>Ga0082212_10008749_pt1 | contig 13166 bp, 12 predicted proteins | sample TergutNt197P3_FD_71548 | JGI IMG/M metagenome (GOLD analysis project Ga0082212, IMG submission 71548) | Neocapritermes taracua P3 segment gut microbial communities from Petit-Saut dam, French Guiana - Nt197 P3 | ecosystem: Host-associated > Arthropoda: Insects > Digestive system > Gut ... | reverse complement strand
TCTAAAATCCGTTGATTTTATTTTTTTGCGGCTTCCACCATCTAAACGTTATCATATGACACATAGACAAGATATTTATTATCCTTACTGTTCGAGTACAGATTTACAGAAGAACGGTCACAGTGAAAACGGTACGCAACGCTGGCGTTGTTACATGCAGGAGAAGTTTTCAATTGTCCTAAGAGTCCTGCAATCATTACCACCAAAGCGATACAACAAAACCATAATTTTATTTTCTATATTTTTACGCTCATTACAATACAAAAATAAAAATTTAGCAATACACTATTTCAAATAAGTGTATCCGTATAATCCCGACCGGTAGTTGGAAAGGAACTCTTTTCCTTCTTCTGCCGTAATCATTCCGGCTTTCACTGATCCGGTTACCCAGGTTTCCATGGTACGAACAAGTTTTTTGGGACTGTACTGAACATATTCCAGCACTTCTGCAACCGTTTCGCCGTCTATCACTTTTTCGATTTCATATCCGTTATCATTGACGGAAACATGTACTGCATTGGTATCGCCAAACAGATTGTGCAGATCGCCTAATATTTCCTGGTAAGCGCCCACAAGAAATACGCCTATATAGTAGGGTTCCCGCCCTTTATGCGTATGTACCGGCAGGTGATAGGCAAAATTGCGCGTGGAAATGAAATTGTCAATCTTTCCGTCAGAGTCGCAGGTAATGTCCTGCAAGGTAGCGTGGCGTTCGGGCTTTTCGTCGAGACGGTGAATCGGCATGATGGGGAATACCTGGTCAATTGCCCACGAGTCGGGCAAAGACTGGAACAGTGAAAAATTGCAAAAATACTTATCGGACAGCGATTTGGACAGTTGGCGAAGTTCTTCCGGTATGTGTTTCGATTCGTTGGAAAGGCTATGTGTTTCGCGCGCTACCGACCAAAACAGTCGTTCGATTTGCGCCCTTGTTTTCAGATCAATCAATCCCAAACTAAACAGATCGAGCGCTTCTTCGCGGATTTGCTGCGCATCGTGCCACGATTCCAACATCTTTGGTTGAGTAAGGTTGTCCCAGATGGAATAAAGGTCGCGTACCAATTCATGATCATCGGGTGAAACGGCGTCTTCCTCGTCCCATGAAGGCAATGTGGTGGTTTCGAGTACTTCAAAGACTAATATCGAATGGTGTGCAGTAAGCGAACGTCCGGATTCGGTAATGATGTTCGGATGCGGAATATTGTTCTTGTTGCTCGCATCCACGATGGTTGAAATGGAGTCGTTTACATATTCCTGTATACTGTAGTTGATGCTACTGCCACTGGTGGCCGAGCGCGTACCATCGTAATCGACGCCCAGCCCTCCGCCAATATCCACAAAATCAATACTGTATCCCATAGCGCGTAATTGCACATAAAACTGCGAAGCTTCGCGTAAAGCATTTTTTATACGACGAATCATGGTCACCTGGCTGCCGATATGGAAATGAACCAGTCGCAAACTGTGCTTCATGTTTTTCTTTTCGAGCAGATCCAAAGCCTCCAGTAATTCGCTTGAATTTAGACCGAATTTACTGGCGTCGCCGCCCGAATCTTCCCATTTACCGCTTCCCATACTTGCCAGCTTGATACGAATACCCACGTTGGGAATAACTTTCAGACGTTTGGCAATAGTAACCACGAGTTTCAACTCATTCAGTTTTTCAATTACGATAAAGATACGCTTTCCCATCTTTTGCGCCAGCAACGCCAGTTCGATATAATCCTCGTCCTTATATCCGTTGCAGATGATCATGGAATCGCTGTCGGTATTGGTGGCCAGCACAGCGTGCAGTTCGGGTTTTGAACCTGCCTCGAGCCCGATGTTGAACTTTTTGCCGTGACTCACGATCTCTTCCACCACAGGCCGCATTTGATTGACCTTGATCGGATAGACGATAAAATTCTGTCCCTGATACCCATACTCTTCGGCGGCAATCCTAAAACTGTTAAAAATTTTGTCAATACGACTGTCCAGAATATCGGGAAACCGTAGCAACACGGGCGTTGTGACGTCACGTACCTGTAACTCGTCGAGTACCTCCTTCAAATCAACGTAAATGCCATCCTTTTTCGGAGTAACCGTCACATTCCCCTTTTCATTGACAGAGAAATAATTTAATCCCCATCCCCGTATATTATAAAGTTCAACCGAATCATCGGTTCTCCATTTTCTCATTTCCGCATTTATTTTAGATAATTCAACAACAAAATTGCGCGAAATTACAGAAAAAAATGATTTACTGAAGTTATATGATAAAAAGTTGTATTTTTGAATCTTTAAATTTTAAACCTTTTGAATTATTGAATCATTGAATCTATGAGTAACAGACGAAATTTTATCAAATCGGCCCTTGGAGTTTCGGCCGGTATTCTGACTGCCCCGCATATATCGGGCAAGGAGTTTTCACCGTTTACTCTGCCGGTGGCAGGAAGAAGACAGGCGCCCCGAATTCGTTTTTCGGTGATCGGCCTCAACCACAGTCATATATACGGGCAAACCTCTACTGTCATTCGTGGCGGAGGCGAATTGGTTTCCTTCCACGCGAAAGAAGACAACCTTGCGGCCGAATTTGCAAAACGCTTTCCGCAGGCAAAGCGTGTACAAACTGAAGCAGAAATACTGGAGGACAACTCTGTACAGTTAGTGGTGAGCGCCGGTATTCCAAACGAAAGAGCGCCGCTGGGTATCCGCGTGATGGAACATGGAAAGGATTATATGGTGGACAAACCGGGCATTACATCCTTGTCACAACTGACTAAAGTACGTAAAGTGCAGAAAAAAACCGGACGCATCTATTCCATTCTCTATGGCGAACGTCTCGAAAGCAGAGCTACAATAAAAGCGGCCGGACTTATTCGGGCAGGCGCCATCGGCAAAGTAGTACAGACCATTGGAACGGGCCCACACCGCATGAACGCCCCGACACGCCCCGAATGGTTCTTCGACAAGAAGTATTTTGGCGGTATCATTTGCGACATCGGCAGTCATCAGTTTGACCAGTTCCTTTATATCACCGGTTCTACTTCCGCGAAGATACTCGCTTCGCAGGTGGGCAATGTGCATTATCCGCAATATCCGCAATTTGAGGATTTTGGCGACGCTATGATACAGGGTAGTCACGGGTCGGGTTATATCCGCGTGGACTGGTTCACGCCCGACGGTCTGAATACATGGGGGGACGGACGTTTGACCGTACTCGGCACCGACGGATATATTGAAATCCGCAAAAATGCAGACATTGCAGGGCGCAATGGCGGAGATCATCTGTTTCTGGTAGATCAGAAAGAAACGCGATATATAGAATGTCGGGATGTTGACCTGCCTTATGGCCGGCAATTGGTCGACGATATCATCAACCGTACCCAAACAGCCATGTCGCAGGAAATTTGTTTTCTTGCCACCGAGCTAACCCTTCTGGCACAGAAGAATGCGACAAAAATAAGTAAATTTTAATAAAAAAAATACAATTTTGGCGCAACGTTTTTCGCTTTTTACGTCTAATAAAATGTAATCATAAAAAATTAAAAAATACACATGAAAATTTTAAACGTTTTAAACATGAAAAGAATTGTTTTTCCTTTTTTAGTGATGTTAATGCTCGGAATGTCGGGTTGTGTGAAACACAGTGACAATGTACAGAATTATCCATATATCCCTGCATTTGTAGATTTTTCGTTCGAATATGGAATTATACTCAATACTGCTATCGGGTCGATAGTTTCTTCGGAAATACAAAATGCTACTGACCTTTGGACAGGAGATGCTGTTTTGGTTACTTTTACTGTAAATTATGATCAGCAAGCTTCGACAGAATACCTTATAGCGTATGGTGTTGATTATGTTAAAGTTAGTTATACATCAGCAGAAGGTACTACAGGAGGAGAAAGTACGTCAGGTGGTTTTGACTTTCCCATTGAAGATATGAATGTATTTGGTTTGCTTGACAAAACTTTATTCCTGATATTTGGACATAAAGCGCCTGAAGATCAGAATTTTTATTACGAAATGACTTTTGATCGAGATGTAACAACGGGTACACAAATGTTAAAGATAAGAGCACGAAAGAATGGCGAGGGTACTAAAGCTGAAAAAAATATCGGATATCCTTATGCATTCAGCATAAATAATTTTTTATATCACAGTTCTGAAAACACAGTGGAATTTACCATTCAGTATATGACTGGTGTTGACGAAGATGGGAATGAAGAATTTAAAACATTTGTGGACGAAAGTGGAAATTCTGTTATTAAGATAAGTCGCGAATAAGTGTAAAACAGTAAAACATCGCCGGATGATACATGAAACGAAAAAAAGTAGATGTATAATACTGATTGTTTCTGTGTTTGCAATCATGGTGTTTGTTTTGTGGGATGTTTGGTCACAAGATTACTGTGAACAACAGATTACCAAGGATTTATCTGCCGCAGGGGTTGTTGCTGAAGGTTGGGAATCGTTGTTTGACGGGGAGACACTGTCTGGATGGAAGGTTGTGCACTATAAGGGCGGAGGATATCCATGTGTAAGGGATGGAGTGTTGATTTTGCCAGCGGCAGTCGATGGATTAAATCTTTCAACCGGTGAAATCCGAAACATACGCATCAAAAAATTGCAATAACAATCGTTTCAGATACGACTTGCACTCCTCCTCTCCTTCTTTGGGCGCCCAGGTAGCAAAGTTTTTATCATCCAAAGGTGAATAGGGGCCGTTTTTTACCTCGTACACTACTGTACCCGGTTCTAATGCAATAATACAGTGGAATATGCGGGGAGCAATTTCAGCGCCGTAAGTTCCCGTTCCAGCTTCGAGCAATGCGTGCGAAGTAACATGGCCTTCGTTGTCGAACTCTAACACCAGCAGTTTTCCTTTCAGCAGAATAAATGCTTCGCACTTGTCTGGGGCTTCATGTTTGTGGGGTTGTATGTAAGTGTCCGGTTCTAAACAATTCAGCATCCGTTGCAGCGGATCGTCCAAATCCGGATGAAAATTATAGTTCATGCGCCGGCGCGGTGAAACGTTGGCTTTGTCAATCACCGGTCTGATGAAATCGTCGTTGATGATAATCATGTTTAATTATGAATTATGAATTATGAATTATGAATTACAAATTACGAAATTATGAGAATACAAAAATATTGATTTCCCGCCTGCAAATTGAATATTTATCCCAAAAATCTGAAAATTTTGCTATTTTTTTTTTTATTTCATTTTTTTTTTCAACCTTTGCCACGGCTTAGGCTAAAACCAAATCAAATGTAAATTTCGTTAAAAATTAACAGTTTAAATATGAATAAAAAAGTATCAAGAAGAACCTTTTTAGGTACAACGGCAACGGCTGCTGCAGCTTTTACCGTAATTCCCAACCATGCGATGGGAAGTGTTTTAGGGCATAAAGCGCCCAGTGATAAATTGAATATTGCCGTCGTTGGTATCGGCGGTATGGGCAACTCTAACCTTGGTGCAGTGAAGCCCACGGAAAATATCGTTGCCCTTTGCGACATCGACTGGAAATACTCGGCAAAAGTATTTGAAGCCAATCCCGGAGCAAAAAAGTATTGGGACTGGCGTAAAATGTACGACGAAATGGGCAGATCCATTGACGCCGTTATTGTTGCTACAGCCGACCATACGCACGCTATCATTGCTGCAACAGCTATGACTATGGGCAAACACGCATACGTACAAAAACCGTTGACTCACTCGGTTTACGAATCGCGTCTGCTTACCAAACTGGCTGCCAAACACAAGGTAGCAACTTCAATGGGTAACCAGGGCAGTTCTGCTCCCGGTGTACGTCAGGTTATCGACTGGATATGGGATGGTCAGATAGGTGAAGTAACTCGTGTGGATACCTTTACCAATCGTCCGATCTGGCCGCAGGGCCTGAATACGCCCAAACAGGGTATGTGGGTTCCCGACACGCTGAACTGGGAACTGTTTACAGGCCCTGCTAAAGTGGTTCCTTTCCATGAAATATACCACCCGTGGAACTGGCGCGGATGGTGGAACTACGGTACCGGAGCGCTTGGCGATATGGCGTGTCATATTGTGCATCCGGTTTTTAAAGCCTTACAGTTGGGTTATCCTACCAAAGTACAGGGAAGTTCAACCACGTTGCTCATGGACTGCGCTCCTAATGCACAACATGTACGTTACACATTCCCGACACGTACTTTACCCAACATCAAGAAAGTGAAATTCCCGGAAGTAGAAGTAAACTGGTACGATGGTGGAATCAGACCTGTAATGCCCAAAGGATGGCCTGCAGGCAAAAATATGGACAATCAGGGTGGCGCTGCCATTTTCTATGGTACTAAGGATACTTTGGTTTGCGGTTGCTATGGTCGCGAACCATGGTTACTATCCGGAAAGACTCCCGTTTCACCAAAGACACAACGTGAAGTACCGTTGGTAGAAGGAAGGAGAGGTGATTCAGGCGCCCACGAAATGGACTGGGTACGTGCCTGCAAAGAAAGTCCTGAAAACCGTGTTGAAACAGCTTCCACTTTCAGCGAAGCCGGTCCTTTCAACGAAATGGTAGTCATGGGCGTATTGGCTGTTCGTCTCCAGGGTTTGTTCAAAGAACTGGAATGGGATGGCGCCAACATGCAGTTCACCAACATTGGTAGTAGCGAAGAGGTTAGTATTACCTTGTCAGACGACTTCAAAATCGAGGATGGTCATCCTACGTTTAATGCTCCAAAGCAAAAATTCAATGCCAAAGCATTTGCCGAAGAACTGATCAAACATAAATACAGGGATGGTTGGTCGTTGCCTGCAATGCCTGCATAGTTTCAAATAGTTTTATAGAATCCGCATGTGATGTAACATGCGGATTTCTTTGTTTAACCAAATTATTAATTAGTCATATGAAAATAAAAAATGTAATTATCGTAACAAGTGTATGTCTTGTTTTAGCTTTTGTATCGTGCGGTGGTGGTTCTTCTCTCAAACCTGTAATCATCGAAAATCCTCAGGTAAATCTTTCAATTTTTCCTGTAGATGAGGATGGGTACATTCATATCTTCAATGGGACAGACTTTACTGGTTGGAGGGGCTACAATAAAGATGATGTACCGAAAAGTTGGATAATCGAAGACGGCGTTATGCATATCAAAGGTTCCGGTACCGGAGAAGCCCATTCTTCAGATGGTGGAGATTTGATTTTTGCTCATAAATTCAAAAATTTTGAATTATCAGTTGATTGGAAAGTATCAAAAGGAGCTAATTCCGGAATTTTCTATTTAGCACAGGAAGTGAAGGATCAACAAATCTGGATATCTGCTCCTGAAAGTCAGATATTAGACAATCAAAACCATATTGACGCCAAATTGGGTGTAGACGGAAATCGGCAATCAACATCCCTTTATGATATGATTCCGGCCAAACCGCAAAATGCCAAGCCATTTGGCGAATGGAATAATACAACCATTACTGTTTTCAAAGGCACTGTATTACATGCTCAAAATGGCGTAAATGTATTGGAATATCATTTATGGACTCCGCAATGGACAACAATGCTCCAAAACAGTAAATTCAAAAAAGGCAGTAAAGAATTTCCATTGGCTTTTGATTTGTTAAATAATTGCGGCGGCGAAAACCATGAAGGTTATATCGGTCTGCAAGACCACGGCGACGATGTGTGGTTTCGGAATATCAAAATTAAAATTTTAGATTAATTTTTTAATAACAATAATTAGTTAAATATGAACAACAAAGTATCAAGAAGAACCTTTTTAGGTACAACGGCAACAGCTGCTGCAGCTTTTACAATCATTCCCGGTCATGTCATGGGAAGTGTCTTAGGACATAAGCAAGCGCCTTCCGACAAACTGAATATTGCAGTCGTAGGTATTGGCGGTATGGGTAACAGTAATCTCAATGCGGTAAAATCTACGGAAAACATTGTCGCTCTTTGTGATGTAGATTGGAAATACGCTAAAGAGAAATTCGATGCTAACCCGACAGCAAAAAAGTATTGGGACTGGCGCAAAATGTACGACGAAATGGGTAAAGACATTGACGCCGTGATTGTTGCCACCGCTGATCATACGCATGCTATCATTGCTGCGACGGCAATGACGCTTGGCAAACATGTGTATGTCCAAAAACCATTGACTCACTCTGTTTATGAATCCCGCCTGTTAACAAAACTTGCCGAAAAGTACAAAGTCGCTACCCAAATGGGTAATCAGGGATCTTCCGGTGAAGGCGTTAATCAAATATGTGAATGGATTTGGAACGGCGAAATAGGCGAGGTAAGAAAAGTGGAATGTGCAACAAACCGCCCTGTGTGGTTACAAGGTTTGAATACCCCTGAAAAAGCGGATAAAATTCCTTCCACTTTGAATTGGGATTTATTTACCGGACCCGCTAAAATGTACCCGTTCAATCAGATATATCATCCATGGAATTGGCGCGGCTGGTGGCCTTACGGTACAGGAGCGCTTGGAGATATGGCCTGTCATATCATGCATTGCGCTTTTGCGGCGTTGAAATTGGAATATCCGATTACGGCGGAAGCTTCGTCGACCCTGTTACTTGATCATTGCGCTCCTCACGCTCAACATGTGAAACTTATCTATCCGCAACGTGAAAATTTACCTAAGGTAGCTATGCCCGAAGTTGAAATTCACTGGTATGACGGAGGTATGATGCCTGAACGCCCCGCAGGATTCCCGCAAGGAAGACAATTAATGGGATCCGGAGGAGGATTGACTATATTCCACGGAACAAAAGACACCTTACTCTGCGGTTGCTATGCCAATGGACCATGGTTATTATCAGGACGTGTACCGCAAGTTCCGCAAACGCTTCGTCGCTTACCGGTAGCTCCGGTCACAGAAGGAGCCAGAACATCCGGAGGAGGAATGGGAGCAGCCGCAAACGCCGCAGCCGCATCTCGCGGGCCACGCACGATATCGCACGAAATGGATTGGGTTCGCGCTTGTAAGGAAAGCCCTGCAAATCGTGTAAAACCAAAATCGGACTTTAGCGAAGCCGGCCCATTCAACGAAATGGTTGTTATGGGAGTATTAGCTGTTCGCCTGCAAGCTTTGAACAAAGTTTTAGATTGGGATGGACCAAATATGAAATTCACGAATATAGGTGCTGATGAAACTATTAGAACTGTTGTCAAAGATGGCTTTACTATTATAGACGGAGATCCGAAATTCGATAAGACCTGGACAGACCCTGTAAATGCGCAGGAATATGCTGCTGAGCTTATCAATCATAAATATCGTGATGGTTGGTCATTGCCTGCAATGCCTGCATAATTTTCAGACATTTATAAGGAATCCACATGTGTTGCAACATGCGGATTCCTTATGTTTTATCAAATTTTATCATGAATTTAAAATTAATCGTATGAAAAAAATTCAAATTTTTATAGTTATCCTTCTTTTTGGGATAATAGATTTGCCGGCGCAGGAATTATTTTCCTTTGGCAAAGAAATACAGTGGAAGGATGGTCCTACATGTGATGCGGAACAACCGGTTAAATGGTTTCAGGTAAGTACAAGTTCTGACACGTGGAAAGTGGACAATGATTTGCTGGTCAGTACCGGAAAACCCATAGGTGTCGTTCGCAGCGAGCATGAGTATGAAAATTTCATCATGCATATTGAGTGGAGACACATGGAAACCGGTGGAAACTCAGGCACATTCATTTGGAGTAAAGCCAAACCGAGAGCAAACGGACTGCCGGAAGATGGATTGGAAGTACAGATGCTGGATCCGGGTTATTTGGATTTAATGGCCCAAAAAGGAAGAATATTACCGGATTCGTACATTTCCGGTGAATTATTCGGAATAGGGGATTTGAAAGTTGAACACGATAATCCTTCTCTGAATAATCAAAGGAGCAGAGGGACGGAACTTCGCTGTAAAGGTAAAGGAGAGTGGAACACGTATGATGTGGTATGTGTGGACGGTACTGTTAAATTATCCATAAACGGGAAATTTGTAAACGGCGTCAGCAAAGCAACACAAAAGAAAGGCTATATCTGTCTTGAAGCAGAAGGTTCAGAAATACATTTCAGAAATATTAAAATTGTTCGTCTTCCATAACTTGTCCTCTTCCGGTTCGACACAGTTTTTATGAAAGATTTGTTTTTTCAATAAATTCAAGTATTTCTTCACGTCCCCGTTTGGTAGTTGACGAGGTCGAAAAGCAGGGAGGCAATTCCTCCCAGTTTTTTAGCATTTCGTTTTTAAATGTATGCGTGTTGTCATTCAATTGTTTTTGCGACAATTTGTCGGATTTGGTGAACACGATGGCAAAAGGGATATGCAGTTCACCCAAACGGCAAATAAATTCCATATCGTTGGCTTGCGGCGGAATGCGCGGATCGATTAGTACAAACACGCAATGCAGGTTCTCGCGTTTGCACAGGTAGTTGAACAGCGTCTTGTCAAAATCCCTGCGCAGGTTTTTTGATACTTTTGCGTAACCATATCCCGGTAAATCAACCAAATACCAACGATCATTGATCCGGTAATGATTGATGAGCCTCGTTTTCCCTGGCGTTGACGATGTTTTGGCCAATTTTCCGTTCATACACAACATGTTGATGAGCGACGATTTACCCACATTCGACCGGCCGATAAAGGCATATTCGGGCATATCCGGTTTCGGACATTCTTTCAGCGATGAGCTGCTTTTTACAAATTCGGCAGTAAGATGATTCAAAGATTCAGTTATCCTAATTGTTTATATGTGACCTTTTTCACAAGGCTTTTTATTTCCGGCCAACTGATATCGGGTATTCTTGCCCCGATGATTTCAATGACTTTTCCGGCAAGTATGGAACCGGTTTCTCCACACAGAGATAAACTCAAACCATTGAGCAAACCGTAGAGGAAACCTGCTGCATACAGGTCTCCGGCGCCGGTGGTGTCAATACAATTCACCTGAGTGGCCGGAACCCTGAATATCTGTTTCCCGTTCTGTATCAACGAACCATCCTTACCGGTTTTCACAACGGCAATCCAGCAATCTTTGGCAATATCTGCCAGAGCGTCTTCCGGTTTTTTCCCGTTGGAATATACACGCGCCTCGTCAGCATTGGCAAATACTACATCTGCATATTCCTTCACTAAAAAACGCAGAAAATCGAGGTTATCTTCCACTACATTGAAACTTGCCAGATCAAGTATGACGTCCATGTCATTTTCCTTAGCTAATTCCACAGCACGCCTGATCAATCCGTGATGCTGTACTAAATAGCCCTCGATATAGAAATGCGTATAGCCCTGAAACATATCGGAACTGAGATCGCCGGGTTCCAGTTCTACTGCTGCTCCCAGGTGTGTAGCAAAGGTTCGTTCGCTGTCAGAACTTACCAAAGCCAGCGCATGACCGGTCTCGTTATTGCTGTATTGCAACAGCGGATGGATACCATTGCGAACCAAATCTTTTTCAAATACTTCGCCCAGTCGGTCTCTACCCACTTTTCCGATAAAAGCCGTTTCAATACCCATCGCAGCCAGTCCGCAAATGGTGTTGGCCGCCGAACCACCGGATATCTCACTCTTTTTCAGATGCTGTATTTTCAACAGCACATGGTTCGAAAAACTCTTGTCGACCAATTGCATACTGCCTTTCCGCAGGTCAAGCTCTTTCAGCAGGCTGTCGTCGGGCAGTCCGGTCATGATGTCGACCAGGGCATTACCCATTCCTAATACTTTCATGATTTTTATTAATTTTTCACTACAACACAAGCATAGCGTCCCCGTAAGGCCCGAAATGATATTTTTCCCTGACAGCCTGATCATAGATATCCATCAGTAATTCGTGTCCGGTGAATGACGATATCATGATCATCATGATGGACATGGGCAAGTGGAAATTGGAAACAATACTGGTAGGCACGCACACTTCGTATGGCGGAAAGATAAACCTGTTCGTCCAGCCATCTGCAGGTTTCAATGTTCCTGACGTCGATACCGAGCTTTCCAAAGCGCGTAAAACAGTGGCTCCTACGGCACATACTTCCGCTTTCTTTACTTTGGCAGTATTCACAATTCCGGCTGTTTCTTCGGATATGAAAAATTGCTCTGAATCCGTTTTGTGCTTGGTAAGGTCTTCAACATCCACACTGCGAAAATTGCCAAGTCCCATGTGAAGTGTTAATTCGGTACGGTCGACGCCTTTGATTTCGAACCTTTTCAACAATTCGCGACTGAAATGGAGCCCTGCGGCAGGCGCGGCAACGGCGCCTTCGTGTTTGGCATAAATGGTCTGATAGCGTTCTTTGTCATCAGGAATTACTTCGCGTTTAACGAATTTGGGCAATGGGGTCTGTCCAAGTGAATAAAGCGTATTCTTAAAATTTTCGTAGCTGCCGTCGAACAGGAAGCGAAGGGTACGGCCACGAGAGGTGGTATTGTCGATTACTTCTGCCACCAGATTGTCGTTGGCGCCGAAATAAAGTTTGTTTCCGATTCTGATTTTTCGGGCAGGATCAACCAATACGTCCCACAGGCGTTGCTCGGGGTTTAGTTCGCGAAGAAGAAAAACTTCGATTTGTGCACCGGTTTTTTCCTTGTTGCCGTACAAACGGGCAGGAAACACTTTGGTATTGTTGAAAACCATCACATCGCCCTCGCTGAAATAGTCAATAATTTCCTTAAAAACACGATGTTCGATATGGTTGTGCTTGCGGTTGATCACCATCAACCTGGATTCATCTCTGACCGGCGCCGGTAATTTGGCAATCAAATCCGGTAAAAGATGGAATTTGTACTGTGAAAGTCTCATGAATGGTTCTGGTTAATATTTCTGAATGATACTGGTGTTTCTATTTATATCTTTAAAATAACTTGCTCAAATAAATCGGGCGACATGGCTTTTTCGATACGAAACCCGCCGATGGCAGTCCTTCTTAACCCCACCAAACAAGCCCCGCTTTGATTGGCTATGCCAATGTCGCGTGCAAACGCTCTTACGTAAGTGCCTTTGCTGCAACGCATACGTATTTCTACAACGGGAAAATCAAACCGAATAATATCCAACTCGCTTATAATCACTTTGTGAGGTGACAATTCCATATCTGAACCTTTCCGTGCAAAAGTATAAGCTCTTTTTCCCTGCAAATTCTTTGCCGAAAATAACGGAGGCACCTGTTGTGTTTCACCGAGAAAAGTACGAAGCGATGTTTCG
>Ga0082212_10008748_pt1 | contig 13167 bp, 15 predicted proteins | sample TergutNt197P3_FD_71548 | JGI IMG/M metagenome (GOLD analysis project Ga0082212, IMG submission 71548) | Neocapritermes taracua P3 segment gut microbial communities from Petit-Saut dam, French Guiana - Nt197 P3 | ecosystem: Host-associated > Arthropoda: Insects > Digestive system > Gut ... | reverse complement strand
CGTTTAACGAAAATGTCCCGGTAGAATCGGCGGTCGGGTATTTACAGAATTTAATCAAAAGCATGTTATAATTTATATATAATTCAACGGGTATATCATGAAAAATATAAAAAAAATCGTTATAAAAATCGGCACGTCGTCATTGACCCACAACAACGGGAAAATAAATTACAGGCATATCGAGCAAATGGCGGAAGTTATATGCGACATAAAAAACATGGGATATGAAATTGTTCTTGTATCTTCGGGGGCTATCGGGGTAGGGGTAGGGAAAACCGACCTGCCGAAAAGACCGAAAGAACCTGATAAAAAACGCGCCCTGGCCGCTATCGGTCAGAGCAGTTTAATGGCGATATACGAAGAATTTTTCGGCGTGTATAATTGCAAAGTCGCGCAGGTATTGTTGACAAAATCCGCGCTTCGGGATAAAAATAATTATGACGTTATCGCCAGTTCGTTTTCAAAAATGTTTGAATACGGCGTATTGCCGATCGTAAACGAAAACGACGTAGTCGCGTCGGACAATTTAAAGACAGACGATTTATTCGGCGATAACGACACGCTTTCGGCTTATGTCGCGGAATTTATCAAAGCGGATTTATTGATTATATGGACGGATAGAGACGGATTATACGATAAAGACCCAAGAACAAACAAAGACGCAAAAATCGTTTACGTCGTTACCGAACTAAACGAAGATATATATAAAATGGCAGGCGGGGCGGGGTCTGCGAGAGGCAGAGGCGGATTTCTCACGAAATTAAACGCCGCAGGCATTGTCATGAACGCGGGAATAGACATGATTATAACAAACAGCGAACGCCCCGAAGATTTATATAAAATCCTGCAAGGCGAAAAAATAGGCACGCTTTTCCGCGCGCCTGAATAATTATAATTAAGACAATCTCATTTTAAAATCTTCATACCCGAATTTTTTTATTATCTCTATATCACCGTTTGTTTTAAGCAGCACGATTGACGGGAGTTTAACCCCGTTGAACGTGTTGTTTTTTACCATTGTATAGTGCCCCATGTCGGCGAAAATAATTTGAACGCCGGCTCTTAATTTATTATCAAACGAATAATCCCCGATTATATCTCCTGCAAGGCATGTGTTCCCACCGAACCTGTAATTATATTTTTTTTCGTTTATAATACCCGAATCAAAAACTTCCGGTCGGTACGGCATTTCTAAAACGTCCGGCATGTGACACGCCGCAGACGCGTCAAGAATCGCGACGGGCAAATCGTTATCGTTATCGACAATATCAAGCACTTTCGAAACCAAAACTCCCGTATTTAACGCGACAGCCTCGCCCGGTTCAAGATAAATTTCGGCGTCATATTTATTTTTTATAAACATGATTGATTTTACAAGCGTGTCAATATCGTAGTCAGGACGCGTGATATGATGACCGCCGCCGAAATTCACCCACTTGATATTTTTATAAACTTTAAGAAAATTTCCGAATTTTTCGTCGAATACTTGCACGGTTCTCCATAAAACGTCCGAATTTTGTTCGCACATCGTATGAAAATGAAAACCGTCAATATCATACAAAATTTCTTTGTTTTGCAGGATTTTATTTAATCTAACGCCAAGCCTTGAATTAATCGCGCAGGGATTATAAATCTCATGTTCGATTTCAGAATATTCTGGATTCACGCGCAATCCGATTTGATTATTTTTGATTTTACTTTTAAATTTATTTAACTGTTCAACAGAATTAAAAATAATATGGTCGCAGATTTGCGTGATTTCGTCAAATTCTTCGTCAAGATAAGCAGGGGAGAATATATGCGTTTCACCACCCATGTATTCATGTCCGAGTTTGGCTTCGTATAAACCGCTTGCAGTCGTACCTTTGAGATATTTGCCAATCAACGGATATAACGCGAACATCGAAAACGCTTTTTGCGCGAGTAAAATCTTACACCCTGTTTGTTTCTGAACAGAATCCAAAATCTTAAGATTATTTATAAGTTTTTTTTCGTCGATAACGTAACTCGGCGTCGGGATTTTTTTAATTATATTTCTACTCAACCAATTCAGGGTCAAAACACTCCTTCCAAGGCAAACCCCATTTATTCAGCGCGTCCATAAACGGGTCGGGGTCAAATTCTTCGACATTATACACGCCCGCTTTTTTCCATTTACCCGTCAAAACCATCATCGCGCCAATCATCGCCGGAACTCCCGTCGTGTACGAGATTGCCTGCGAACCCACTTCGGCGTAACAATCTTCATGCACGCACACGTTATACACATAATAATTTTTCGGCTTACCGTCTTTTATTCCCTGATAAATACAGCCGATATTCGTTTTGCCTTTTGTTCTTGGACCAAGAGACGACGGGTCGGGCAAAACAGCCTTTAAAAATTGCAACGGCACAATCTTTTTACCTTCGAAATCAATCGGGACAATCGAAGTCATTCCGACGTTTTCTAAAACTTTTAAGTGTGTTAAATAATTCTGCGAAAACGTCATGAAAAATCTTATTCTTTTTATGCCGTTGATATTCAACGCAAGCGATTCAAGTTCTTCATGATGCAATAAATACATATCTTTTTCGCCTATTTCCGGGAAATTATACGCGCGTTTTATTTCCATCGGCTCAGTTTCTATAAATTTGCCGTTTTCCCAATAACTGCCGTTTGCCGTGATTTCGCGTATATTTATCTCCGGATTAAAATTCGTCGCGAACGGATAACCGTGGTCTCCCGCGTTTGCGTCTAATATATCTATATAATTTATTTCGTCAAAATGATGTTTTTGCGCGTACGCCGAAAAAACTCCCGTAACTCCGGGGTCAAATCCACAGCCCAAAACTGCCGTCAAACCTGCTTTTTCAAATCTCTCACGATATGCCCACTGCCATTTATACTCAAATTTAGCCGTGTCAATCGGTTCATAATTCGCCGTGTCGAGATAATCTACGCCCGTTTCATAACACGCGTCCATGATTGTCAAATCCTGATACGGCAAAGCGACGTTTATAACAATATCCGGCTTATAATCTTTGATAAGCGCGACAAGTTCTTCGACGTTATCAGCGTCAACTTTTGCCGTGCTTATTTTTGTTTTGGTTTGATTCTCAAGTTTTGCTTTAAAATAATCGCATTTTGATTTTGTTCGGCTTGCTATCATAATATCATCGAAAATTTCAGAATTTTGACAGCATTTATGAATCACAACCGAAGCGACTCCTCCCGCTCCTATAATTAAAGTTCTTGACATAATTTTATTATTCCTCCGAAAATTTTATATTTTATATTATTATACGCCAAAAATTACGGATATTTTTTATTATTTTGTAAAAAATATAAATAAAAAAATCCGGAGGCGGTAAAATTGAAAAAACTAAAGGGCGAATTTCTCACTCAAAAAGAAGCAAACGCGGCAATCGACAAAATCAGCTCGTATTGTTCAAATATAAAATTAATCAATAACTATACAAACGACAGTTATTACGATTACGATAATTATATGCCCGACGACAGCATGTTTTATTACCCCGAACCGAATATCATGAATTTCGGCGGAATGGGCGGTTTCGGAATGATGTCAAGCTGGGGTTATAACCCAAGTGTATTGGAAAACAAATACGGTCATACTTTTTCGCGGTTTTATCAGTCGCTGTATAATCCGTCGGGACGCGTGACTATGGAAGCCGAAGTAGCGGACGATAATTTTGAATATGTAAAAAATCAATTATATTCATACGGCGCGGTAACCGTTATGTAAAAATTATAAATAAAGCTTATAATTCAACCTGTGGTTCTATTTCAGAACTTTACAGAACAATACCGTCATTGACTAATTATATTGCGTCATTTATAATAAATATAACGGTTGCGCAATCGTAAAATTTATTATAAATAAAAACGAAAGGTATTGTTATGAATATAATTATAAGCGATAATTTAAAAGAACTGCGTAAAAAGAAAAATAATACGCAGGAAGATTTAGCGGAATTTTTAACCGTAAGCAGCGCGGCAGTCAGCAAATGGGAACGCGGCGAATGTTATCCCGATATTGAATTTCTGCCGAAAATTGCGTCATATTATAATATATCATTGGACGAACTGTTCGGTATGAATGAAATCAGGAAGAAAGAATGTATTGAAAAATATCTGGAAAAAGATTATGAAATTTTTATACATGAAGAAGACAGAACCGAAATAGCGGTAAAAAAGATTGCTTTATGGCGCGAAGCGCAAAAAGAATTTCCCAACAATCATACCGTTTTATTGTATTTAATTTACGCGCTTAACTATCCTGATTTTAAACCAAGCGATAATATTGAAGAAATCGTACAAATCGGCGAACGGTTGATTGCGGAAAGCACGGATAATGATATTCGTTTTGCGGCAATAAATACTTTATGCAATGCCTGTGTAATGAAAAAAGATTTTGAAAACGCAAAAAAATATGCGAATATGGTTCCCTCTTACCGTAACAGCAAAGAAGTATTATACAGCCGTTGCTTGACGGGGGAAGAACGTGTTGAGTACACACAAAGATGTATAGTATATTTTATCAAAGAAATTGACAAATTCATAAATAATTTATCCGGTACTATATATAAAAGCAGCAGTATATCCGGCGCAGAACATTTACTACAGTATGAGTTTGTCTTAAAGTTATATCAGCTTCTTTATCCCGACGGCGATTTTGGCGATGACGAACAATCTATGGCTGGTATTTGTCATATTCTTACAAATCTGTATTCGGGCGACGATAATGAGAAAGCGTTATATTATCTCGAAGAAATGGCAGACCATGAAGTTAAACATTGGACGCAGGGTGAAGTTAAACACACATCATTAATGGTAAACAGACTAACTTCTTCCGGTCCACATGATAAATCGAAAGAGTCAATACGGAAATATGTCGGGCAGGATATAAAAATTTTTGAAGAAGCGGATTATCTTGATTCTATAAAAAGCGATGAACGGTACACGGCGGCTATCGAAAAACTAAAAAATTTAGTGAAATAAAAAATATCGTAGGGGCGGATTCAATATCCGCCCCAATAAAATTAATGAAATTCTGTAGAATTTATTTCGTATATTTTAATATTTCTTCCGGTAAATTTTCCGGAGCGACAGACGCCGTTATTATGCACTGGAAATTGTTTTTATCTGAAACATTGTCGATAAGTTCAAGAAAACGGTTAAAATCATCAAGATTTTCTTTGCATATCTTCAAAGCCGAATCTATAAAAATATGCGTTATATCGTAATTTGCCGCGTATAACCCGCAAACGAGCCCGTATAACGCGTCCGCGCCGCAAATCTCGTAATCCAGAGTATTGATAAGCCTCGCTTTATATTTTACGTCGTATTTGAGTTTCTGCCCTTTTTCGACGCATACAACGCACCCCGATGAAGTATCCAAAGCCTCGTTTGCCAAATTTATAAGCGTTTTTGTTTTACCCGTGCCTTTTACCCCGACAATTAACTTAACCATAAAATTTAATCTCCTCTGTTCTGTGATTTTTATATTTGTATTATATATTATATACTAAAAAAATAAATTTTTGATGTATATTTTGTATATTTTATATAGAATGAGTATGTCATTTACACAATTCCAAAACTTTTTTAACAGTTTCGGCAGAATCAATAGTCGGGCTGTATTCAAGACCTACATATTTGTCATATCCCAAATCTTCTATTGCTTTGAACACGTTCCTGTAATTTATTTCGCCCGTTCCGGGTTCATGCCTTCCGGGAACGTCGGCGACATGGAAATGTCCTATCAAATCAAAATATTTGCGTATCGTCGGAATCAAATTCCCCTCGGTGATTTGCTGATGATATATGTCGTACAAAACTTTCACGCCATTACTGCCGACTTCGTTGATTATCTCAAAAGCCTCGTAAGACGAATCGAGAAAATATCCCACATGGTCGCATAATATATTCAACGGCTCAACGACTAAAGTCACCCCGGAATCCTCGAATAACTTAGCGACATGTTTTAACATCAGGACTATATTCGCGTGCTGTTCGTAACGCGTGATATTATTCGGTCTTACGTTGCCCGTCGTGACGATAAGCGACGGCACTCCGAGATATTTTGCAGTTTTTATGCTGTCGATTGCGACTTGATAAAACGAATCGAAAGCGTCGGCGTCTCTTGTTAATAAACCTTTAGCTCCCATGACTTTGCCTACTTCGGGGTCTGTCGTACTCATAGACATGCTTGTTATCGTGATATTGTTTTCGTCTATAATATTTTTGATTTTATTTATATCCCTGTGACCCCAGCCCCAGAAGTCAACGCAGTCAACACCTGCGTTTTTCGCGGCTTTGAATCTGTCGTACCAGTCTAATTGTGTGAACATCATTTCGATGCACGGTGAAAATTTAAGCATGATTTTATTCTCCTATCTAAATTAATTTTTTGTGGTTTATAATAAATTTTGAATTATTTTGGGAAAAATCTTTTCGTTTTTATTCCGTAATCAATTAAATATTTAAAAGAGCATATCGTGTTATTTTCTTTACTAAAATTAAGTAAAAAATTAAAATATTCTTTTATTATAGAATTATTAAAAGTACGAATTAATTTATATTCGAAAATATCCAATTCTTTTCTTGTTATAATTTTTATTTCATAAAGATAACAAATATAGTTGAGCAATGCTAATAATGCATCTGTTGTTATTTCTTCTTCTTCAGAATTAAAAGGCCATACAAATTTTCCATAATCAATTAAATTCATTGTTTTTACAAATTTTTCATCATATCTAAGTTTTTCATGAATTTGATTAATAAATTCAGCATGTCTAACTTTTATGGATTGATTCCATTTAATTAAAGCGATTATTCCGCCAATGATACTACCAACTAATGTAATAATTACTATTACATTTTCAGATAACCAACATATCATATTTTCTCCTCGCTTTTATTTTTCAGGGCGGGTAAACCCGCCCCTACAAAATTAAATTTTGGATTTTACAGATTCAAATGAACTGCCTTGCCTGTGTCTATCGACTGATTAGCCGCAAGCGTGAACCTTAATGTTTTTATCGCGTCCGCATACGGCGAGCGGATTTTTTGCGTATATTCGGGTTTGCCCGATTTGACAGCTTCTATAAATGTTCTGTCCAATTCATAGCCTGCGTATTCCATTCCGTCGTCGCGCTGTTTTACCAATACTTCTTTTGTGCCGTTTTTATCGGTAAGAACGACTTTATGACGGAGTTCGTAATCTATCGTCGCGTCTTTTGCCCAGAACGTAAGACCGAGTTTCATTCCGCCGCCCTCGCCCAGATAACAGCCTGTGAATATGTTAGCAATAGAGCCGTTTTTGAAAACTACGTTTGCCGCCGTGTAATCCTCGACGTCATATCCGCGGAGCGGGAGTACGTTCGGGTCAACTATGCCTTTGCCTCCGGTCGCGTAAACCGATACGGGTTCGCCGTTAAAATAACGCAGCATATCGTAAAGGTGTATGTTTTGCTCAACAATCTGACCGCCCGACGTGGTTTTTCTTATCCACCAGTAAACCATCGGAATCCCTCCGACCCATGCGCCGTTAATCAAGCCTATCTGCCTGTCTTTCAAAAATTCTTTCATCGGGTCGATTATATTAAGATACCTGTCCTGATGTCCTACGGCTATAATAATATTATACTGGGTAGCCATGTCGCATATTTTTTCAGCGACGTTAATATCAGTTGCTATCGGTTTTTGAATCATCATATGTATTTTGCGTTTAATTGCCTCAAGTTCGATAAAACCGTGCTGGTCCGGCGGGACGCAGACGTACAATATATCGGGTTTGCTCTCGTCAAGCATCGTAGTATAACAGTCAAACGCTTTGCCCTCGCCTTTTGCGTTAGCCATTTTCTCCGCTCTTTCTTTGATTATGTCGTAAAATCCAACGTATTCTATGTCCTCGAAAGTTTTGACCCTGCCGAAATGCCAGTTTGATATGCCTCCGCAGCCTACCACAGCCGCTTTTAATTTACCGCTCATTCTTTTACTCCTCCGTTAAAATAATAATTATAAATTTTATAAAATTATAAAATAAATTTTATACTAATTTAATTATAACGCATTATTTATTAAAGTCAAGTATTTTTTATTTAAAATCTTATTAAAATCTCTTGAAATTTTTATCGAAAATGTGATATAATTTATATATGCGGTTATATTGAAATCAAAAAGGGGGATTTTATGAAATTATATATATGCGAAAACACCAAAACAGCCAAATGGAGAAAAAATATAAAAAACGACAAGAAACTGTCACTCGCCTTCGCGAAAAAATGCGTATGCGATTATTTAAGCGAAAAAGAATCGAACATAGATATAATAATCTCAAAAAACGAATACGGCAAACCGTATGTTCAGGAGATATATAAAATAATAACGGAAAGCGAAAAAATAAAAATCGACATTTCGATATTTTTCTCAGTTTCGCACAGCGAAAATATGCTCATTTGCGCCGTCGCGTGTTTTAACATCGGGGCAGACTGCCAGAAAAGAAACATAGACGATATAGAAAAATGTAAAAAAATCGCGAAAAGATTTTATTCTGAACAGGAGAATACTTTTCTGGATTCTGTTTTATTGTCAGACGACGAAAACGACAACGACAGCGAAATCAAAGAGCAGGAATATATAAGCAATTTTTTCAGTATATGGACAAAAAAAGAATCTTATATAAAATATACAGGCAAAGGATTGTCAGAGGGATTAAACACTTTTTCCGTCACAAACGAAAACCGGCAGAAAAACTATTACAAAGACGTATATTTCAAGAGAATATCCACGGCGAAGAAAAATAAATTTTATATATATTTGTGCTATAACAAAGAAAACAAAAATGTCTGCCAGATAAAATATTTCAGTTAGCACAAAAAAATATATTTTGAACGGGAGGATAAACAATTAATTATGGAAATATTCATGGAAATGTCAACATCAGCCAGACACAATAGGTTGGCGGGAACATTTGGTGGCGAGATTTTGAATTTGTTAAGAAAAAAAGAAGCATATGCGTTGCAGGAAGAAGGCGCGCTTGTTTATTGGGGAGAGAAAAAAGAACTGGATTTCATAAGATTGGTCGATGTAACCGAAATAAAAAATGTTGATGAATTTACAACAGAAATAATACATGATTTGAATTATGTTCAACCCGACTTTTTCCTGTTTAAAAAAAATCCATATTTGCATAATAAAAGAGAAACAAAAATAGCAGGCTGTCCTGATTTGATAGTTGAAGTGTGGTCTGAGGATAATACTACATTCGACAGGAAAATTAAATTGGGTTTATATTCAAGCAGTCCGATAACAGAACATTGGTATATAGAACAAAATTCAAACGAAGTCGTCTGTTATTACGGTGATAAGAGAATTGAAAATCAATCTTTGATGAATGTTCTTGTAACACGCGGGGGACTGGAATTTGATTTGCGTTATTTAGCTATTTAAAGAAAACAAAAATGTCTGCCAGATAAAATATTCAGAAACCATGTTCGGACGAAATGTTTCACGTGAAACATTTTAAACTATACAAAAAAACCAACCAAAATAAAGGAGAAAAATATATGTTTGACGTTGCATGTGTGGGAAATATAGTCGCGGACGTAATTGTCCGTACAGTCGATAATCTTCCGCCGAAAGGCACTCTTGTATATCAGGACAGCATATCGCTTTACAGCGGCGGCTGCGCTATGTCGAGTTCTGTTGACTTGGCTATACTCGGAGCAAAAAGCGCGATAATAGCGAAAATCGGCAGCGATTCGTTCGGCGAGTTTTTGAAAAACGTTCTCGTAACAAAAAACGTCGATATAACCGGATTAAAAGTTTCGGAATATCCGACGTCTGCGTCAGTCGCGCTTATCGGGTCAGATTCCGAGCGCACTTTTTTACATTGCCCCGGCGCGAACGCTTATTTTACCGAAGACGATATTGACTGGGACGTAATCGAAAAAAGCAAAATAGTATTTACCGCGGGTATGCTTATAATGCCGGGGTTTGACGGTCAGCCGTGCGCGAACGTGTTAAAAAAGAGCCGTGAAATGGGCAAAATCACGATGCTTGACACCGCGTGGGACGCGTCAAATCAATGGATGAAAAAACTTGAGCCGTGTATGCAATACATAGATTTTTTCATGCCGAGCGTGGAAGAAGCCGAAAAATTATCAGGCGAAACCGAACATAAAAAAATCGCCGACGTATTTTTTGACATGGGGGTAAAACACGTAATAATAAAACTCGGCAAAGACGGCTGTTATCTGAGGGAATCAAAAGCAGGCGACGGCAAATATTTCCCGACGTATAAAAACATCAAACCTGAAGACACAACGGGAGCGGGCGACAGTTTCTGCGCGGGATTTCTATACGGACTTTCGAGAGAATATAATCTTGACGAATGCTGTAAAATCGGCAACGCCGTCGGAAGTCATTGCGTTATGAAAACAGGCGCGACTGCGGGGATTGTAAAATTCGAACAGATTCAAAAATTTATGATTGAAAACGAGAGGTATTTGCATGAGTGATATAATTTACAAAAACATAAAAGATTTTAACGCAAAAGAATTGCAGGAATTATTTTTATCGGTCGAGTGGTCGTCCGGGCATTTTCCCGATAAATTAGTAATCGCGATGAAAAATTCTGACTGTGTATTTACAGCGTGGGACGACAATAAACTAATCGGGCTTGTCAATGTGTTGGACGACAGTATCATGACGGCGTACGTGCATTATCTTTTGGTAAATCCGGAGTATCAGGGGCAGGGGATAGGTAAAAAATTATTGCGTCTGGTCAAAGAAAAATACAAAGATTATCTGCGGATTGTCTTAATTGCGCATGATACTGCATTAAAATTTTACGAAAACAGCGGATTTAAAATATGCGAAAAGAAAACTCCTGTGGAAGTCACCGAACTCTGGACGTAATATAAAAATAATATTAAGGAGATAAAAACATGATTACGCAAGAAAAAAAACAAGTAGTAATCGAAAAAACGCTTGAATATCTCAAAAAAGCAAATATCGCGATAACAGACGAAGAACAAAACAATATCGAAATAGCTGACTTCGGTTTAAACGAAATCGAAAAAACCGGGCTTGAAATTTTAGTCTACGTAAACACAGACAGGGTATGCGCGAAAGAACTCGTCATGCTCCCGAACCAAACCTGCCCCGAACACCGCCACCCGTCAGTCGGCGGCGAAACCGGCAAAGAAGAAACTTTCAGATGCCGGTACGGCAAAGTATATTTATATGTCGAGGGAGAAGAAACGCAAAACCGCAAGACAAATCCCCCGGACGCGCCAAACGGAAGTTATACTGTTTATCATGAAATAATACTTAATCCCGGCGGACAATACACGCTTTATCCAAATACAAAACATTGGTTCAAGAGCGGCAAAAACGGCGCGGTCGTCAGCGAATTTTCGACGAAAAGCCGTGACGAATCCGATATTTTCACAGATAAAAGAATAATAAGGGTAGAAAAATAAAATTGTAGGGCGCGACGCCCCCGGCGCGCCGTAAAAAGGAAAAATAAATGCTGATGTTTAAAAAGCTCGAATTAAGCGATATTGAAACGATAAAGCCCTGTTTTTCTTTATCAAAAAACAGAGCCTGCGACAATACTGTCGGCGGGACTTTTATATGGCGCGATTTTTTTAAAATGGAATATGCCGCATACAAACAAAATTTTGTTTTCAAAGGCAAATTTTTTATAAATAACGAAAATATCACGGTATTCGCAATGCCGTTAGGCAAAAATACCGGAGAAATAAACGATTCATTAAACCAAATAAAAATATACTGCGAAGAAAACAAAATCCCTATGATTATATGCCTCGCAACCGACGAAGACATAAAAATCATAGAAAAATCATATAAAAACATAACCAAAACCGAAGAAATCGGCTGGTCGGATTATATATACAAAGCGTCAGATATTGCGACTTTTGCGGGAAGAAAATACAGCGGTCAGCGAAACCATATAAATTATTTCAGGCGTACTTTTTTAAATCACGAAATAAAACAAATAAATTTTGAAACTATCAATGATGTTCGAGTTTTTTTCGACAAGTATATAAATAAAAATAAACACGAAAAAAATATTCCCGCGCTTATCGAAGAAGAAAAAAAAGTTTACGAGATTTTAAAAAATATCGAAAACTTTAAATTATACGGACAAACCGGCATAGCGTTATATGTAAACGGTTTGGTCGCGGGATTCACAATTGGCGAAATTCTTCACGAAACTTTATTTGTGCATATAGAGAAAGCGGACACAGAATACAGGGGCGCGTATCAAATTATAGTAACCGAATTTGCTAAATTACATGCAAATAATATCGAATATATCAACCGTGAGGACGACGCAGGCGACGAAAATCTTAAAATATCAAAGATGTCGTATCACCCGTGCGATATAATAAAAAAATACACGGTTGAAATTATAATATAACCGTAGGGGCAACCCTGTGTGGTTGCCCTTAAATTTAATGGTGTAATAACGAATGATGGTATTATTTATTGTAGGGACACGGCGCGCCGTGTCCCTATGGGGGCGACCGCAAGGGTCGCCCCTACGCATGTTTTACAAAAATCTTTTCAGATATTCCAATCCAATGCTCGTGCCTTTAACAGGGTCTTCCAAACCCTCGAACTCAACGCTTATATATCCGTCGTACCCGCTTGATTTTATTATATTTATGCACTGGTCAACAGGGACGTTTCCGTGACCGACGATAGAACCTCTCAAATAATTGCCGCCCCTCGACTTGAAAAATCCCTCTCCGGGATTCGGTCCCATGCCGGATTTTATATGAAAATCTTTCGCGTGGACATGCTTGATATACGGCGCGAGAACCCCGGTCGCGAATGTCGGGTCTTCGTCCGCGCACAAAAAATTGCCGATGTCTAACAAAATCCCGAAATTTTTATGCCCGACTTTATTTATAAGTTTCTCGACCCTTACGCTGTCCTGAACGAAATACCCGTGATTTTCAACAGAAGTCGCGATATTTTTCTTTTCGGCGTAAACCGTGACTTCTTTATAACCGTAAGCAAGCCTGTCAACTATATCGTCAAATCCTCTCGGCGGGGGGGTTTCTTTTTTTATGCCGTAAGTCGCGTCGTGGCGTATACCTTTTGCTCCGGCGGCTTTGGCTAAA
>Ga0082212_10008747_pt1 | contig 13168 bp, 10 predicted proteins | sample TergutNt197P3_FD_71548 | JGI IMG/M metagenome (GOLD analysis project Ga0082212, IMG submission 71548) | Neocapritermes taracua P3 segment gut microbial communities from Petit-Saut dam, French Guiana - Nt197 P3 | ecosystem: Host-associated > Arthropoda: Insects > Digestive system > Gut ... | reverse complement strand
CATCTCCAACGCCAAATCTGTCTGGGTCTTTGAACCGTTCCGCGCTCACCACGCCGACTACTGCGAACGCCGCTTTGACGTCGGGGTCGTGGCTGTCAAACTCGCGCATCAGGAAACGCAGCTCGTTTGTTGCCATACGGTCAAACTCCACGCCGGAACCTTCATCCCATGTGTAGCCGCTCGTCGGCAGGCCGAAAATATCGTCAAGCGAAGCAGGGAAAAGCCCGTTTCCGCCGCCGGCTCCGCCGACCAAGATTTCGCCGCTCGGCGCGCCCATATTGCCGCCGCCGGCCATAATACCGCCGGCCTCGCTTCCGTCTCCCCCCGCAGCGGGCGTCTGGTTGTTGATTGCCTTTGGCAGGATGATCGCGGTAGCTATCACAAGGCAAGCCGCTACAGGGGCAGCCCATTTGAGCCACGGCGCGAACGGCGCCTTCCGGACTGTATTTTTCAGTGACGCGCGTTCTACCAGGTCGTCGTCGACGCCACCGATCGCGCGCAGAATCTTCATATTCATCACATCATACCCTCGCTTTCGAGTTTCAGCTTCAGCCGCCCGCGCATACGGAACAGGAGCGACGTCGTTTTGCTTTCGCTGTATCCGTATTCAGCGGAGATTTCGCCGATGCTATGGAGATACCAATAGCGTTTTAGGAAAATATCGGCGTTTTCGGGGGGCTCAGAACGCAGGAACGCATTTATTGCCCGCGTGAGCCCGCCGTCGTCGGTTTGGTCCGGCACGGGGATGTCGGCGAGCTCTTCCAGCGCAACCTCCATATTGCCGCCGCCGCGCTTTTGCGAATGCGCCGCCTCAAACCTGTCAAGCGCGAGATTGCGCGTGATTTTCGCTAAAAACGATTTGAGTATGGACGGCCTAGCGGGTGGTATCGCGTTCCAAACGCGCAGCAAGACGTCGTTGAGACATTCGTCAGCGTCATCGCTATTATGGAGTATGTTGCACGCAACCACCCGGCAGTATGCACCGAATTTAGCCTTGCACTCGGCCAGAGCGTCCTCCGACCGCTGCCAGAATAATTCAATTATTGCTGTATCGTCCATAATAAAGTCCATTCTTTTCGTAATACTACAAGCACATATCGTCCATGATAAAGCGCTAAAAATCCCGCCTCACTTATATAGACGGGAAATTTCGCGTTATGTTGCATGATTTGTGAAAAAAGCTAATTTTTTCTGGCAAGGCGAAGCATCGTCAGCATTTTTCACCGTTGGACCGAGCCTAAGACACGCTTAAACGCTGCGATGTTTTTGCCATCCGGCTTGTCGAGTATAACAAATAAAATCCGTTTGAAAACGCAATGATTAAGATATAACTGAATTATATGGAACACTACGCTTGCTATTCAGTTATATCTGTGTTATTATCGCTCTATCTAATACGGTTTGGAAGGAGTTTTTTTCCCAATGATTAAAAGAGAGGAATACATGAGCCGCATACGTCCGTTTATAGGAAACGAGCTTATTAAAGTGCTGACCGGCGTCCGGCGCAGCGGAAAATCGGTCATGCTGGAACTGATACAGGATGAATTGATCGCGCAAGGGGTTTCCGGCTCACAATTTATCAAGCTCAATTTTGAGGACATGGGAAACGCGAAGCTCTGCACCGCCGAGGCTCTGCATACAGAGGTCACGCGAAGGATTTCCGGTATTGATGGGAAGGCGTATCTTTTCTTTGATGAAATCCAAGAAGTTACGGAATGGGAAAAATGCGCCAATTCACTACGCGTTGAGTTCGACTGCGACATATACATCACAGGCTCCAACGCCAAGCTGCTTTCCGGCGAGCTTGCGACATATCTTGCCGGGAGGTATGTGGAGTTTATTATCTACCCTTTTTCCTTCGGGGAGTTTTTAGAGTTATATAATTCAGTCTTTCCAAAGGCCAAAAAGCAGGAAGCGTTCACTAAGTATTTGACACTCGGCGGCATGCCCTATCTCGGAAACCTACGCTATGAGGATACGCCGGCGCAGGTTTACTTGCAGGATTTATTCAATTCAGCCGTACTCAAAGACATCATAAAACGCAATAAGGTTCGTGACGTCGATCTGCTGGAGCGTATCATAGCTTATGTGTTCGGCGGAGTAGGGACGACATTCTCTGCGGCGTCTATCTCAAAATACTTAAAGAGCGAAAACCGCGTCGCGGCGCCAGAAACGACGATGAACTACATCAAGTATTGTTTGGACGCTTTTCTGATCTACCAAGCCCGCAGACAGGATTTGCAGGGAAAGAAGCTGCTGGCGGTCAATGAAAAATACTACGTCGTAGACCACGGTATCCGCGAAGCCGTCTATGGTGGCAACACGAAGGACGTCAATCTCATACTTGAGAACATCGTTTATATGGAACTGCTTCGGAGGGGCTATAGGATAACTGTCGGAAAGACGGGATTGAGGGAGATAGATTTCGTCTGCGAAAAAAAGAATGAAAAGCTCTACGTTCAGGTTTCATACCTTCTCGCGTCGGAGGAAACGATCCTGCGCGAGTTCGGCGCATTCGAGTCCATACGCGACAATTTCCCGAAGTACGTTGTGTCGATGGATGAGCTTGACATGAGCCGCGAGGGGATCAAGCACAAAAACATCCGTGAATTCCTTCTTTCCCCTGATTGGAATTGAGCCGGGTAAGTCAAAGCCTGTTTTTGATGAAGCGCAAAAGGTAGATGTGTCATTTTCCTAATTCATTCACTCGCCGCGACCGTACCCATGTAAACGCATTTACTCCGAACGGGCGCGTCATCCTCTTTCGCAAAACTGAAGCTATCGCTATCCTCCGCGATATGGCAAACGGCGATTCCCATGTCTATGCAGCCCAGCCTATTGTACATAAAACCGAGCAAAGGGTTTGGTTTCTTGCGGTAGCAATGGATTTTACCGCTCCCGGCTATGAAGTGCCAGTTTTGCGCGTTTACGCCGCTAGGCGCCAGCCTTGCCGCTTCCAGCCTATCATCCGCACCCTCGCTCATTTCTGACAGCGCCTTGCGTTTGAACTCTGAAAGACTGCGGTGTAAAGGCTCTGCGGGTTTCCCGAACGCCATTACGATCACGTGGGGCAGACCGGATTCGGCTGCCTCCTCCGGCTTTGCCATGCCAAGCCAACAGGAGCCAAGCCCCGACCCGGAAAAAAACAAGTCCATCTGCTGGCCGACGAAACCGATGTTTTCGAGATAGCCGTCTTTTTCTTCGCTCCGGAGTATCAAGTAATGCGGAGCCTTCACATTCATCATGCCTTTGGTTTTACTCGTGATTTCGATGGAGTAACGTATGCCGGGCCAAAGCGGCCTGACGCTCTCTATTTTCGCCCGGACTGATTCGAGCATTGAGTCGTCTAAAGGCGCGAGGTCATACTTCCGTATGGATTTTCGTTTGCGGATAATCTCGTTCATCTATTTACCTCCGGCTGGTTTTTCCAAGCACAGGAATTATGCCACCTACAGTGTAGTGCGCTTCACTTCCATCGTCAAGAATTATCTGTATTTATTTGCAGTTCCGGGCGAAAAAAAGGCGGAGATGCTACAAGCGGAGAACGACTACAGCAGGCGGAGAACAACTATTGTGAATTCTCAGGCTCTTTGCTATAATGGCAGCGCACACTTTGCTAGGGATTATCTTGATAATATACATTTTTTTCAGGCTAACAAGAGATAGGAGCTAGTGGCTTATGGGCTGTTTGGGCAACGTTATTTGGATCGTATAAGGAGCAATAAAATGTCCCTATATATCGCCTTGCTGCGGGGCGTCAACGTCGGCGGCAAAAACATTATAAAAATGGCTGACTTGAAAGCCGCCTTTGAACGGCAGGGTTTCAAAAGCGTCGCCACCTATATAAACAGCGGTAACGTGCTGTTTGACAGCGACATGAAAGAAACAAGCATAAGCTCCGCTTGCGAGAGCCTGCTCGCGGAGTGTTTCAGTATAAGCGTCCCTGTGTGCGTGATTTCCGCCGCCGAACTGACCGACGCACTGAGCCACGCGCCCGAGTGGTGGGGAAAAGCGCCGGACACAAGGCACGACGCTTTTTTCGTAATTCCGCCTATGACAGCAAAACAAGTCGTCGACCGCATTGGCCAAGTAAAGGAAGAGTACGAAAGCCTGGCGTATTACGGCAGGGTCATATTCTGGTCAGCCTCCAGAGCGGCCTTCTCCCGGACGCGGGTATCGAAAGTCATCCCAAAGGATCGGCAGATATATGACGCGATAACCGTGCGGAACTCCAACACAGCATTGAAGCTGGCCGAGCTTGCGGGAGGCCAAGGAAATGGGCTATTTGTGCCTTGAGTACAACGAAAGGAATGGACTTTAATATGTTCAAAAAAACCATCACCCTGCTTGTGGCAATAGTTTTACTTGCCGCCCCCCTTTCCGGACCTGCATATGCCGCGTCGGTCCGAGTTACGCTGCCGACATTTCACGTGACAATAAACGGCGCCCGGGTGGACAACGAGTACCGGCAATACCCCCTGATCGTTTACAAAGACATTACCTACTTCCCTATGACATACGACGACTGCCGGTTCCTTGGGCTGGAATCGAACTACACGGCTGAAACGGGCCTCGACATTACCGCAACAGGGGTGATCGGGAGCTACAAACATCACGCGGCGCCGACGAAAAATCCAAAAACGGGAACCGCGCAGACAGCCTCTTTTGCCATCCATGTCAACGGGCAAAGCATCGACAACAGCAAAGAGGAGTATCCCCTGTTGCTCTATCGGGATATCACATATTTCCCCCTGACATGGCGGTTTGCTTATGACGAATTCGGGTGGGACTATGACTGGGACGCCGAAAGAGGGCTTTTTATCAGCAGCCGCAGTTATTCTGATATACAAGAAATACTAAACGGCATGTACGGGGAGCGGAAAACCGACATCGTCAGCGACGCCGCGGATCGGTTACGGGCAAGCGAATGGCGTACCCTGACTTTCGGTTTGTACTCCCGGTACGGGAACCAGACGTCATCCATCTTGAGCGAGCATATGCCAAGCGGAACTAGATGGTACAAACAGGTCACGGCCACCGAAGCCGATTACATGGATAATACGAGAAACCCAAATGTCACCGGGCATCATCTGCTTTTGGATAATACCCTGTACAGCTCATCAAACGGCAAGGATTGGCGGCCGGGCGACGGCGAGGATTTCGCTTTCCCGGACGTCCCGGATTTCGCAAGTATGCTGGAAAAGATGCCTACATTGGCATATGATAACGCCCGCTGGGATTTTTACGCCGGAGAACTGTGCATGATCCTGTCATACATGGATGAAGAGCCGACGTCTATGCCTGTGGTGAACGCCGACGGCTCGATAAGCGGTGGCGTCATATACAGCCACGCGTTCTATTTCGACATTGAAAACCGCTGTTTGCTCGCGTATTGGTCAAGCGCCATGCCAATTACGCTCGACGAAAACGGAGATTGGTTTATTTTCGCCCCTCCCACGACATGGTACAACGTGATAGATTTGGATTATACTGCATTCGCCATCCCTACGCCGTAGGGTAACTAAAAATAAAAAAGGAGCGCAAGCATTATGAAACTGGAGATGTTCATCACATTTGACGGGAACTGCCGCGAAGCCCTGGAATTCTATGCGAAAGTGTTCAAAACCGAAATCGGGAACCTCATGACTTACGGCGATGCGCCACCCGACCCGAACTACCCCGTGCCAGAAGCCGACCGTGAGCGGGTCATATACGCGGGCCTGCCTGTCGGCGGCATGGTCCTTATGTTCTCCGACATCCCGTCCGGCAGCGAGTTCATATGCGGCAACAACGTCTGCCCGACCATAGGCAGCGACGACAAAGACGAGATTGCGAGGCTGTACGACGAGCTGAAAGATGGCGGCGAGGTCTACATGGAGCTTGCGCCGACATTCTTCTCCGAGCTGTTCGCCATGGTAGAGGACAAATTCGGGATAATCTGGCAAATCTCGTATTACGAAGGATGACATGAGACAGGGGATGAGACAGGGGACGGTTCCCTGTCTCACCGTCCCCCGTGTCTAATTGCGCCGTTATGCAGCTATGACTTCATCCGGAAAGGGAGCAAACCATGAACGAGATAAAATGCCCGAAATGCGGCGAGGTATTTAAGGTAGACGAATCGGGGTTCGCCGATATTGTAAAACAGGTGCGCGACAAAGAGTTCGAGCAAGAACTGCACGAGCGGGAAAAAATGTTCGAAAATGACAAAGCGAACGCCGTAAAGCTGACCGAAGCTAACACAAAAGCCGAACTCCAGGAAAAGACCGCAAAAAAAGACGCCGAGATCTTAGAGCTGAAAGCAAAAATCGAGGCGTTTGAAACCGCTAAGGTGCTTGCCGTCAACGAGGCTGTGTCAAAAATCGAAAAAGAACGCGACGCGCTGGTTTTTGAACTGAGCGGTAAAGAAACAGAAAAGCAGCTTGCCGTCACAGAAGCGGTCGCCTTCGAGGCAAAAAAGGTCTCCGAAACCCTCAAGGAGCGCGACGAGCTTAAAATACAGATAGCCAACAAGGAAACCGAAAAGCAGTCCATGAAAAATGAATACGAAAACATGCTTAAGTACAAAGACGGCGAACTTGAGCGTATAAAAAGCATGAAAATGGAACTTTCCACAAAAGACGTCGGCGAATCGCTCGAACGGTATTGCCAAAACGAGTTTGACAAGATACGCGCCGCCGCTTTTTCGAACGCCTATTTCGATAAAGACAACGACGCCAGCGGCGGGACAAAGGGCGACTTTATCTTCCGCTACCCGGCGGACGGCGTAGAATCCGTTTCTATAATGTTTGAAATGAAACACGAAAGCGAAGAGACTGAGAAGAAGCAAAGAAACGACAGGTTTTTTGATAAGCTGGACAAAGACCGCCGCGACAAGAAATGCGAGTACGCGATCCTCGTATCCACGCTCGAAGCGGACAACGACCTATACAACCAGGGTATTGTCGACGTCTCCCACATACACCCGAAAATGTACGTTGTACGCCCGCAGTTTTTTATCCCTATCATAACGCTGCTCAAAAACGCCGCCGAAAAATCTTTTGAAGTGAAAAACGAGCTCGCTGTCGTCAAGAACCAGAATATCGATATAACGACTTTTGAAGACGACGTCAACAGTTGGAAAAACGGCTGGCTGTCGACTATGAAAAACGCCGGAAAAAAGCACCAGGAAGCGGTCGAGCAAATAGACAAGGCAATCAAAGACCTCGAGAAAGTCAGGGATGCTCTCACATTATCTGATAAGCACCTGCTTGCGGCGGAAAACAAAATGGACGACCTCACCGTCAAGCGCCTGACGCGCAAAAACCCGACAATGGCGGAACGGTTCGCCGAGCTCGAACAGTCAGGTCAGGAATGATTTGAACGCTCGCATGACACAAGTCGCGAGCGTTCTTAGCCTGTTGACAAAAGGCTCTAAAACCCCCATTCATCCGGGGTGAAGTAATCCAGAATCGCTTCTACTGTCGCATTCGCCATATCGTCCTGCGCCGCAGGGTCGATCAGCCATATAAAATCATCCATGTTGACGATAAAGCTTGCCTCGAGCAATACGGACGGCGCCCAACCGGGGCGGCAAACAAACAAGTTTGACTGGTTAATATTCCTGTTCCTGTTCGTCGCCGGGTTTATCCGGTACATGACGTCCAGGAAAGTCTGCGCGGCGTCCGCGCTGTAATGGTTCATGTACCACACCGAAAACCCCCGTATGTTCGTCGCGTTTGTCGTTTCAGCGACGCTGTTTACATGTAGTGAAATAAACAAATCCGGCTTAAGCGACCAGCTTTGATCGACCCTGTCCTGAAGTGACGGTTCCGCGTCCTCCCTGCGCGTCATATGCACCACAGCGCCAAGCGCGACGAGCCGCTGCTCCAGCTTATGCGAGTTGAGGAGGGTCAAATCTTTTTCAGCCAAATCGCGCCCCATCGGACCGATAGCGCCGTAAGCGTCGCCGCCGTGCCCGGGGTCGATCAATATAATAAAGCCGTCAAGGGGTTTATCGCCATCAGCGATAGCCTTTCGTTTTTTTAGTATCAAGCGGAATTCACCGTCTTCGTACTCTACATAGCAGCCATCAATAGCGGCGCCATCCCTAAGGGCAAACGAGTAAAACGGGACGTCGCCATCTTTGCCGCTGTCAAGACTTGCGAATATCGTTTCAGTTAAGTTTACCGGGAGGCTTAGCGGCGGCGCTTCCGTATGCAGCCCGAAATCCAGTTTCAGGGTTTTTCCGTCAAACCCGGCAGCGACCGCGGGAAAAGAGTCAGCCTGCCATACGAGCATATCGTAATCGGCGCCTTTCCTGTAGACGCCGTCGCGCAGCGCATCCAATGGCAGCGTCCCGTTCTCAACCGCCACAGAGCTGCCGTTTATCCACATGCCGCACGAAAGCTTGATGAAACCATTACTTGATTCCGCGACGACACGGTCCCTTTGCCCCCGCGCTAAAACCCAGCTTGAGCCTCCTGAGGTGGTATTGCCGGGATACAACCAGGCGTATTCCGCAGTGACGGTCATGTATTTCGGCGTCGTCACTTGTGTTACAGTCGGCGACGCAGCGGGCGACGAACCGCCGGACGCGGGCGTATTCCTTGTGATGACCCGCGTTACGTCTTCCTGGCCCTCCTGGCTGAACGTGAAAACGTTTTCTCCCGTCGCGAGCGGCGCGTATACATAGAAAAATCCTTCAACTGTGCGGTTTCCTACTTCCTCCCCGTTCAAAAACAGCGGCGTCCCGGGATCGCTGGTCCCTGTCAGGTTATACCCCGGCGCGCCGTTTTGCGTCGCTGTGATAGAGACGTCCTGCGACGGCATACCAACGGTAAGCGTGTCTAGTAGGAAAACGGGCTGGCGCGGAGGCGTTTCGTCGACCCCCCTGTAATACTCCCTGATCGATCTCCCGACCGCTCCAATGAGCGATTCATAACGATAAAACACGCTGCCTTTTACGACGTCGGACTCCCCTGCCATCTTGATTTGGCGCAGCATCTCGCCCTGCCAGCGCGGCGACTGGTCGTCCTGATCCTCCCTGTACGCGGCGTGCCCCACGTAAAGATCGACACTGTAATCTTTGCACAGGTCGACCCACCAATTAAGTATCGGCTCGAAATCGGCGGTCTCAAACCCTACGTACCAATAAATCTGCGGGCAGATGTAATCGACCCACTCCTCCATGACCCAGCGGCGGGTATCAGCGTAGACTTCGTTGTACGACTCCTGACCTCTCGTCGTGGGTACGCCGTCCGGATCGTTTGAGCCGTTCATCCAGATAGCTGTGGTCGAAACGCCCCAGCGGACGTTCTTATTCAGGACTACGTTGAGTTCCCTTATCGTTGACTGTATGCCCCTGATAAGCTCGTTTACATTCTCGCGGCGCCAGTCCGCCAGATCCAAACCATTTCCATACATGGCATAAGAAGCCGCGTCGTCAAAATCCGTCCCGGGGTAAAAATAGTCATCGATGTGGATACCGTCCACATCGTATTTTTCTATTATCTCAGTAACGCCGTCGAGAATTAACCGCCTCGCGGCTGGTAAACCGGGGTCCAAAAACAGGCCCTTGTTCCCATTCGACGCCGCCCACCCCACGGCAAGCTCCGGTTGCCGGCGGACGGGGTTATCGGGCGCTAGCGTACCCGGGTCGGAACTGTTAGACGACGTATGGATGATCCTGTAGGGGTTCAACCAGGCGTGGAGTTCTATCCCGTTCGCGTGGCATGTTTCTATCCAATACGCAAGCGGGTCAAAACCGTTGATGCCCAGGCCCTGCGTGCCGGAGAGCCACTGGCTCCACGGGAAAAAATCAGATTCGTAAAATGAGTCCCCTGCCGGCCTAACCTGGAGGATGATGGCGTTCAAGCCCAAATCCACCGTTCGAGCAACTATCGCGTCTATCTCCCGTTTCATGGCGGCGGACGAGAGTTTCGGCCTTGACGGGAAATCAAGGTTCAGGACAGTCGCGACCCATACGGCGCGAAAATCGCATGCCGGCCCTCTGCTACTGACCCACGAAGCATCTCCGCCGGGGACGCCCGCGTAATCGGGACTGTAAAGCCCCTGGCCGGGCTGCGGCGCCGTTTGTTCGCCCTCCGCCGGATCAGCTAAACCGTCCGGATCTGTATCGTCCTTGTTCCCCAAGAACGCACACCCGCCGAGCAGCATAACAAAAACCAGTATAGCGGCGGCGATTTGGTAAAACTTCTTCACTGTGTTCTCCTGTTGTTATCGCCTAATCATTTACCTAGGTAAACGCTGATTAACTCAAATTTTGTCATCCTGAGCGAAGCGAAGGCTCTCATATGCTTTACAATGCAACACTTCACGGGATTCTTCGGTCGTTACACTCCCTCAGAATGACATTTGTTCAGCATTTACTTAGTATTTGCTCCAATTCCCTAATGCTGTGTCAAGGAAGTTGTTCCAACCTCTGAATGTCTGCCCTTTATAATATACGTTCGCTATATTACGGCATTCATAAAATGCGTTGATATATACACTTTCAATGCTATCGCTCATAGTGACGCTTGTCAATCCTGTGCAATGGCTAAAAACGCTTTCGTTAATGTGTTTGACGCTGTTCGGTATCGTAACTTCCGTCAACCCTGAGCAACCGTAGAAAGCGAATTTTCCGATACTTGTTACACTATTGGGGATTGATACTTCCAGCAAAGCACCGCAATAACCAAACGCCCCGCCGGTATACGTCCGGCTCGCGCTGCTTTGCCATTCCGCGCCCTTTATAGTACTAACATAGCTGGGGATCGTATATGATTCTTGTTGTCTTCCCGACGGATACGACACTAATACTGTTTTATCCTTGCTGAACAGCACCCCGTCAACGCTTGAGTATACGCCATTACCGGCGTCAACGCTAATCTCTGATATATTGCCATTTTTTGTATTAAGCGCGCCATCGTCGATACTTGTTACACTTTCAGGTATTGTAACGCTTGTCAGCCATCTATGATTTAGAAACGCGTTTCTTGCAACCGTTTTCACCCCATCCGGGATAGCATATGAGTCTTGTGGTTTCCCCGGAGGATACATCAATAATATAGTTTTGTCCTTATTGAACAAGACCCCGTCCACGCTCGAATATTTTTCATTGTCTTCATCTATGTTTATCTCGTATAAATCACCGCCCGCAATGCTAAAGGCTCCTTCAGAAATTGTTTCGACACTCTTTGGTATCGTTACGTTTGTCAGGGCCGTGCAGCCTTCAAAAGCAGTTCCCCAAATCTCAGTCACGCTATCCGGTATTGTAATACTCCTCAAACTCGTGCAATCCATGAATAAAGAGTCTGTAAAAGATGTTACGCTGTTACCCATGGAAACATACTCTAAACTTGTACAATACCAAAACACGCCAAATCCTAATTTAGCAACGCTGTCCGGTATCGTAACTTCTTTCAAATTTTTGCACGCTGAGAATGCCCAATAGCCTACCTCCGTCACGTTTGCGGAAATAATTACTGTCGTTATTTCTTCATTGCTGGAAAAGGCTTCGTTATCAATTTTGACGACCGGTTTTCCATCTATCATGTCCGGCACACGAACATCTGGCAAATCACCGTTGTACCTGACGATCATTATCCCATCTTCGTAGTCTTTATAATCAAACTCGCTTGCCGGCGTAAACTGTGGTTCGTTTTCTATGTCTTCGGTAATTTCCGGGGATAGTGGTATGTCATTGACAGTTGAGCCTGTGGAAGATGGCTTGGTATTTTCTGCGCCCTGGTTTTCGGATGCGGGTGGACGGCTGCTTTCCGGCGTATTGCCGACTGGTTGTTTCTTCCCGGTACTACAGGACGTCAGGCTCAGTATTAGCGCTACGGATATGATAGCAAACAGAATTTTTCTTTTTCTCCGCTGCCGGGTATTATGGCTATACTTCCCTGATCCTAGCATATTACGATCTCCTTATTCGCTTCGCACGACCTCCATGCCTACTCCGCAAATATTAGCACACAGCGCCAAGCAGTGTCAATGTCCACCCTGCCCTTTCTTATTTCCTACCGTTTAGAACAAAGGCAACCTGGTTAGGCATTTATCAAAAAGGAATCGCTTTATAGCGGCAGCTTCTTCCGTTTCATAATAACCGATCAGCAACTGCTTATACTCCGGGATATCCTCATCGGGTATGACGATCAAACCCGCCCCATGGGAAATGAGGATGTGATTCGCGAAAACCACCGACGTCCTTTTGTTGCCGTCGATGAAAAGCTGCTTCCTTGTGACAAAGAGCAGGGCTGAAACAGCTCTATCGTAGACGTCGCTGATATTCAGAACGTCCGAAAGCTGCTCCTTGATAAGGCTCTCTATCGGCAAGTCAGGTTTCCATTTCGTCCCGCCGATGAAAACAGGCACCGTCCTCAGAGAGCCGGCATTGTAATAGAAGCCTTCCTCGACGAGTTTGTTTATAAGGCATAGCAGGTTATAGTCGGACGGCGAGGCGACGACGCCCTCGTCCAATATAAGTTGCCATGCGTGTTTCAAGTTATTGATTTTCTGGACGTCATCGACGGTAACATTATTGATTTTCCCGCCTTCAATGATTGCTTCCGTGTCTAAAAAGGTTATTGCGATTCCCTCAAGCATAGCTTGCTTGTAGATGGTATCCACCATATTCCGTTTAGCGAAATCGATGTTTGTGCGTACATTATTTGACAGTTCGGTCTCAACATATCCCGCTTTTTTCAGTTTGGAGCCGATAGCCCTGATTTCCCGTTTTATCTCCTTGGAGTCCATATTGTTCTTGAGTATCTGATTATGCAGCGCCTCACTGTACTCGCCGACATAAAATGAACGGCTGACGCCGCTCACCCTTTTGTGTAGATAGATATACTCCCCGCCTTTAACGTCGCGGATCTCCACTGTCCCCCATAGCAGATTGCTCAATCGGGATTCCAGTGTCCTTTTTTTCTTTGCCAGTTCAATGGCTTCTATAAAAAACTCGCTCATGTTCAAATTAAAACATAGTTGTGAAACAAAGTCAAGTTATTCGCTCGGCTTTTGTTTCACAACTCGTTTTGTTGTTTTTCCTTTTTTCAGGCTTTTCTCATTATCGTTGCCTGTATATTCAGGTTATGCGTACCACGCAGGGATTTAACCCGATAGCCGACAGAAATAATAACATCAAGGTTGTAATAATCAACTTTATATGTTTTGCCGT
>Ga0082212_10008746_pt1 | contig 13168 bp, 11 predicted proteins | sample TergutNt197P3_FD_71548 | JGI IMG/M metagenome (GOLD analysis project Ga0082212, IMG submission 71548) | Neocapritermes taracua P3 segment gut microbial communities from Petit-Saut dam, French Guiana - Nt197 P3 | ecosystem: Host-associated > Arthropoda: Insects > Digestive system > Gut ... | reverse complement strand
TCGCAAGCAGATTGCCATTTGTCGCATCTTCTTTTTTGATGATGATTGAGTTCAGCGGAAAATCGACGATTGTACCCGGATTATTGTTATACGGAGCGAAGCCGTTTTCTGTTAAAGCGTAGCTTTCGCCGGCATAATCTGTGAAAATATCGCCCAATCCGCCGATTTGCATATCATAATAAAATGGGTGAATATATTCGTCGTTGCCGTCATATTCGCGGTTGGCAATTTCGTCAGCCGATAAAATAATCTCGTCTATTTCAACATCATCATATAAAAATATAATGTCAACATCAAGGTCGGAATCGGCGGGAGTTACGCCGGAGATTTTCACTTCCGCGAGTGTTTCAATGTCCTGAACAAACGCAAATGCCTGTGTATTTCCTCCGTCCGCAGGGTCAATTACGGTTATACCGCTTCCGGTGCTGCCGCCAGTTCCGGCGTTATGCTGATGAGATGGCAAGCTGATAACTTGCGTATTATCAAACGGGTCGATAACTGTAATGCCACTTCCGCCTGATGAGCCAGTATTGTTATTAATCGTATTTTCGCCCACGCCGGAAGTGTTCTGATTTTCGCCGCTTGAATTTTCCGGAGTGCGTAATTCATTGTCGTAATAAGAATTTGTACCCGGCGCGAGATAAATCCGCGTCACGGGATTTTTCGGCAGCGTCATGCCCGGTGCTGGCATTATTTCGGTGATGATATAATAGCCGACCTCCATAAATTCAAAAATGATTTGCCCCTTTGAATCGGTCAGCCAATTGCCCAAATCATGAGTGCCGCCCGTTGCCGGATTCTCCCACTTTATATTAAAAAGCGTGTTCGGTATCGGTTTTTTAGTAAGAGCGTTCATTTTGGTAATGACAAGCGTCGGCTTCCTGATATTAGTGAATTCAACCCGTGTACGCTCGCCGTTTCTTAAAATAACATTGCGCGAAACCGGCAAAACAGCGTCATATCCCGGAGGTGCGCGCATCTCTGTTACTTTATACACGCCGTCCTCTAATAACCTGAAAGTGTCGTTATATAATATAATAATTCTGCCGTTTTCGTCGGTAATTAAATCGTCGAATAAAACTTCATCGCCCTTGCTTATTGAAAATTGTGCGCCCGGCAATGGCTGATTTGTTTTGCCGTCGAGCTTGATTATTTCTAATTCGGGACGTTTCAGATTGTGGAAAGTGACGGTTACATCGTCGTTTCCGGCTAAAATAACGGTTTTTGTTTCTGTACTTAACACATACCCGTCTTTCGTCGAAACCTCGCGTATATGATATTCGCCCGGCATTAAATCGGTGATGTTAATTCTGCCGTTCGCGTCGGTTATATGATTGTGATCGTAACTGCCGTCGTTTTTCCAAATCCTGAAAGTAACTGGAGATAACGGCAATGCACCGCTGTTTCCGTCGCCTCTCTGGTCATATTTTTCTATCGTCAGCTTCGGCTTTTCAGGGTTTTCAAAAGTCAGCGTCTTGCGTGTATCTGCCTCCAAAATTACTTCTTGATAATTCGGTGAAGCCAAAAGATAACCGCTCGGCGGCACTTTTTCAGTAATTATATATCTGTCAACTTCAAGAGGATATGACGAGCTGTCGTATGGTATTATTATAACACCATTTTCATTGGTTGTCAATTCATATTCCGCAGACATTCCTGCGCGTCTTATCGTGAAAACTGCATCTGCAAGCGGTTCGCCTGCGCTGTTGATTTTCACGATTTCCAATTCCGGGCGTTTTACGTTGTCAAATTTAACTTCAACGACTTTACCCGCAGGAAGAAAAACGTCTTTGCTCTCGCTCAAAATCAAGTATCCGGGCGGGGGAGCGATTTCGGTGACTTTATACCAGCCATCGTCTAAATTTTCGACCTGAATAATACCGCTTGCATCAGTAATACCCTCGAAAACTATTTCTCCGCTCATCTTCGCAACGGAAAATTCCGCTAATCCAAGCGGCAAACCTGTACCCTCGTCAAATTTCTTGATGATGAGTCCCGGCTGTTTCCAGTTCTGTACCGTGATTGCACTGTCTTTGCCAGCCTCAAGCACGATTATATGCTGTGTTGAATTGATAACGTAGCCCGATGGCGCGATTATTTCCGTCACCGTATATGTGCCTGCGTCGATATCCTCGAACACAGCAACACCGGACGAATCGGTGATTTTATCCCATGATTGTGTACCGCCGCCTTTGGCGAGCCGGATTGTTGCGCCGGACAGTTTTTCGCCCGTATCTGCGTCAACTTTCGTGACTTCTAATGACGCGAGCTTCTTATTAGCAAACGTGACTGTCGTCGTTTCACCCTCGCGGATTTCTATATTATCCTTGTGCGGATTTTCGTCGAGAGCGTAGCCAACAGGGGAAGTGATTTCAGTCACGCTGTAAAATCCAACAGGTACAGTTAGCGTCGTTTTACCGCTTCCGTCTGTGGAAACTACGCCGAGAACCGCGCCTTCCGCACTCCGAATCTCAAAGACTGTGCCCGGAAGCGGAGTATTTGTGCCAGCGTCGAGCTTAATAATCTCCAATTCGCCGGGTTTTGGCTCAGGCTCTGGAGTATTTGTAGGCTGTGTAGTCGGAGCAGTAGTTGGCTGAGTCGTAGGTTCGGTGGTGGGCTCTGTCGTGGGTTGCGTAGTTGGCTCAGTTGTGGGTTCGGTCGTAGATTCTGTAGTTGTAGGATTATTTTTAAATGTTACAGTATGTGTAGCCGTATCTCCCTCACTAATCGTGACCGTCTGCGAAACAGGCGAAGATAATTCGTAGCCGCTCGGCGGCTCTGTTTCCGTTATTGTGTACGTTCCCGATTCAAGACCATTCCAAGTACACGAACCATCTGCATCTGTCGTCTTTTCGTCCGTTGAGCCGTCAGGCTTTGTCAAAGCAAACGTCGCGCCTGCAAGCTCATTATTTGTATCAGCACCAAGTTTTATCACTTTTATTGACGCAAACGACGATTCTATAGCATAAATGTGCATACCCCGCAAATTTTCGGCTCTGCTGTCATTCCACGTAATACTGCCGCCGCTGTCAGAATCCCACCCTAATTCGTGAAATTCTAAATAAAACGCGCTTATCGCTGCGTCTCCAACAGTAGGTGTCGCCGTTGATATATTCACATCACCGCCGCTCGACTTCTTTACCGCCAGTATATCAGACGGAGTAAGCGCGTACTTGAAGCCTTTGGAATAAAAATACACCACGGGTTCTGTCAGTATTTTATATTTGCCGCTTTGTAATTCATCATCTTTATCAATTCCAAACAGGTCTGCTATGCCATCAAGCCCTAAATTATTGCCTGCAGGCGGGTCACTCAAAATATACTCTTTGTGAACGGCGGCACTTGCTATAGGGTTGGCTACTCCGACTGTTCGCGGTAAAAACGGAACAGTTTTCGGATTATAATTTCCCCTCGTTGGCTCGTTTACAGTATATCCGTTGGTTCTGTGAGCGTGTTTACTCGTGTAATTAGTGTGGTATATTGCTCCGTCAGATGCTAATGCATTTCCGCTGTAAGACGTAGAAGTGAAAAAAGCAGAACTGGGCGATAGCATTGTAATGTCTTTTGTCGCTACTAAAGTACCTAAATTACACGGTCTTCCCTGCGCGTCGAAATTGCCGCAATTATGGTTTCTTGCAGGATTCGACACATCTATTAAAGATATCCGCATACCCCAATCTGTGCTTTCCGACCACGTTCCGTGCCAGTTTGCTCCTCCGGTAGATGGTCCAGAGCCTACTCCGCCGTTGTCAGACCAACCCGCATTTACTTTTACACTCAATTGCGGCTGCGGCAATAATGATAATATCATTATAACTGTAAGCAGGATTACAATCAGCCTTTTTTTGTTAAATTTTTTTAAAATATTCATTGAAAAATTCCTTTTCGTGTTAAAAATTATTTTTTATGCTCAAAAAAATAAGAAAGAGCTTTATTTCAAGCTCTTTCAAAGTTTTGAATAATAAAAACAGCTTGTCATTAAACAAGCTGTTTGGGAAAGATTTTACTTTATTACCACCACCGACCATAAGCATATATTTGTCCGTTTGGAAGTATCATAACGAAACAACTGATATTCTCATGGTCTTCGCCGAAACCTTTTCCGCTTTGTATTCTTTTGACTAACACCGAAACTAATGAATCAGTTGTTTTATGAGATGTCACGTTACCATGAGCAATAATGCCTTGATATCCGCCGCCGAATTTCGGCATAGAACCCTTTACACCGCCGCGTTCTTGTAAATCGTATCCGATTGTGTTAATACCACCCTTAAAAACATAATCTTTTGCTATTGTAAATTCGATTTCACCATTCGCTCTACGGTCAGCATTTAGCTGATTTGTAATTTTATCGCTCAGCTCAAATGATAGCGCGTAGCCGGCAATTTCTTTATATTCGCCTCTGCCGACAGCGTATTTTGTAACTATAGAATTTTTATCATTTACACCTGTGTAAAATTGTAAATCTTTGAAACCTGTCCATAAATTGTCAAGCTCTATGCCGTTATATCCGACCGGTCTGTTCAGAGAATATCTTTCTCCTGTGCTGTATAAAGAATATTCGCGGTCTGGCTCATCTAAAAAAAACGATTTGCCATATACACCAACGTAAGGGTGGTCTTCGTCCGCAGTTTTCATATCCCACACATGACCGGACATTGTGACCTCAGCAACGAGCGCACTGCCAATCTCTGCAGTTTTTATTGATGCCCAATATTCGTCAGATTCATTCGTTGTATAATAATCTTTTGCATATACAAAGTTTATCTTTTTTGTGGATACTACAACTGCGTTCTTTGTACTGTCATACTTAACGCCGAAACGTATCAATAATCCTAAATCAGTTATTTTGTAGTAATTATTTCCGTCTATATTATAACCGTCCGTAACTTCAAGGACACCGTCGCTGACTATCACATCAGTCCGGACAGCTTTTTTATTAGATACGGCTTTTGGCGACATTTCGCTTCCGTTCGGTTCGTAAATATTTGCGCTTTCACCTCTGTCATAAATAGATAATTCTATTATTTTCACGTTTTCGTAATATTCAATGTTAAACTGACATTCCGTCCCCATGAAAATATACGCCATATCTCGCAGTTTGAAATAATTATACCCATTGATGTTATACGCTTCAAATTCCACGACTTCTCCGTCTACTATCACAATCTGCGGCGACGGTACAGCCGTGTAAGTCTTGTTGTCCGCCGCGCTCACAGCCGTTGCCGTTACAAACGTGAGCAGCAGGGCGAATATAATTGCCGCTGAAAAAGTTTTTATTAATTTTGCTGTTTTCTTAATGTTTTTCATGTTCACCATCTCCCTTTATATTTTAACTTTATGCCGGTTTTACCGGCACTCTCTGTAGTTGTATTGTACCTTACATTGCGGAAAAAGTCAAGAGGTTTTGCGAAAATATATGACTTTATTTCGGGCATTGTGTGTTTCTAATTCGCCAGTTTTGCGGACACATACCAGCGTTTATCTGCCACATTTTCCACGCACGTAACCAAGCTCAAAATATTTTCGCTCGACCACGCCAGCGGAGAAGTGTCTGTCTCGGCAATCTGCCTCTTTGCCGTAACTTCATAGGTGCGTACACCGTATTTTGTAGTATATATTATTTTGTCGCCGACGCTTATATCTTTAAGAAACCCGAAGTTATTTTGAACGCCGCGATTGTGTGCAAAAATGGCGCAATTCCCGTCCCAAGTTGATGTGCTTGATGCGTGACCAGCTCCCAGCCGCATATTTTCGAGCGTCTCGCCTTCATAGACTTTTATGGTCTTTTTGAATCGCGGAAACTCCAGCGTGCCTATAGTGCCGTCAGCATAATATAACGGCAGGATTTTCGCGCTCTCCGAATACATCGACGTTGACGGCAGAATCTCGCCGCCTGAAAACTGCGGTAACTCCGGCAAAAACGGAATAGTTGTAGACGCGCTGCCGTCACTCGAATAAGCCGTACTTGACGCTGATGTTGCCGCCGTTGACGGCTTATCCTGCGCGTGGTAGGGGCTTAATACGTCCGTAGGAAAATCGCCGGAAAACGCGCCGTATGGCGGGGGAGTATGAGCAGCATCCTTGTTATTCCGCACATTCTCATGCGGATTCGTAATGCTGAAGCTGTCGCTCTTCGTGGGTTTGTCAAAAGTCGTCTTGCTGTCTGCGCCGCTTGTAAAAGTATAATTATACGCAGACACCGACGTTGATAACGCTGACAATAATAATATAACTGATATGATTCTTATTATTTTATTCAATAATTTTTCCTCCCGATTTTTTCTTTTTTATAATAATACGGCAGATAAAAAACCCTGCCGTTTGTAAAATAATGACTATTATAAGGATAAGATTTAATGTGTTTTTCTCCGGTTTTATATCTTCCACCTCCTGAAACTCTGTTATATCCGGCATTACTTCGGCTTCTGTCACCGGCTCAACAGTTATGATTGTAACCGTTTCTCCCGAATATTCCGTAGCTTCCTCAATTTCTGATTCCGGTGATATTTCCGTCACTTCCGGTGCTTCTGCCGAAATAACAGGTGCGACGATTTCCGTGCCGATAAACAGCGCGGTATAAACGGTTTTATCGCTTGAAGTCTTTGCGATAGTTCCGCGATACTGCGCTGTAACCGCATAGCCTGTTACTACAGATTTATACGCTTTTCCCGTATATTCAGCCACCGCCGTGTAACTTTCAGGAATACTGGTATAATCCACCGCCGCGTCTGCCTGCGTCCGCCATGTCAGACTACTCAAAGTCAAGGTTCTGCCGTATCTGTCGGCGATTGTTTTAGGTACGAACGACGAATCGTTTGACGATAAATACGGGTATTCGCGGCTCTCCAAAATTGTGTAGCCAACATTTTGTGTACCTGCTTGCTCCACTGTGATACTGTCAATGTCAAGCGTTAAAGTCCCGGTAAAACCGTTATTATTATAGCTTTTTGACTTTGGCAGAAGCGTCAATACCTCGTTAAAATCTTTCGTCGCAGAATCAAGCGTGACTGTTTCGGCGTGACTTTTTTCTTCGGTTTTGACGTTTTCTTTTTTCGTGATGTCCGCGATTTCATAAAGCCAATTATCACGCTCGAAGCTGTCGCGGGGTATGTCGGACGGCTTCTCTCCCGCCGATAATTCGTAGGTTTTCACGATTTCGCGACGCTTGCTTTTGACATTTTCGGTCACGCTGACAGGGTACAGTTTCGGCGCGGGAGCTGTAGGTTTTACAGGCTTGGTCGTGATTTCCGGCGCGGAACTCGGCACAATGACCGTGATGAGCGTATCTTCCGCGCTTACCGCAGTTGTCAGGAATAAAAAAATTATAATAAGAACAATAACTTTTTTACTCATCGCCATCAGCATCACCTTCCTCTAACTCGTCATCGTCGGCTATATCAGAATCGTCAATCTCATCGTCATCTGTTTCCGGCTCAACAACTTTTTTCTTCTTTTTGTGAATCTTAAAATAATAGCCAACGCCGCCGACACCAAGCACAGCTACAATAATAAAGATGAGCGTGTTATTATTCGAACCGTCCATTTTACCCTTGATTTCAGGCTCAGGCGTAACAGTCGCTGTAATATTTTGTTCCGCCGGAACTGTAGCGATGACAGCTTCCGTTGTAGGCGGAGGAGTAATTATCCTGCCGTTTTTTTCGGCGAGAGCCATTAAATCTTCCTCCGTGACTGCATTAAGCAAATAAACATTGTCGGAAGTGCGCTCCCTGTCGACAATCAAATAAAAGATATCGCCCTCTTCCGTCGCAATCGAAAATATCTCTTTGCCGTTGTCGTCGAAAACATTATCCAAGACCGTGCCGCTTCCGTCAGGAGTCAGCGGTTTACCGTTCGACTCGGCAGTTTCCGGAGTTTCTGCCGGCAGTATCTCCAATATTATGTCAGGGATTTCCTCCGTTTTATCGTCCGCCGGAACATAATACGGGTTTTTCACCTGTATCACGCCTGACTTGTTGCCCTCCAAATCCGCCGCCTGAACCGAAATATATTCGCTCGACGTGTCGTCCATATAGTCAGACAAACGGAGCGCAAGCGTAGAATTTACGCCGTCTTTGTCCGTGACTTGTATTTTCAGCAAATCGCCGTCAGCCCACGCCGCAGTTACCGCCAGCGTTTCGTCAGACGCATACGCCGCCGGCGAGCAAGTAGTGAATATGCCCAGCATCGCCGCGAATATAATCACTGTTATTATTTTTTTCCACTTCAATCAATCAACCCCTCTCGAATAATATATACGCCCGTTTAATACGGCAAATTATCATCGTCAGCATTATAGCCGTAAGTCGGCGTGATACCGTAGAATTTCAGGCACTCATATAAGAATTTTTGCCCTTTGAACGTCCAATACGTGTGAATACACGCCTCGTTCTCGCTGACAGGATAACTGCGCGTTTTCGTGTAACCTTTTCCCGCGAAATCCTTGTATAACACCCATGTATCGCCGATTTTGTATTGTATTCTCAAGTCGTGCAGAAGCCTGTTAAACGAAATCGCGCTCATGCCGTAGTCCTTCGCAATTATCGACGTTTGTATTAAATTCTCGCAGTCAAGCACATCGTCGCAGAAGTGCGCTTTCGGCTCAAGCTCCTCTATCTGCCGCGTCAGCCTCATATTTTTGTCCTGCTCGGCGTGTAAATTTTTAAGCAGTTCCTCCGCGATTTTAGGATTTTTCCTGATTTTTTCAAGCATATCAGGTTCGATATATCCGCCGTATTTCCTGATAGTCGGCAGTACGGTTTCGTAGACAAACTTCTCAAATTTTTTCGCACTCGGCAGTTTCGAGTGTGTAATTAAACGATACAAGTCGCTTTCGGGAATATAATTGATACGCTGAACGCCGCCGGCTGTAAGGGAGTCACGTTTTGTTCCTCCCTTGCAGTGGTCGCGAATCGCCTTGCGCGGATTTGCATAGCCGAGCAGTTTCGCGCATTCTGTCGCGGGAAAATATGGGTTGCCGTTGATGGTGATGACTTTTATTTCGCCGAAGCTTTTGCTTTTGAATATTTGTGTGTTGTTATACATGATTTAATACCTCTCATGATTCATATTATTTTTATTTTTTTGCTCATGTTCGAGCATAATTTTGTTTATTAACATAGCGTTATAGTCTTTGCCTGAACTTGGTGGATTTACCGTGACTTTGATGTGTGCGAACTGCTTGTCCGCCGCGAGCTGACGCTGAATCTTTTTCGCCGCTTCCTGCCCGACAACATCAGCGTCCAAGCATAAACTGATATGCTGTATATTCGGGTGATTCTGTAAAAATTCAAATAACGCTGAGGGAGAAACGCCTCCCAATGATAATCTGAAAATATCCGGTTTTCCCATGACTTTCGCCGAAAGAGCGTCAATGGCACTCTCGAATACGGCTAAAGTGGGGCTGTCAGAATTACTGGCAGGAAGAAGAAATCCAAAACGCTTGTCGCTCTCGGCAACGTCGCGCTTTAAGTCCGAATTTATGCCGCGCATTGCGGCATATCGCGGTTTATTCGTATCATCGCGCCCGACGAAAACACAAACAGGCTCGCCTCTGTAAACGCTCTCGTAAATCAAGCCGGAGCTTATACACGCGCCGATTACAGCCGGAGAAATACCGCGTTTTTGCAGATATGCCGTCATTTTCGCCGGATATTTTATCTGCGGCGGCAGTACAAGCTCACGCTTGGGCGGCGGTCGCGCCGTTTCCTGCGGCAGAATCATGTTTTTTGTGTTCCCGCAGACTGTCTCGACGGCTGTCACAAAATCTGCGCCGCGCACTTTCATGAGATAATCAAGAGCCGAAACACCGCCGAATTGACCGCGATTATAGTACCACTTGCCGTTGGAAATGACAAGGCTGTTGTGGCTTTTCGTGCGGTGTTCATTAGCATTTATATATACCAATTCGTCAGGCTCGTTCAGCCGCAAGTATGTCAAAAGGTCGATTTTACGCGCTGTTTCGATTTGCTCTTTCGTTACGTTTGGCATGATTTTCTCCTCCTCGCCTGCCTTTTTTCGTATTTCACTCGCTCGAATATTAGCTTTTTTGCCGCAGCGTAATTATTTATAATGCCGACAGCGTAACCCTCCCGTCTAAGCCTGTAAACTTCGGGATTTTTGCCGAAGCATAAATAAAAACCGCGATATACGCCGTAATTTCCGGGCAGAAATAACAAGACTGCGCCGTCTGTCTCCACTTCGCAGAGCCTGTCAAGCGCAGGGTAGCTTTTCGCGTTCACCGCCGCCCAGTCAAATAAATCAGTTCGCGTCATTTTTTTCGCGCTCCTTTTTCGCCGCCTCATATTTGACTGCCTTGTCCCAAAAATCCTCCATATCATGGTTCATTTCCGCCTGATAATGTGAATCTGTCGTCGCTAACGAATTAAAAAGCGCGGTTTTCAGATAGGCGTGTATATTTGTGATTTTCGTCGTCGTCTTGTCCATAGTGTCGAAAACATATTCTATATTCTTAAAATTTAATTTCATGATGCGGCTTTTTACATAATCCGCAGGGTAATCGCTGCCGGATATGCGTATTGTCTTTTTTGCTGAATACATGATATTGAGCATAAGCTCAACAATTTCACTCGTTCGCGTTTTCCCGTACTGCTGACAAAGGCGATTATATCCGATATTTTCCCGTATTTTTTCTTCGGCTTGTATTAATTTTATATCGTCAGTCCCATCAATCGGGGGTTTGATTGATTGGTTATTATTTACATCAGTATTTTTTAAGTTAGTTTTTTCTACGTTGGTTTTGGGTTGATTGGTATTTCTTTGTTGCGGTTTTTCCGGCGCAGGAGTTACCGGCGGCGGCTTTTCCGTTTTCGGTTTACCTGATGATGACTTTCCCGTCGGCGGCGCGTCAGAAAAATCCGCCGACTTTTCCACAGGCTCGCTTAAGTTTTCCACAGTTTCAACAATGCGCGGTATCTCGTATATGTTGTACTCAATGTCTGCGAAGCGTCCCTTTTCGTCGCGCACCTCGCAGCGTTCCAAATAACCGAACTGCTCGAGTTCTCGCATCGCGGAGCTGATAGCCTCCTTGCCGTCTTTGCGTATCTTCACTAACCCCGCTACCGTCCAGTCTCATGTATCAGGCACACTGAGCATGAACGAAAGCAGTCCCACAGCCTTGAAGCTCAAGCGTTTGTCGCGCAGATGGTGGTTTGACATAATCGTGAAATCTTTTGTTTTTTCGTATATAAATTTTGGCATAGTATTAATCTCCTTTTTTATTTTTTGTTTTTGAGCCAGTTTCTAAGGCACGAGCCGTCGCGATCGTTTCGGCAGATGAAGCCGTGACTGCCATACCTGCACGTTTGGCACTCCGGCTTGTAGTCGCAGCGGGCGGCGGGTTCGCCGCAGTCCTCCCACGCACGAGTCTGCTCGGTCGCGTTATTTTTCAGATACATCAGGGTTCGCCTGTACCGAGTGTAGCACCGCTCTGCATTTCTGACCGCTTCGCAGAAACTGTCATCATCAAGCAAATCCGGCAAGTTTTCCATGATGTGACGGCAGGGTTCGGTTATACAGGCGTAAGAACCTCTGTCGGCGCAGTATTCGCACCGCAGGTCTGCATATTTATATTTGTGTCTGTTCATTTTTCCATGTAGCCTCCTTGTCGGAAAATAGAAAAAGCCCTGAAGCAGAGTCCGAACGAGCCGGACGAAAACTTCAGAGCAGGTATATATTATATTTATTTTTGCGGGGAAATAAAAAAAGCGCGTATATTTATCTCGTCTTAATCGTCACTTAATGTGATATGACTGGATAAACATACGCGCTTTTATTTTGTTTTTAGGCTTGATTTTATTCTGTTTTTTTGCTATAATAATTATATAAAGTTATATATTACAGGGATTTTTAGCGACTTTTTCACATAAACATTATTTTTTAGACCGACTTTCATGGCGTTTTACCATACTTTTCGGGCAGTTACTGTAATTCCACCCAGACCATCGCAGTAACGGGAAGTTTGACCGTTACTGCTTTTTTTGCCCATTTTACCACGCTTATCTTTGAAAATCTTGTGAAAATTTTGTAACCCGATTATTTGAAAAAACGCGGTGACAGGATTTATACGCTTTATATGCTAATATTTAATGCGAAATAAGAATTGTATTATTTTTCTACTTCTGATATTATCCCTTGTGCTATAAGAATGATATAATTACCATATCGCTCAAGTAGCCTATTTTATCAAGAAATCGATAGATTTTAGCATTTTTAATATCTATCTATATCTATTTCGCTTAAATAAAAATGACAATAGTTTTTTTATCTTTATATAACTTTTAGAATAAGAATTTGAGAGATTTTTTACATCTCTCAATGTATAAACTCTCATATATCCATTTATATGACATGAAACAATCGTTTCGCAGTCATTTTTTATTTTTATATCTAAATCTTGAGCATTTATATTTTCATTTTTCATCGATTAATACCTCTGAAATCTTAAGCATAGACTATTATATTATAACGAAATAGTTATTATGATTATTTTGTCGTAATTATGCAAATTCTTTTATTTTATAAATGTCAATACCTATTTTTATCTTTTCCATGAATCGATTTAAGTTTATCTAAAATCTTTTGTAGTTCATATTTTTCGTGGCTACTTAAATAATTCATTAAAACATGATTATCTTTTTCACAATCAGTTTCATCAAAGTCTTGATTAGTTACATACCATGCGGAAGCAATTTCTTTGTTATTTGGAGAAACTATAAAACAAAAATTATATAAAAATTCATGTTCATCTGGAAGTATAATACTTTTTAAATTCCGTTGGATAATATCGCCTAAAAGATTAGTTGAAATAGCTGGATTTTTTAATTTTATATTTTTGGTGACTTTTTCAATTAATGTATTATAGTCATTAGCCATTTCAGTATTATTAGGGATATAATACAAATATTTAATGTTGTTCCATACATTTTTAGCTATTACTTCAATAGCGACTTCTGTTAAATCAAAATTTCGGATATCATTTGTAATAAGATGCACCTCTGAGTTTTCACTTAAGTTGCTTTCTTTTGCATTCTTAAAATATTCGCTTAAAGCGATTATGTGTATTTTTCTTTTTAAGCATCCATTTAAAATTGACTGCATCTTATCAAAATTACTGTTAAAAAAACCATGTCTTTTGTCGATCGCATTG
>Ga0082212_10008745_pt1 | contig 13168 bp, 10 predicted proteins | sample TergutNt197P3_FD_71548 | JGI IMG/M metagenome (GOLD analysis project Ga0082212, IMG submission 71548) | Neocapritermes taracua P3 segment gut microbial communities from Petit-Saut dam, French Guiana - Nt197 P3 | ecosystem: Host-associated > Arthropoda: Insects > Digestive system > Gut ... | reverse complement strand
CCACCCCGATTATTGGGTATGACAACAGCTTTGCAAGTATGCTTTTCGTCTTGTTAGCTGCGTGTTTCTTGCCGTACAGCTCGAAGCTTTTTGTCATGATCGATTTATGTATGCCGCCTTTGCCGATAGCAACGAATTCCCGTTGCAGCACATAGCCGGGCAGTGCAAACACACTTAGGCTCCTAAGGTCGCCGCCTTTTAGCCGTGTATTGGCGCGCTCGAGTTTTCTGATTTCTTTTTCATAGTCTCCCCCTTGCAGCAGACGGAGGCTCACAGACGCTATCCCGTGGATTTCAGATAGCTTCTCCTGCTTCGCTTTATTTTTGGCCTGCAATTTCTCTATTTTTGTGATATTGTCAAAAACTTTGCAGTATGCCGCCGTGATCCAGTCATCCAGAGTTGCCCTCCAAAGCAGTACCATCCACGCGGCGGTCAGTATCGTTGCAAAAACAAGTATTACGATTACCATAACGACTCTCCTACAAACTTACACTGCTGAATTTTCGCGCCATTATAAAACTCAGTATGAACACGGCCAGCCCGCCGGTGGAAACGACACGCCCTACTGTGGTTGTGTAGATGGCGTCCATAAAGCCCGCGCCCGCATAGCCTATGACTCCGAGAATCACAAGCGGCATGAACAGCATGATATTCAGTTCAGATTTCGCGGCAGTCATTAAGGTGTCGATTTCCATTTCGATTTCCATCTTATCGGCAATTATCTGCTGAGTCTCCCGTACGATTTCGTCGGCTCTGCCGGATTTTCCTTCGATCGTCGCGTAAATTGAAGCAAAGCTTGCTATATCCTCGAGTCCGCTTCTCTCCGCAAGGTCTGAAAACGCTTCTGATAACGGCACCGCGTTGTTGAACCTGCCGATGATTATTTCCAGCTCGGTTATAATATCGGCGTCCTCAGGGTAAATAAGCATCAGGTCCTCCCGCGCGCTCTGCAGCGACTTCAGCAGCGGATTCCCCGCTCTCATTGCGACAGCCATCGATTCCAGCAGGTCGAAAAACTGCACCCTCAGTTTGACTGTCCGTTTTTTCACCGCGCTGCGCGCCGCAGCGAATATATTGGCGCCCCCGATAACCATGCCGCCTGCTATAGACAGCGTTATGAGCTTGTAGAATATAAAAAGTATCGCGAATCCGGCCGCAAACCCGATCAGAAATGCCGCAAGATGATTTATCATACCGGATGAACTCCGCGTGTAATCCGGTAAAGTTGCACTCCTGACCTTCCGCTCCGGTCCAGCCCCGGTGCTGCCGGCTCTGCGCATTAAAAAATCCAGCCTCATTTCCACAACCCCTTACTTTACGCGGGACGTCGGGGACGCCGTCCCCTACAACGCTATTCCAATAACTCCTAAGTGAACGCTGATTAAGTGTCATTCTGAGCTTGTGAAGAATCTTGCTATCTAAAGTGTCATTCTGAGCTTGCGAAGAATCTTGCTATCTAAAGTGTCATTCTGAGCTTGTGAAGAATCTTGCCATCTAAAGTTTCATTACTGATCACGCCCTTTGGTGCAAAGGGCGGCGAAGAATCTTGCTATCGTAATTTGCTTGCACCCCACGGGAAAAGATCCTTCGCTGCTCTCAGGATGACAACAGAGTTGACTTATTCAGCGTTTACCTAACTCCTGACTCCTGACTATATCGCCCTTCCAAGTCCGGCCATATCCAGCTTTTGCCTGTTCTTCATTGGGTTTGCGGTCCGCTCAAGGCTTCCGGCGACCTTGTTTTTCGTGCTTTCACCTGATTCCCGAAACTCGTAAATAGTGTTCAGTTCTATCTGCCGCCTGTTGCCGTCATACCCAACTACTTCAGCGATTTCCATAGTCTTGCGGCTTTTATCGCGAAGGCGCGACAGATGTATGATTATATCGACCGCAGAGGCTATTTGCTGTCTTATCGCTTCGAGCGGCAAGCCGTCCGCTCCTTGCAGTACCATAGTTTCAAGGCGGCTCAAAATGTCAAATGTGGAATTTGCGTGCCCCGTGGATAATGACCCGTCGTGGCCGGTATTCATTGCTTGCAGCATATCAAGGGCTTCCGCGCCGCGTACCTCGCCGACTACGATACGCTCCGGACGCATCCGCAAAGCTGACTTGATCAAATCCCGGATAGTGACTGCGCTCTTTCCGTCAGCGCCTGCGTTTCGTGTCTCAAGCTGGACAAGGTTGTCTATGTTTTTTATCTGGAGCTCGGCGGAATCCTCTATAGTAATTATCCGCTCATCTCTCGGTATGTAATTTGACAGCGCGTTGAGGAATGTGGTTTTACCGCTTCCGGTCCCTCCGCAGACAAAGATGTTGTATTTCGCGGTTACGAGCAGTTTTAAAACTTCCGCAACCTCATTTGTGATCGAGCCGTAGCGGATCAGGTTCTCTACTGTCATCGCCTCCTTTGGGAAGCGGCGTATCGTTACGATCGGCCCGTTCAAGGCTATTGGCTGCATGACTACATTGACTCGCGAGCCGTCTTCAAGCCTGAAATCTACTATCGGTTCGCTTTCATTGACCGCCCTGCCCGCTCTGGAAACAAATTTCGTTATTATGATTTCGAGCTCCCGGCGGCTTTCAAACTGGCTGTCAAGTTTGTGCAGTCTTCCGCTCTTTTCGATAAAAATATCTTTGTGCCCGTTTATCATGACCTCAGTCACATCAGGATCGGCAATTATCCGCCCTAACACTCCAAGTCCGCGGATAGATTCGAAGACGCCTCCTGTTATGAGCTTCTTTTCTTTGAAATTCAGCGATGACAATTCAAAATATGTTTCCGGCAGGTTTTCTTTTGCCCACTCGATTTTTCTCTCGAACGCATCCGCGACAAGGCTTCGGAGCTGGGCGTTATCCATGTTTGTCAGATCGGCGTGGCCCTGTACTTCGGTTTTTAGTTGTCCGATTATTTCACTTCTGGCATTTTCTGTCATTTGAATCCCTCTATAAACCTCTGTAAGTGTCATCCTGAGCTTTGCGAAGGATCTTAATGCATTGCAGCACAGTCACTTTAGGATTCTTCAGTCGTTGCACTCCCTCAGAAAGACACGTTTTAGTGGTACTCATTTTGAACTCCCCACAAAACTTCCGGCTGACAGTGTTTTATAAACCATGGTTGCGTCTGCATATTGTACTAACGGGAGGGAAACGACTGAATCCACCAGCGGGATACTGACCGACGCCCCTTTGTTTTCAACAAGCGTAGCTTTCGCCCTGATGCGCTCAAATACATTGTTCTGGGTCGTGAACTGGGCGAGCTTGATTTTGGTCGTTTCCGACGCGTCGGCGACAAGCAGCACGTCGTCCGCGAGTTCAAAAATCTGCCGCGTACGCTCGTCGCATACGCACGGCATATCAATGACTAAGTCTTCAGTAAGCTCGGCGCAGGCTTTGATCAGTAAAGTCAGGCTTTCCGGCGTCAGAATATTCATATCGTCGAAGTTTTCAGGCCGGTTGAAATATGTTACGCCACCGTCGCGGCAGGCTATCCCGCGAATAAGCATTTTCAGGTTGCCTTCATGCGCTTCAAGCATTTCGAACGCCGCGCTTATACTCTTTCCAGCCCCGGTAAAATACGCGGGTATGCTGGAGAAGTGCTCCATACTCAAGTACATCGCTTGCTTTCCGTCCGCTGCCATTCTTGCGGCGAAAGCAAGGGCGACCGCAGTTTTCCCGACGCCTCCTGCGGGTGACCAGACCGCTGTGATCCTCGCGTTTTTCTGATCCGGGCCGCGGCTGCTTGACGATACTTTTGCGTATCGCTCCAGCACATCTGCGACTATCGACGATATACGCTGATACTTGCATACTTTTTTCAACTCCCGGACCGGTTCGGCGGGGTTTTCCTCTTCCGCCCACAAAAGCAGCGGCATATGAACATATCGCAGATCGGCGTCTTCAGTCATAACCGCGTCAAGCAGGGCGGCGTCAAACCTTTGAGACGCGAGCAGTGTATGTAAACTTTCGGCTGATGAACACACGCTGACTTCCACCGCGTCCGCGTGGTGCGCGGAGATGAACCCGGACAGATGCCCGGCGTAGTCGCTGTCCATTGCGGCGACAAGGAGTTTTATCCGCATATCTATGTCGGGCGGTTGTTCCTGTATTACCGGTCCGGGGCCCGACTTTCACCTCCGTCTCACTGATTTCACCGTTTTTATCGTTTGCCGTTTTTGCGGTTTACGGTCGAGTATAAAGACCGACGGGTGTCCCGTCAACAACAGTTTCTAAGATTTCATGTTATATTTTGTCTCTTTTTTTCACATTGTTTTGTCGAACTTTTTCTTTTATTTTCTCTGGCAATTTCGCTGTATTTCTTTATATAATGTCAGGTTTTACACACGCTTGTTCACGATTTATTCATAATATTTAACTACAAAAAAAGCCGGCTCTGTCGTAACCGGCCGATTTTTCAACAAAAAGGCAAAGGCGCGCGCTGCGGTATTTCTCTCTGCCATAATTTGTTACTATAAAAATTAAAGCTGCCGGCTTAAAACCGCGGCAGCTTAAAGTGTTAAATATTTACAGCGCATCTGATTGTTTTACAATTCCGCTTGATGGTTCACAGCGCTAATACATCGTTTCATCATCATCGTCAAAATTGGATACCGATTGAACGGGCTCAAAGTATATTTTTTCCGTCGGGGCTGTTCCGCTGACAAGCTGCATCTGCCGCCATTGATCCCTGGTAACAAGTACGGCTCTCGGTTTTGAGCCCTCAAATGGCCCTACGATGCCCATTTGCTCCATCTGATCGACGATCCGCGCGGCGCGCGAATAACCAAGCTTAAGGCGCCGCTGGAGCATTGATACCGACGCTTGCCCCGTTTCAAATATCACATCGACTGCCTGTGGCAGGAGCTCGTCGTAATCATTGTTTTCCGGCTCATCCTTCGGCTTCTCTCCTGACGTCTTATCAAGCGCGGCCTTTTCAATTTCGCTGATGACCTCTTCCGAGTATTGCGATTCGCCGCCTTTCTTTATGTAGTCGACGACTTTTTCACGTTCCTTATCAGAAACCCATGTGCCCTGAAGGCGCATAGGCTTTGTCGTACCTATGGGCGCGTAGAGCATATCTCCGTTTCCGACCAGCTTGTCGGCGTTTCCGCCCGCGTCGAGGATTATGCGCGATTCGAGGGCGCTTGAAACTTTCAACGCTATACGGGTCGGTATATTTGCTTTCATAAGGCCCGTGATCACGTCGGCCCGCGGACTCTGCGTCGAGATAACAAGATGCATACCGGCCGCGCGCCCCATCTGCGCTACGCGGCAGACGGATTCTTCGACTTCCTTAGCCGCCATCAGCATCAGATCGGCAAGTTCGTCGATTACGATGATGATATGCGGCAGCGTCTCGCGCTCATCCGATTTCGACGCAATATGGTTATACCCGTCGATTTCCCTTGCTGTCGTTTCCGAAAACAGCGTATATCTTTTCATCATCTCAAAAACAGCCCATTGCAGCGCGCCCGAAGCTTTCTTCACATCTGTGACGACAGGCACGAGCAGGTGCGGGATGTCGTTGTATACTTTAAATTCCACCATTTTAGGATCGATCATGATAAAGCGCACATCATCAGGAGACGCTTTATAAAGAATACTCAGGATCAGCGAATTCAGGCAAACGGATTTACCGGAACCCGTTGTTCCCGCAACCAGCATATGCGGCAGCTTTGATATATTGCCGACGATCGCTTCTCCGGAGATGTCCATGCCGATGGCGAATGTCAGCTTTGATTTAGCGCGCGTAAACTCCGGCGATTCAATAATATCGCGCAAAGAAACTGTACTTATGACTTTATTCGGAACTTCTATACCGACGGTCGATATCTTGTTCGGCATTGCCGCGATTCGGACGCCGCTCGTCCCCAGCGACAGCGCGATATCGTCGGCAAGGCTTGTCAGCTTGCTGAGTTTTATTCCTGCTTCCAGCTCCGCTTCGTATCTTGTTACCGACGGTCCGCGCGTTGTGTTTGATATTTTAACGTTGACTCCGAAGCTGCGAAAAGCCGCCTCAAGCCTTTCGGATACCGCCCGGACTTCCTCAGTTCCTGTGTTCGCCTTTGGCGCCCCCAAAGACAGTAGTTCCAGAGGAGGGAAAACATAAGCTGCTTCCGGCTCATTATTAAGCGGCTCGATGAGCGTTTCACTTTGCTTGGTTTCTTGAGGCGTTGCCGGCGCAGGTGTTGCAGGGACCGGCGTCTCCGGCGCTTTATCATTTTCCGGCTGCGGCGCCGATGCGCCCTGACCGCGTTTTTTCTCCATAAACGGAATGTCAAGCGGTATGTCTTCGATTTCCTCCGGTTCATCCCGGGAATAGTCGTCTTCGTCAGGTGAATACTCTGCTATCAGTTGATCCGGCGTTTTTACGCGCGGGGAGTTTTCAAACAAGTGTTTCTTTGGAGGAGGGATATACTCCTGCTCCGGCGGCGGGTCGTCGTCGAGTGGTATGTCGATTGCCCTTCTTCGTTTCACGGGCGCGGGCCGTCTCGGCTTCGGTTGCTGGTATTCCGGTTCAGGTTCCGGAATATATTCGCGCCTCTCGCGCCTTTTTATAGCGTCGACTATTCCCGCGATCGTCCTGTTGAAAGCTATCAGAAGCAGAAACAGCGTCGCGCAAATCAATACTACTGTCGAACCTACCCTGCCGAAAAGCCACATGAATACCTCTGTCAGCGCGCCGCTGACTACGCCCCCGGCGAGAAGCGCTTCCCCGTCGCTCCACAGTTCCGCAAACATCCTGAACGATATTTCATAAGCAAGTTTACAGGCAAACAAATGAACAAGGGCGCCGGTGATGACGCAGAGAAGAAGAGTGCATATTACCCGGGATCGCACAGGGCGCCCTCTGTGAAAAGTCAGTATGACCGCGCAAAGAAGCAACGCGGGCGCAAGCGCGAAAAACCCGCGGCCGATCAGTCCTTTTACCAGGCCGATGAAAAATCCTATAAACGCGCCGTCGGAATTCCAGTAGCCGATAAATGAGAATACAGCAAGAATGAAGCAAATTACCGCCATTACTTCGCGGCGGCGCGGCGGTTTCGCCGCGCCCTGCTTCGGTCTTGCCGATGTGTTCACGTTGTTATTCGTTGCCGAAGGTGGCCTTCCCCGTTTTGCTCCCGCCATTATTTCATCCTATTTCTAATTCAGCGCGATTGTCAGTATTATCGTCAAGAGGCCTACGCCCCAGCAGTAGTATGCGATTTTGCCGAAGCTGCCTTTTGTCATCATGCGCCGGAGTATCTGTATCGTGAAAAACCCTACTACAGCAGCGACGACAAAACCGGCCAGATATATTGGGAACTGCGAGAAATCTATGCCGTTCCTGATCGCCTTGAAGAGCGATACTATGGTAGCTCCGATCACGGCGGGGATCGATAACAGAAGTGAAAACCTGACGGCAAAGCTGCCGCTCAACCCGCGCGCGAGCCCTACTGAGATCGTTGTACCTGAGCGCGACAACCCCGGGAGCGTCGCGACCGCTTGCGCCAGCCCAATGACGATCGCATCCATAAATGTCATTGTTTTTTCTGTTCTGTTACCTCTTTTTACATACTTGTCAGATATAAACAGGAGTCCGCCGGTTACGAGCAGTGCGAAACCTATGAAGCCGGTTTTAAAAAACAACCGTGAGATGCCGCTCGAGAATATTAGCGCAATGAAAAGCGGTATCGTACCGATCAGTATAAACAACAGCGCCCTCGCCGAAGGTTTTAGCACTACGGGTTCGTCTAAGTCGGATTCTCTGCGCATACGCAGAAACTCAAGCCCGTCGGAAATCATCGTTTTTAACTCGAGCCTGTAAGCAACGCATATCGAAATCAGCGTACCGAGATGCAGCAGCACCTCGAACAACATATGGTTTTCTTCCGCGTAGTCTACGCCAAACAAGTTTTGCAATATCGAGAGATGCCCTGAACTTGAAACGGGGAAAAACTCAGTTATACCTTGAACAAGCCCCAGAAAAAGTGACAATAATACCGTCATGCTTTTACCCCCCTTTACGGCAGGCGCTCAGCGCGTCCGCCGAATTGAGAATCGAGAATCATCCCTGCAATTTTGATAGTTCCTCCAGCTCTTTTTCCAAATCGAGCCGCGGGAAAATGATATCGCCCTTATTTATAGTAACGTTTTTAGGTAACGCGCCGAAGGATAAGGCGCTGTCATACTCTGTCAAAGCTCCGGGCGCTCCGATCTGCTTGAAAATCTTCGCACAGGATCCTGGTATGAACGGCTGAAGCATTACCGCGCAGATACGTATCGTCTCGAGCAGGTTGTAAAGTACGCCCGCAAGACGCGGCTTGAGGTCCTCGTCTTTCGCCAGTACCCACGGAGCTGTTTCATCAATGTATTTATTTGCGCGGGACGTTACCTTGAAAATCTCCATAAGGGCGTTCTGGAAAGCGTATTTTTCCATGTGCTCCTCATAGGTTTCGTGCAAGCCTCCCGCCGACTTTGTAAGCTCACTGTCCTCCGGGCTGTTTTCCTGCTCCGACGGTAACGTGCCGCCGAAGTACTTCTCAACCATAGACACCGTGCGAGATACAAGGTTGCCGAGATCGTTTGCCAGATCGGAGTTTATTCGCGAGATAAGCAGTTCGTTCGTAAAGCTTCCGTCCGAACCGAACGGGAACTCGCGCAGCAGGAAATAGCGCAAAGTGTCCACGCCGTAGCGTTCCGCAAGTACCATCGGGTCTTTGACGTTGCCTTTCGACTTGCTCATTTTGTCTCCGTCGAACAGCAGCCAGCCGTGCCCGTAGACTTTCTTTGGAAGAGGCAGGTCGAGCGCCATAAGCATAGCCGGCCACAGAAGCGAATGGAGCCGCACGATTTCCTTCCCTACGAAATGCACGTCGCATGGCCAGTAACGAAGATCGTCGTATTTGTCGTTATACAACCCGAGTGCGGTAAAATAGTTAAACAGCGCGTCGACCCAGACATACACCACGTGTCCGGGGTCGAAATCCACCGGGACTCCCCATGTGAAAGACGTTCGGGATACGCATATATCCTCAAGCCCTGGTTTCAGGAAATTATTCACCATTTCATTGACACGCGAGGCAGGCTCCAGAAAGCCAGGCAGCAATTCCATAAGCCTGTCCGCAAATTTAGACTGGCGGAAGAAATATGCCTCCTCTTCGGCGTACGCTGCTTCACGCCCGCAGTCAGGACACTTACCGTCCTCGAGCTGGCTTTCTGTCCAAAAGCTCTCACATGGCGTACAGTACTGCCCTTTATATGAGCCTTTATATATCTCGCCGCGTTCATAGAGCGCGCGAAAAACATTTTGGATCGATTCCATGTGGTAGTCGTCCGTCGTTCTGATGAAACGGTCGTATGAGATGTTCATTAGTTTCCACAGGTCGAGTATGCCTCCTTCACCTGTTACGATCTCATCGACGTACTGCTGCGGCGTGACTCCCGCCGCCGAGGCCCGCTGTTCTATCTTTTGGCCGTGTTCATCAGTCCCGGTCAGGAACATGACATCATATCCGCGCATTCGTTTATACCTCGCCATCGCGTCTGTCGCCACCGTGCAGTATGTATGCCCGATGTGCAGCTTGTCCGACGGGTAATAGATCGGCGTCGTGATGTAAAATGTTCCCCTTTCCATAAGGTTTCCTCCTGATTTATTTTGAATCGTCGCACATTATAACACATTTTGTCAAATTTGACAATTTGCGCCGGTTTCGGTTGCTGTTGCGCCGGTTTCGGTTGCTGTTGCGCCGGTTTCGGTTGCTGTTCAGGGGTAACTTTGGTTACGGGTCACATTGCGTCAGAGTGAAATCCCGCCTACCCGTGAATAGTCATTTACAAATCCCCTTGAACAGCAACGTCTCTGGAAGCAGCGTTATATACAGTCGCGAACGGAACGCCGTGCCGATTTGCCGCTTCAAGTACGTCGTCATATTCGGGCTTATATTTTTCTATGCCGAACCCATAGGCGTGTTTCACTCGAATATCGCCGTATTCGGTCGTTACCGTTTCAACCTTACGCGTTAATATATCGCGGTGGCATGTTTTGATCCTCACTCCGAGGGTGGATGTATATTTAAGCATCAACAACGCAAGCTCATCGCGTTTATCCGCCGCGCAAAGACATGTCAGCATAACTGCGGACCGGTTCTTTTTCATCATTATCGGCGTTGTATATACATCGAGGGCGCCGTTTTCAAATAACAAGCCAAACACAGCGCCGACTGCCTCGGGCGTCATGTCGTCGAGATTACAGGATATTTCAAACGCGTTGTCATGTTTTCCGCCGTCATGACTCCCATCTTCACAAAGAAAAGCCCGCAGGCAATTTGCTGTCTCGAAATCCTTTGTTCCCATGCCGCAACCGATTTTTGCTACTATCATCGGCGGCATTTCACCGAAACCGGTAACAAAACGCCTGAGCAGCGCCGCGCCTGTCGGGGTGCATAATTCGCCTCTTATGTTTCCGCTGTATATCGGTATGCCTTTTAGTATTTCCGCCGCTGCCGGGGCAGGCACGGGAAGCACCCCGTGCTCGCAGCGCACGGAGCCGTATCCCACATGCACAGGAGATGCAAGGATCTCTGTGACTCCGAGCATATCTATCAGTATACAGCATCCGACGATATCCGCGACGGCGTCCAGCGAGCCTATCTCATGCAGGTGTATACCGTTAAGCGGAACCCCGTGTACGGCAGCTTCCGCTTCGCCTATGATATTATATACAGCAAGAGCGTTTTCAATCACTTCTTCAGGCAGCTCAAGGTTGCGGATCATATCAAGTATCTCATCATAACCATACCTTCGCGCGGCATGATCATGGGTGTGGGTATCATGATGATGGTCGTGGTCGTGGTCGTGGCCGTGGCCGTGGTCGTGGTCGTGGCCGTCACCGTGGTGGTGGTGGTGGTCGTGGGGCTCATCAGAGTAGTCATGACTGTGGTGTTCGTGACCGGGGTGTTCGTGTCTGTGCGTGTGGACGTCTTCGCTTTTTTCTTCCGCTCCGTCTACTTTTACAGAAATATGGGTCCCGGTAATGCCGCATTTAGTCGACGCGGCATATTCCAGTGTTATGCCCGGCAGGGCGAGGCTCTCCATTTTGTCATGGAAAACATCCTTATCCGGCAACAGTTCATAAAGCGCGGACATCAGCATATCGCCGGAAGCCCCCATCGCGCATTCCAAAAAAAGTCTCATAATAAACTCCTAACCCCTAAGTAAACGCTGCTTAATCCGAATACGTGTCATTCTGAGCTTGCGAAGAATCTCTGAGGGCTTGTACTGCAATGCTTTGAGATCCTTCGTTTCACTCAGGATGACAACAGTCTTTACTTAATCAGCGTTTACCTAACTCCTAGCCCCTGTTAATAAGGCTCGCGATATAACCCGCGCCAAACCCGTTATCTATGTTGACGACGCTTACATTACCAGAGCATGAATTCAACATAGAAAGCAATGCGGACAGCCCGCTGAAATTCGCGCCATACCCGACGCTGGTCGGCACGGCAATGACAGGGCACGCAACCAATCCGCCGACGACTGTCGCCAGCGCGCCTTCCATCCCAGCCACCGCGATAACTACGCGGGCGCTCATGAGACTGTCAAGGTTGTTGAGCAGCCTGTGCAGTCCGGCTACTCCGACGTCATAGAGGCGTTCGACTCTGTTCCCAAGCGTTTCGGCGGTTACAGCGGCTTCCTCCGCTACCGAAATGTCGCTTGTTCCGGCTGCAGCGACTGCGATCATGCCTCGTAACGTTTCTTCACGCTCACGCATACAAATTCCTATTCTTGATACAGGGTCGTATTCGATTGCATGCGTCTTTTCGATCTCCCCGGCTTTTTCAGGAGTCAGCCTGGTGATCATAATGTTCTTTTGCCCCCGCTCTATCATCTTTGATAGTATACCCGCTATCTGCCCTGTTGTTTTTCCCTCTCCGTATATGACCTCGCCAATACCGTGGCGCAAGCCGCGATGATGGTCTATTTTTGCATAGCCGACGTCTTCAAACGGTTGGATTTTAAGTTTGAGTAAAGCTTCATCGGGTGACACCTCACCGTCTTTAACTTTGTTCAGCAGCGCAAGTATCTTGTCCTGCTCCATATTTCCTCCTTATCGTGGCGTTAAGTCCAGCGCGACGTTTCTGAAATAAGGCCGCAGCGCCGCCAGTATCTCGGCGCGCCTGCCGGCGGCTTCGCCGAGTTGCGCCTCCGGCAGCTGGAGCATTGCTCCGTCCGGCGGCAGCAACCGTACGCGAAAATCGGAAAATCCCATATCAAAAATATTATTTTCAGCGTTCTCTATTGTTTTAAGGTATTTCTCCGTTATCGGCGTACCGGTCGGAATCCGCGTCGCGAGGCAGGCATACGACGGCTTATCGTGCGTAAACAGCCCTGCCTGCCTTGACAGGCGGCGTATCTCCTCTTTCGTGAGTCCGCTGTCCCGAAGCGGCGAAACGACTCCCTGCTCGCGCAAAGCTCGCATACCCGGCCTGTCGGTTTCATCGTCGTCCGCGTTCGTCCCGTCGCATAGTACCGTATATCCGTCAGCCCGGGCGAGTTCCCATAACGTTGACAGTATGGCTGTTTTACAGTAATAACAGCGGTCAGCCGGGTTTTGGGCTATGTTTTGATTGTCTGATAGATCGAGCGCCGCGATAGTTACCGCAACGTTTATTGATTCCGCCAAACGCAAAGCGTCGTTACGCTCGAATTCAGGCTGGAACTGAGTTCCGGCAATATACGCATGAACATCGCACCCTGCTTCTTTCGCCGCATACAAAAGGTACGATGAATCGACGCCGCCGGAAAACGCGACGGCAACCCGGGGGTTTTCACTAAAAAAATCTTGTATTTTCATATACTCTCTGCTATAAGCCTCTGATCAGGCACCGCGACTTGCAGTGACTGATTCAAGGCGGTGTTGGCGTCCGGTTCACGGGTGTCCGTGAATAACGATGTTGGCGCCGCGGTTATTTCCGCGAGACAGCCCGCTTTACAGCTTCCGCGATCGCAGACGCCGTCAGATCATACTCACCACGTAAAAATTCCTCTGTTCCGACTTGACCGAACCTGTCTTTCACGCCGACCATTTCTATCGGCACAGGATATGTCAGCGCAGCCGCTTCCGCAACTGTTGATCCGAGACCGCCGATAATATTATGGTTTTCCGCAGTCACAAGGGCGCCGGTACGGCG
>Ga0082212_10008744_pt1 | contig 13173 bp, 6 predicted proteins | sample TergutNt197P3_FD_71548 | JGI IMG/M metagenome (GOLD analysis project Ga0082212, IMG submission 71548) | Neocapritermes taracua P3 segment gut microbial communities from Petit-Saut dam, French Guiana - Nt197 P3 | ecosystem: Host-associated > Arthropoda: Insects > Digestive system > Gut ... | reverse complement strand
AAGAACAGACGCGCTTTATATCTTTCAGATTGTCTTCCGGTTCGTTCAACAACAAACGTTCTCCATATTCAAAGGCTGATTTGTAATCTTTCAAATAGTAGTAAATTTCCATTATTTCTACCTCAATCTGATTTATCAGCACAGTAAAGCCTGTTTGCTCGGCAACTTGCAACGCTTCTTTGGCATAGTGCAACGCTGTCGGATAATCCTCTCGGATAATATAATACCTTGCATAACGAAATAATGCTGCGAAGATGGCTTGAGGCGCTTTTGCCTCTATTGCCATTTTATACGCATCTTCTATATAAGGAAACGCTTGTTCCGGTTCATGTTTTTTCAAATAGGTAAACGCAATATTGGAGTAAAGGGAACTTCCAAAGCGTCCAAACTCCATATCGGGGTGGTCATCTATCACCTTTTTGGCACGCAGGAAAAATTCCAAACCTTTATCATAATTCAACTGATTGTTATAAATATTTCCAATGCTGTTTAGAATACTCAGTTTGTTTTCTACCATTTGGTTATATACATCCTTGTTATCCTTTTGGGTTTCCATCTCTTTGTCGTTCATTTCCAACGCTTTGAATTGATATTCAATCGCTGTTTCATAAAAGAACAACCGGTTGTAATAGGTGCCTTTACTGCGATACAGTTCCGATTCCGAACGGTAAAATCCTTTGCCTTCGATCAATTTTAAGGCGTTATCATAGTAGAGCAGCGCCGAATCGTTTTGGTTCCAAACACCATAAGCCCAACCTATGGAAGCCATAAAATCGGCTTCAAATTCCAAACTTTTCTTTTCGCGGGCAAAATCGACTGCCTTGCTATACCAAAAGAAGGTATTTTCGCGATCTTTCATATTGCTGTATCGGGAAATCAACTCTAAAAAGTTCGTTCTTCTTTCAAAATCGCCTAAATCTTTTGACAGCGCTTTTTGAGCAATTCCCCACAACAAACTGTCTTGTGCGGTTTGCGCTTGTGCCGGCAATGCGAGGAAAAGGAATAGCAGGCACGCAGATAATGCAGATGTAAGAGATTTTCGCAGATTTTTCTCTGTGTCGAATTTTAACCGCAAAGAGCGCAAAGATTTTTCGCAAAGGGCGCAATTTATCATCTTATTCATTTTTATTTTTTTATGTTGCCCTTTCAGGGCGCAGGTGTGGGTGGCGTCATTTTCACAGGGCGTTGCCCTGTGCTGAATTATGTCGCCCTTTCAGGGCTTTTTTAATCATTGTATTCATTTTCAACTTTCAACTTTCAACTCTCAACTCTCAACTCTCAACTCTCAATAATTCCATTTTGTTCGGCAAAGCGTACCATTTCGCGGGTATTGTTGATACCGAGTTTGCGGAAGATGTTGTATTTATGCCAATCGACGGTTCTGACGGAGATAAAGAGTCGGTCGGCAGTTTGTTTAGCCGAAAGTCCTTCGTGGCAACATTCGATAACGTGTTTTTCCTGTTCGGAAAATTCGGAGGTGATTTCTGCTGTTTTCTTTTTGGCGATGTAGATACGGCTGATGATGTCGGAGATGTCTTTTCCAAAATATTCTAATCCTTGTGCTACGGAACGGATGGCGTCGGCGAGGACGTCGGGGTTGCTTTTGAGTTTGGAGATAAATCCTTCGATGCCGCTATCAACCATTTTTTCTACGATGGAGGCTGTTTTTTCGGCGGAGACGGCGAGGATTTTTATTTCGGGACGTTCAGTTTTCAGACGACGGGCAATGTCGATGCCGTTCATGTCGGGCAGGTCAATGTCGAGCAATATAATGTCCGGTGTAACGGTTTTGAGCAGGGCAAAAAACTCAACTCCCGATTCGGCTTCACCTACAACAACGATGTCGGAATGGCGCGATTCTATTGCCATTCGCACTCCAAACCGAAATAGTTCGTGGTCATCAACGATGAAGATTTTTATATTTTCCATTGCCCTAATAATAATGCTGCAAAAATACAAAAAAAATAATAACCGGTAAAATCACCGGTAAAAAACCAGTAATTTTACTGGTACGCACTATTTTTTTTTGTCGTTCCTTTGTACCCGAGTTTTTTTATTTATTAACCCTATAAATTTTTTATTTATGAAAAGAGTATTTTCTTTAGTATTAATTGCAATGACGATGTCGTTAGTGTTGGTTTCATGCGGCGGCGGTTCTGCTACGCCCGTTGATATGGAGACAAAACTTCAAACTTATTTCCAAAAGGGAGATGTTAAAAAAGCCATTGATTACACAGTTGAAATTTCTGTTCCTAACGAAAGCACAGAGATGATGAAATCGATGGGATCTATGTTTGTTGAAAAAATGAAACAAACATTAGACGAAAAAGGCGGGTTGAAAGATTTCAAAATAACGGAAATCAGCAACGACGGAGCAACATCTGAATTGAATGTTGAACTTACCTACGGCGATGGCTCAACAGACGAACAATCGGCAACCTACGTTATGGTTGACGGAAAATGGAAAAAAGAAAAGTAGAAACTTTTTCATTTTATTTATGTCGACAGAGGCTGCCTTCGGGTAGCCTTTGTTTATTTTAGCGGTGATTTACCGCAAGGAAAGCCCCCCTCATTCCCCCCGAAGGAGGGAGGTTTGGCAAACGCCGCGCGCCATTCCCCGTAGAGACGCGATTAATCGCGTCTCTACAATACACAAACAATCCCCAACCATCACAAAAAATCATCAAAATTACACGGGACACTCCGTAGAGACGGATAATTATCCGTCTCTACAATACACAAACCATCACAAAAATCATCAAAATTACACGGGACACATCGTAGAGACGCGATTAATCGCGTCTCTACAATCCACAAACAATCCCCAACCATCACAACAATCATTAAAATCACGCTCAAACCACAGTTCAGACAACAAAATCAAAAAACCAGTATAATTACTGGTGCGGAGGTTTTCTTTTCGCCGTTCCTTTGTACCCTGAATATTTTAATAACAAAAAAATTTTTAACGCCGATGGGTCGATGGTGAATAACAGACACAAAAGAAAATGATTAAAAAGAGTATTTTTAGAGTATTGACAGCGATAACGCTGATACTCGCAATGAACATCAACGCTGAGGCGCAACTTTCGCCCAGAAAACCTACGCCTGCGCCCGCTAACACGCTAACGCTCAGTGATACAAAAGTTTCATTAGCAGAAGGCGCTACAAAAACCCTTACCGTTACCGGACTCCCTTCCGGTGAAAAAGCCACATGGACAACCAGTAGCAGCAGTATTGCTACCGTTAGTAATGGAAAAATTACCGCTGTAAAGGCAGGAACAGCAACCATTACCGCTACCGCAGGTTCCAAAAAAGCCACTTGCGAAGTTACCGTTACCGCTAAAGTTGTTTCTAACTTGACGCTCAGCGAAACCTTTCTCCCGCTTACAAAAGGACAAAGCAAAAAAATTACCGTTAAATCGGGACTTGCAGCAGGAGAAAAACCAACATGGAAAAGCAGTTCCCCCAATGTGGCTACCGTTGACAGCGAAGGAAACATTAAAGCCTTAGAAGTAGGTAAAACAACCATCACCGCTACCGTAAATGGCAAAGAAGGTAAATGCGACGTTTCCGTATATATACCCATAACTCAAACACAATTAGGACGTGGTATTAACATCTTCGGCGCAGCGACTTTTTCAACTGAATTTATTAAGGGTAACTATCCTATTATTGACATTGATAAATTGCTTGTCGACAATCCGGCGCGAGTAGTGCAAAACAAAGATATTGCAAGTGATGCAAAGTTTACCATAGCAACGGGAAAAAGCGTATCGGAAGTAGTAAACTCGCTCAATAGTAAAAACAGTGTCGGTTACGATGGCGCCTTCTCCGTTTCGGCAGACGTCAATTTCGATAGGAAGAAAACGGAGAACCGTATCAATATGTTTGCCAAAGTCAAAGGAACGGTGGTAGTTATGAAAGAGTTGATAACCACTCCGACTCCTGTCTCCTCGCTTGTACCCTATTTAACACAGGGATTTACAACCGCCGTAAAGAGTGTAACAAACACAGCCGACGCAAAAAAAATGATGGAAAGGTATGGTACCCACGTAATAGTGGATTGCAACTGGGGCGGCGTAGTCGATATGGATATTATCTATACAAGTACAAAGATAACATCTGCTTCAACTTTAGAAACAACCATTACAGGATCTATTGCCGGCTTCAAAGCATCAAGTAGCACTACAACCACATCAAATCGTGACGACTTTAGAGAAAACAACAATACTACGATTGTATGCAGAGGCGGAAGCGCAGAGGGAGCGACAATAACTTCTATCGAACAATTTGAATCAAAATATACACCTTGGGTCGCCAGTATAAAGAACGGAACAAATATAGTAGCCTGTGGAATAGACGATGAAGAATGCTTGATTCTATTGTCGGATATTGTGGCAGTAGTTGATGCATCAAAGAAAAAATTCTTTGAAGAGGCATTTAAAGAGATGCAACTAAGCGCTACATCTACATTGAATAACATCAAAATAGGTATTCCGGTATTAACAAAATTGGAAAGGTTAGAACATGTAGGAAGCAGTGCAAGTGATCCACAAACAATACCAACGGGCTACAATCATGCTGTACTCAACGATCGTTATGACATGAACAATGCTAATACCCAAAATATATTGAATATAAGTCAATTTGGAGATGGTGTTGGCAAAAGCCTTGCCCACATGTACTACCAAACAAGATATCTTACCAACTCCAGTAAAGATCCGTCAGATAAAATTAACGGAAATGCCATATCCCAAATCACGGTATATGGCGACCTTGATAAACGTCCAAGCCAGTATGCCGATTGGAAAACAAAGTACGAACCCTATGGCTGGGTTGATCCGAATATTGATCTAAACAAAGGATGCGGCGGCGGCTCCGCATCAATATGGCTTATCTATAAAACAGCCAATGCCGGCGACGAGTATGTTATCGACCATATCGGAGGCATGCAGTACAAACAAGAACCCTCCGATGTTCTGCTTGCGCCAAACTCCGAAGGTAAATGGGATTGGGTAAGATATGAACAAGACCGTGATGTACGCGGTACGAAAGTCAAAAAAGGCGACATAGCACGTCTCGACTTACAATGCGGTAACGCGTGGGGCGTCCGCATGGTAGTACACTACACGAAAAGGTCTGTTGTAAACGATGGAAATAAATAACTAATATTTTCAACGTCATTGCGAGGTACGAAGCAATCCAGAAGAAATAGCGAATACTCCGGTTTAACACTGGATTGCTTCACTCCGTTCGCAATGAAAAAGTTGAAAGTTGAAAGTTGAAAATTGAAAATTGAAAGTTGAAAGTTGAAAATTGAAAGTTGAAAGTTGAAAATTGAAAATTGAGAATTAAAAACCAACACGAAATTTATATATTATTAATTAAAAATTTATTCAAATGAAACACATTTCAAAAATGAGGACGTCGGCAACTAAGATTGCCGCCCTCGCAGCAAAGAAAACATTGTCAATTGTCAATTATCAATTGTCAATTATCGCCGCCATCATCATTTTCGCGGCATCGTGCGGACAATCGCAGCCGAAAACGGCAGCAACGCCGCAACAAGAAACAGAACAGAAAGTATGCGACAATGCAGAATTTGAGGGTGAATGGAGTTGGTCGTCAGAGGACATCTCCAATGACATTACCATCACCAATGTAACCCAAAAATCTTTCACCTTCTCATTTTTCGGTATGTTCACCACCTCCTACGGCGTACCCCATACCGGAGGTTTGGAGGATCAAACAGCGTACTTTACAGCGCCTAATACCGCATTGTTTGAGTATAGCAATGAAGAAATCAGCGACGAAACCGGAACCATCAATTTCGTCTTAAAAGATGGCAAACTCTTTGTTACCGCTACAGATAATTGCTACCTGATTGGCTTTGGCGTAGGCGTGCGTATAGATGGAGAATACGTTAAAAACAATTAAAAATTAAAAATTATGCGTAAAATTAAAACAAAAAGCACATTGTCAATTGTCAATTATCAATTGTCAATTATCATCGCCGCCATCATCATTTTCGCGGCATCGTGCGGAGAAACCGCACCGAAAAGTAACGCAGAAACGCAAGAAGCCATTTCAGAGGAGCAATTTGTGGAACTAATGGAAAAAATCTATTACGCACTGCCTCCATCGGCAATGAACGAATGGTTAAAAACAACGGAACAACGTAAAGCAGCAAAAAACGAAGATATAAAAGCGTTTCCTGCACATTTCCGTTACATATATTTCGATAATGACTACAACAGTATGCGTTTCGATGTTAACTATGGAGAAGCATTTCACGACGGGTGGAAAATGATAGGCTTCCTGACCGATGATCAACAAAATATGGTGTTGATTATTATTGCCGACAGCGGCATTGACGAAGTTACCGGAACACTATTTGACATCACCCTCAACTACAACATCAAAACCGGAAAATTTACCGAAATAGAACGTCCGCTCGAACCTTTCACTACCGATGAACTGTTTAGCAGCATCCATATCAATGACACCGACATACAAAAACAGGCAAAAACATTCATCAAAAATGCCCCTGATGCCGGTGTGTATTATATTTTCGACAAAGACGGTTTTTTCGTAGAACTAAACCTTGATATGTTTTGGAATGGCGACGACGACGTTTGGAAATATTATAATGAGAATATTCAAACCATTTATTCGCCTGACCGCAAAGCGCCTTATTACAAATGGAACGGTAACCGCTTTGAAAAAACGTACTTAACGATTGACAATTAACAATTGACAATTGACAATTGACAATGAACAACAAACAACAAACAATAAAAATTAAAAATTATGACAAACATCAAAAAAAGAAGAAAATTCTCCATTCTTTTACTCTTTCTCTGCCTATGCAGTAGCGCAATAGCGCAAAACGTGATCACCTTCACATGGCAGGTAGAAACAGGCAATTCGGAAAAAGTGTTTGGTGTTGACGCTCCTATAGGAGAAACCATCACGGTAAACTGGGGAGACGGAACAACACCAACCACCGTAACAATAAACGAGATGGAATCCTTCTTCCATACCTACGCCGTCGCTAATAGTTATTCTGTAACCATTACCGGTGATGTTACTTATTTAGAGGCTTCCTATTGTTTCATCACATCTTTGGATATAAGCAAAAATATGGCGTTAACAATGTTAAGTTGCATCGAAAATTCCATCTCCGTCTTGAATTTAAGCAAAAATACGGCGTTACTATATTTAGATTGCAGCGGAAATTCCATCTCCGGCTTGGATTTAAGCAAAAATACGGCGTTACTATATTTAAATTGCGGCAGTAATTCTATCTCCGTCTTGGATGTAAGCAAAAATACGGCGTTAACATCGTTATTTTGTTACAATAATTCCATCACCGGCTTGGATTTAAGCAAAAACACGGAGTTATCAGGGTTAAATTGCGCCGGAAATTCCATAGGTGTCTTGGATATAAGCAAAAATACGGTGTTACAATATTTAGATTGTCACTCTAATCACCTTCCATTGTCCGAATTATTTAAATTGTCGGAACAACTGAAAGGCTATGTTGATGATGGCACTTTGGAAGATTACGCCTGTTTAGGCTGGCAAACCCTGCCCCCGATGACGGTAAAAACAAACACCGAGCAATTTGCCGACCAATCCGCCTTTGGAGGAAAGTTCACCGAATACGCCATCACGCCCGCCACCGGCTACACCATCACCAACGGCAAACTCACCTTTACCAAAATCGGCGTTTACGAAGTAACCATGACCAACGCCGCCATCCTGTCCAACACCTCCTATCCCGCCGATGTCAGCGTAAAAATAACGGTAACGGATACCGGCGAAGGCATTGAACAATTGACAATTGACAATGGAGAATTGAAAATTTATCCGAATCCGACGACCGGTCAATTACATATTGGATATGCGATGTGCGATATGCGATATGCGACATACGATATTGAAATATATGATTTGATGGGACGGCGCGCCGCCACCGTACGGGCGAATAATTATTCGCCTCTACAAACCATCAACGTAGAATTTTTACCCTCCGGCGTCTATTTCCTGAAAATCGGCAATAAAACCGCAAAATTTGTGAAACAATAAACAACAATTAACAATTATGAATGATAAAATGATAAAAGTTCGCTGCGCGAACGATGAAAACACGCTACGCGTGCGATAAAACTCCGAATAGTCTTTATCGCCGCAGGCTTTTATCGCGAAGCATTTATCGCCGCAGGCTTTTATCGCAAACAACAAACAACAAACATATTATTAATTAAAATTTTAGAAAATGACAAAAAATTCAAAAAAGAGGACACCGGCGAATAATGCAGCCGACCTTGCAGGAACAACAACACAACGTCATTGCGGACGGTCAGTGAGCGCAGCCGAACTGACCTCGCAATCCTCTGCAAACCGCCGAAATGGCGGAAGAGGCAGAAAAATCTTTTTAATCTTCGCCCTTGCGCTAACCTTCACAACAAGCGTTTTTGCCCAAACCCTGCCTTCCTACGGCACGGTAACGCTAAACAGCGGGCAAACCACCACCAACAACGTTACCCTCACGGGAAGTTTAACCATTAACGTGCCATCCGGTTCCGCCACCGTCGCCGGTATCATCAGTTCAAATGCCGGCTATACGGTAACAAAAACAGGAAACGGAAAACTATACTTTACCGCTAAGAACACCTATCAGGGGAATACCATCATTTCTCAGGGAAAACTTAGCATAGGTAAATATATAAACAGTCTCCAAGGCGACGACGGCGGAATAGCAGGAGCAACCATTGAAGTACAAGCAGGAGCGGAGCTACTTTTCGAAACTCCCTACCATCATACCTATGCAGGATGTATTTGTGGAGAAGGCGATGTATATCATGATAGTTATAATGGCACACTTACCTTGACCGGCGTGAACACCTATACGGGAAAAACAACAATTAAAACCGCCAAACTGAAGTTGGGAACCAACGCAGGCATTGCAAAATCATCTGTAATTATCTTGAACGGCGATTATGCAGAATTTGATATTTCCGAAAAAGACAACACTGCAATAAAAAGATTGAGCAGCAACGCTGCTAATGCAAAAGTTATTATCGGAGCAGGTCATTTATATTTAGGGACACAGGGAGAAAACGACGGAGGCGGAACCTATAAAGGAAAAATTACCGGTAATGACGCTTACAGAGGTATTACTAAATTCGGTTCAGAAACGCTAAAACTCAGTAATGCAAGCAGTTCTTATGGCAGAGTAAATATTGGAGATGGAATTATTGAATTTAGTTATCCGAATGATGTAGGAAGTAATGAAATCCATTTTTTCGGAAATGGAGGTACATTAAGATGGGCTGCCGGTAATACTACCGATGTTTCTTCAAAATTACGTGCAGACAACAGCAATATCGTAGTAAAACTTGACGTAGGTTCAAATCACGTAGTCTTTAATACGGCATTAAATACGGCATTTTATAATTCTTTTATCGGCAAAATAGAAAAACTCGGTAGCGGCATACTTACCCTCAACGCCAATCAGAGTAGTTATGGAAACGATATCACCGTCTCTGCCGGCACTTTGAGATTCACCGCTACAACCTTTCTCAGCAACGTATCTGTAGCATCGAACGCCATTCTCACTTTTGAACCGACAGCCGATATGACTTACTCCAAACAAATTAGCGGAGCAGGAACTGTAGGCTATTATGGCGGTTCTAAAAAATTGACTGTAACCGGCAACTGCGACAACTTTTCAGGTAATTTTTCCATTCAGTCGGGGCGAGTGAACATCGGAAACGGCGGCGCAACAGGCTCTATCCCCGGTAATATTCATATAAACAGCGGCGCCGAACTCGCTTTCAACCGAACAGGCATGAATACCTATCCGGGCAAACTTTCCGGAAACGGAACACTTTATAATAACAACACCGGTATAATAGCGCTCACAGGAAACAGTCCCGACTTTTCAGGAAATATAAACGTTCAATCAGGGATTTTATGGATAGGCGACGGCGATGCTACCAACGTCAATATCGGAAGTTACGGCACCATATCTCTCGCTTCGGGTACGCATCTCTATTTTATGCTGAATGCTGACATGTCTCTTAATAGAACTATAACCGGTCAGGGAGAAGTACATATTGTTCCTTATTCAAGCAGCCAAACTCTGAAATTTTCATTGTATCAGGCTTATACAGGAGAAACCAGCATACTCAGAGGCGGATTGGAGATACACGGTAATATTGCAAGCCCGAAAATTGACGGAGGTATCTCATCACGGGTTGATTTCGTTTGTAATAATGATCGTACCTATTCCGGTGTTATTTCCGGAGGAGGTGATGTTGTTAAATCCGGTACCGGAAAATTAACCTTAAACGGCGTCAATACCTATACCGGTGAGACCAACGTCAACGGCGGCACGCTTGCTTTGGGCGCTAACGGTAAAATAGAAAATTCATCGCACGTTAATCTTAATAATAATGCCAAATTAGACATTTCGGCAGATATTAAAACCATTAAAATGTTACATTCTAATTATTCTACCTCAGAGGTTATTCTTGCCTACTCTTTGACCATCAATGGTGAGGGTTCCGGCACTTTTCTCGGCAAATTTAACGGTACAAAGACCGTTACCAAACAAGGAAGCGGCACGCTCACTTTAGCAGGAAACAATACCGCATCGACTAATTTCAGCCTCGAAGAAGGTACGCTGGTAGTTGGAACTAATGATGAAAATTGGAATTGGGCAGGCAACTTTCAGAAACTGGCAAACGGAACCACCTTAACGGTAAAAGGCAATGCCACCATTGGCGGTAACTTCGTAACGGTAGGCGGCAGCGGCAGCGGCGCCATTAACATGGAAATAACAGGAAGCAAACCTTCTAAACTGACAATAGGTGGCGAGGTGTTAACAACTTATGTTACTACGCTCAACCTTACCGCCACCAACAATGTAACCAACTATGTGCTTATACAAGCAGCATCGGGCATTACCTCCACCACGCCTTACACAGTAACCGGCGCCGGCGGAGCGCTCAACGTAAATAGTCCTACGCAACTGCGCTTTACCTCAGGAGGAGAACCATATATCGCCACCACAACCCTGCCTCCCGGCATCCCCGGTAACACATACGTAGGAGCAACACTACAAGCTACCGGCATCACTCCTATCACATGGACAGTGCAAAGCGGTAGCCTCCCCGCAGGATTATCCCTAAACGCCTCCACCGGCGTCATCTCCGGAACACCTTCCTCCTCCGCCGTCAGTACTACCTTTGTCATACGCGCTACCAACAGCGCCGGTTACAACGACAAAACTTTATCCATAGAAATAACCACCTTCGAAGGCAGCGGATTAACCTACCAAATTTTTACTGTGGAAGACCTCGCCAAGTTGGCAAATCTGGTAAACGTCGGATACACGTTCAGCGGCAGAAATTTTACACTAATGGACAACTTAGACTTAGACGTTGCTCCTTACAACACCGAAGGTTGGACGCCCATTGGAAAACAGGGAAGTTTCAAGGGCAATTTCAATGGAGTCGGACGCGTTATCAGTAACCTATATATTAATACATTTTCCGATGACATAGGTTTGTTTGGTACTGTTTCAGGCTCTACCATCGAAAGGCTGGGCTTGGAAAATGTAAATATAACAGGAAAAAACGTTGTCGGTAGCATAGCAGGTTCTATTACCGATGGCAAAATCTCAACCTGCTATTCCACAGGTAACATTAATGGACAAGGCAATGTCGGCGGCATCGTTGGATATGTTAGTGAAGATAGCGACGTCGTAGTCTGCTATTCCTCATGCACAATGAGTGGAGATTACACCATTGGCGGCATAGCAGGTATTGCTTTGGATAGCCAAATACGACACTGCTACTCCACAGGAAACGTAACCGGAAATAACTCCATCGGCGGCATTGCCGGATATATTGATGGAAGCGAAATCTTCATCTGCTATTCCATAGGAGCAGTAAGCGGAAAAAAATGGGTCAGCGGCATAGCAGGCGCTGATACAAATTGTAACATATGGAACTGTGTAGCGCTTAACCCCAGTGTAATAGGAGAAGAAAATGTAGGACGTATAACATGGAATGCAACCGGCAACATCCTTTCCAACAACATCGCCTACTACGGCATGTTAAACATCGACGGTACTACCGAATGGGACAACAAAGAGTTAGACCAAAAAGACGGCGAAGACATCTCCAAAGTACAAATCAACTCCGACGGTAAACTCGGAGAACGCTTTGACTTTCCTACGTGGAAAATCCAAACCGGCAAACTGCCCGGATTTGACGCACCTCTACCAATGCCCGAACATCTCTCAATATCTTTCTCCGGCGGCGACGGCAGCCCCGATGCCCCCTACCAAATTACCACCGTAGAAGAACTGGCTAACTTAGCCGAACTTGTAAACGCCGGAAACACCGACTTCAACAACAAACACTACCTGCTGATGAACCCCTTAGACTTAAACGTCGCCCCATACAACACCGGAACAGGCTGGACGCCCATTGGAATAGTTACCCCTTACTGCCCTTTTAGAGGAAATTTTAACGGCGGCGGCAAAGTGATAAAAAATCTCTACTGCTACAACGATGTTAATTCGTATCTCTCGAAAGGCTTGTTTGGACAGGTTACAGGCGGAACCATTGAAAATTTGGGCGTTGAAGATGTAAATATCACCACAAAATCCAATGCCGGCGCTATAGTAGGCAATTTAGAAAGCGGCAGCATTACCAACTGCTATTCCACAGGTATAATAACTGTTGGAGAGCAGACTGCCGGCGGCATAACAGGAATCGCTCTATTAGGTAGCGTTACCAACTGTTATTCCGTAGTAGAGGTGAACTCCGCTTACATCGCCGGCGGCATAGCGGCGATGCTTGGTTCGACTTCAATAGGTTCAGGTTCTGTATCTAACTGCGCCGCACTCAATCCATCTGTAAAAGGAGCAATATCAGCAGGACGGATATCACATTCAACAAATGGTATTTCCAACTGCATCGCCTTCGAAGGTATGCTCAACAATGACGGAACTACCGAATGGGACGAAAAAGAGTCAGACAAAAAAGACGGCGAAGACATCTCCAAAGAGTACATCTACGACAACCCTTCCCTTGATCTTTTTGAGTCGCCGGTATGGACAAGCAAAAGAGGCTATCTCCCCGGTTTGGG
>Ga0082212_10008743_pt1 | contig 13173 bp, 10 predicted proteins | sample TergutNt197P3_FD_71548 | JGI IMG/M metagenome (GOLD analysis project Ga0082212, IMG submission 71548) | Neocapritermes taracua P3 segment gut microbial communities from Petit-Saut dam, French Guiana - Nt197 P3 | ecosystem: Host-associated > Arthropoda: Insects > Digestive system > Gut ... | reverse complement strand
CTAGAAAAGTGTACTTTTATAGCCTGGCGGACGAGAAAGTTATGACGGTTTTTTGTCCTTGAAATTAAAGAAAATTTCTATTAGACACTTCTAAGCGATTGCTAAATATGGTGGGTGGAGAGAAAGGTACACTTTCATCGCCACTCTCTTAAGGGGCATATGTGGCGGCAACAAACTCAATAAAATCAAGTAGCATCGTAGCGCCTGCCAGTTGTGCGGAATGGGCTAGCGTTGACGTTCACGCAAACGGCCAAGCTATGGCTTTGCTGCAAGAGGCAGCAAGGGTCAGCCACAAGAATGTCAGCGAGTTCCTGTTGGAAGCGGGAATAGCTATGGCCCGGGTGACGCTGGCGGATCAACGGCTGTCAGGCAGCGGTAAGGACTCACTGGGAACTTCCATAGCCGATTTGGTGCTCCAGGCACTGTCGCTCGTAGCCAAGAACGAGCGGGAAAATAGACGCAGGAAGCAGGCTGAAGGCATCGCTGCCGCACCGGAAGGAATCACAGCCGCATCTTTCAGCGTCACGGATATCCGGGGCATGGTTTCGCATATCCGCGCCGCACATTACGATATTCTCATTGATACGGCGCAATGGGCGCGAATCAGCGCCCTGGTCAGCGCAGTTTCCGGCGCGGGCCGCACTGTAGGCTTTTCAACGCCCGGTCAACACAGGCACTACGCCTATGACCACATCGTGCCGCACCGCAATGATCAACATGAAAAGGACAACTTTCTGGCTCACGGACGTGCTTTGTTCCCCGATCTCATAGGTGAGCCGGAGATACGCATTCCAGAAACCCCTTCCGTTGCCTGCAAAGTTCTGCCGGACAGTAAGGTGGTTTTCTGTCACATGTGGCCTTCGGGACTGCGTTCACATCTCAAGGAATGGCCTGCAAATTATTGGGGTGGACTTGCGGTTTCTCTTGCAGATGCGGGATATACGGTGCTTTTCACAGGCGATCCGCAAGACGCGGCTGCCACAGAGTTATTTCTTGAATGGCAAATCCCTGCGTCATACCTCGATAAAAATCTCATACGTTCAATCGCGGGAAAAATAAGCCTTCCCGACTTGGCCTACTGCCTGCATCGCGCTGATGCCGTTGTATCCGTGAACACAAGCATCATGCACCTTGCGGCCATCGCGGGCGTACCCACTATCGCGCTTAATGGGCCGACAAATCCCTTGCGTTGGGGACCATTAGGCCCAAAAACACGCGCACTCCTGCCGGAAAAAGGCCGTAGCGCCTATCTCAACCTTGGGTTTGAGTATGGGGATACTACGGAAATCGTACTGCGCCACCTCTCGGTGGCGACCGTTCGTGATGCCTTGGCCGAATTCGGGATATGCGTTTCTGATAACGGTGGGGAACGGGCAGAGGTGGCTGCGTGAACTCGCCAAAATTTTACCTGAGAAAAGCATGGAAAGCTCTGCCGCCCGCCGTGCGCGAGTTGTTTCTGAAGACGCTATGTTTACTGCGTATGGGCCGTCGTCGGCATGTATCTGCCGCTTCGGGTGTCCCGGTCTATATCATTGGTAATTTTCAGGAAGGCGGAGGAATTTCCCGTTCAGCACAGTTATATGCCAAACAGATGCGTAAGGAGTATCGGCATTGCATCTGCGTTGATACCGCGCGGGAAATGCTGCGAACCATCAAAAACCCAATTTCAGACGGTTCTGTGCGCAGCCTTGCGGATATTCGGAACGATACGGGTTCCGGCACGGTAGTTATTCATCTTAACCCGCCGCAATTCCTCTTACTGCTCTGTTTCTTGGGCCGAAAGTTTTTTCAGCACAAACACATTGTCGCATACTGGGCATGGGAACTTGAGGATATTCCATCCCTGTGGAAATTCGCTCTGCGTTTTGTGGATGCCGTTGAAGTGCCAAGCACCTTCACCCAGGTCGCCGTGGCTCGTAATACAGACAAGTCGGTGACTGTACGCCCTCATGTTGTTCCTGAACCGAACGGAGTAAAGCAGGCATTCGCGCAGGACGGAAAATTGCGTTGCCTGTTTGTGTTCGACATGGCTTCGCTTTGTTCCCGCAAAAACCCTCAAGCAGCCATTGCCGCGTTTTTACAAGCCTTCACGCCGGAAGAGGCCGAATTGACCATCAAGGTCAGTCAGCCAGACACCTATCCGGCAGATTGGGAACGTCTGCAAGCTCTGGCCGCGCCACATGAACATATTCGCCTCATCGCCGAATGGATGGATGAGGCAAGCCTGGAGCGCTTGTTTCTGGAGCATGATGTGTACCTCTCCCTGCACCGCTCGGAAGGTTACGGCCTGACTATTCGTGAAGCTATGTTGCACAATCTTTATATCGTGGCCACAGGCTGGTCGGGCAACATGGATTTCATGGAAGGTGAGCGGGTTTTCCCCGCTCCATACACACTGGTGCCTGTGAGCAAAGCCGATGGAGTTTTTTGGGGTGTTGCCAATCCTCGCTGGGCTGAAGCGAATATTGAGGCAACAGCGCTCATTCTGCGCGAACTGAAAGAAAAAGCGGAAGAACAACGACAAAACAGCCAAGCCGTGAACCAGGCGGTTACCGTATGAATGGGGGCAAGACTACGCACATCGCGCGGGAAAGCAGGGTCGCTGTCGTGCTTGTCGCGTATAACAATAATGATGACGCTCTCGCTTGCCTTACCGCTTTAGCCGATTTGCGCCATTTACCCGGTCGCATTTGCCTTGTTGACAACAGTGACCAAGCCGAGGCGTCTTTGTTGTCAGCTTGGCAGCAGCTATGGGAAACAAAGGGTTTGCCCTTGCCTGTCAGTGCGGATGCTGTTGGTAGCATGAGCGCCTTTCTCTATTTACCGCTACCTCAAAATCGCGGCTTTGCCGCTGGAGTTAATGCCGCTGTTTCTCTGTTGTGTCGGGGAGACGACTTGGCCTACTTCTGGCTGCTGAATCCAGACACTCTACCTGATCCACAGGCACTTGAAGCACTGCTCGATGTAGCTGAAAGCGATCCGACCATCGGCGTCGTCGGCTCCACCCTGATTCTCCCCACCGAACCACCGATGTTGCAGGCAGCAGGCGGCTCCGGGTTTAATCCTTTTTGGGGAACCAGTTCGCATTTACTGGACGGATATAGCTTGGAATCAGCTATGCGGCATGACGAACAAGCTATCAATCAACAGCTCAAAGATATTGTCGGCGCTTCTATGTTGATACGCGCCGAAGTGTTTCAGCAGGTAGGACCACTGGATGAAAGTTACTTTTTATATGTCGAGGAAACAGAGTGGTGCATCCGAATACGCCGCGCTGGGTATCGTCTGGCTTGGGCACCCCAAAGTCATGTCATACATAAGGAAGGCGGCAGCAGCGGCGCGAACCGCCTGAAGTTCCCGGCCTATGTTGATTATCTGGTACTACGAAACAGGCTCCTATTGCTGCGGCATCACTACCCAGCGGCCCTGCCTTTGGCTGTGCTCCGTTACACCATGATCATTTTGAAACGCTTCTTGAGTGGGAAGACAAAGCGCATTCCATTGGTATGGCAAGCCTTGCTGGATGGGCTTGGTGGAAAAGCTGGCAAGCCCGACCTTGAGTCACTAGCGAGGTATAACTGACATGCTAGGAACGCAGCCCTTTCTTCCACCGAATTACGAAGCCTTTGCCGAGGGCCGCGAACGTATTGCTGTGGTTGGCCTCGGCTATGTGGGACTGCCTCTAGCCGTAGCCCTATCCCGTCATTTTCCGGTCACAGGCTTCGACATTTCACGCGAACGCATTGCCGAACTGCGTGAAGGTCGGGATCGCACGGGCGAGGTGGAGACAGCCGCGCTCAAGGCTTCCTCTATGGAGTTTTCCTTTTCCGAGGATGACCTGTCCCGCGTTGGACTGATTATAGTGACCGTACCCACGCCCATTGACACGCATAGAAACCCGGACCTTGGTCCGATGCGGCAGGCCTCGATCACGGTGGGCAAACATATGAGAAAGGGCAGCGTGGTGGTGTACGAATCCACCGTGTACCCGGGAGTGACCGAGGATATTTGCGTACCCATTCTTGAGCGGGAGTCCGGTCTGCGCTTTAACCGGGATTTTTTTGTCGGCTATTCGCCGGAGCGGATCAATCCCGGTGACAAGGTGTATACTGTAGAGCGCATAGTCAAGGTGACGGCGGGCAGTACGCCGGAAACCCTAGATCTGCTTGCCCAGATATACGGCGCAATCGTCGCGGCGGGAATACACAAAGCGCCGTCAATCCGGGTGGCCGAGGCAGCCAAGGTAATCGAGAACACCCAGCGGGATTTGAACATCGCGTTGATGAACGAGCTTTCCCTGATTTTCGACCGCTTGGGGATTGATACCCTGGACGTGCTGGAAGCAGCCGGGACCAAATGGAACTTTCTGCCTTTCAGACCCGGCTTGGTGGGCGGGCACTGTATCGGGATTGACCCGTATTATCTGACTTACAAGGCTGAGGAAGTGGGTTACCACCCGCAGGTCATTCTGGCGGGCAGACGCGTCAACGATGGCATGGGCAAGTATGTGGCCCAGAAGACGGTCAAGATGCTGTTTGCTTCTGGGCGCAAGGCGGGGCAGGTGCGGGTGGGTATTTTCGGCCTGACTTTCAAGGAAAATGTGCCTGACCTACGCAACACCAGAGTTGTGGATATCAAGGCCGAACTGGACGAGTTCGGGGTCACGGTGCTGGTGCATGATCCGCTAGTGGACCCGGTCGAGGCCAAGCATGAATACAATCTTGAACTGACCCCCCTCGACGCCATGCGCGATCTGGACGCGGCTATCTTGGCCGTTCCGCATGAAGAGTATGCAAGCCTGGGCCTTGCCGGGTTAAGCGGTCGTTTTTCCGGCGAGGAAAAAGCTGTTCTTCTGGATATCAAGGGCCTGTGGAACAAAGCCGAAGCTGAAAAAGCCGGATTCTCATACTGGCGGCTGTGATTATGGCAACGTTGCGGTCTTGTCTATCACCCCCGGCCTATCTCAAGGCCATGCGGTCTGTCTTTGAAACTCTGATCCGCCATAAGGTACTTTTAAGGGAAACCAGCAAGCAAGACATTGCGGACAGATACGCGGGACAGATGCTCGGTATGCTCTGGGCTTTTATCCATCCCGTACTGACCATGTTGGTGTTTCTTTTTTTGTTTGCTTTTGTCCTGCGTATGCGCATACCGGAACATGCCCAGATAGCTCAAGGTTGGGGCGGTTACGTGATGTATCTACTGGCGGGATTGGTGCCTTGGATCAGCCTCCAGGAAATCATGGGCCGCTCCGTAGCGGCAATCACCTCCAGCAGCAATCTGGTCAAGCAAGTCATTTTTCCCCTTGAGGTACTCCCGGCAAAAATGCTGTTTTCCGCCTTTCTTACCCAATGTATTTCGCTCGGTATTTATTTCACCTTTGGAATCATACTATACGGCCCGCCCCATGCAACGGTTTTGTTGCTCCCCTGGCTGATGACTGTGCAGCTTGTCGGCAGTTTGGGTATTGCTCTGTTATTTTCCGCCATTGCTCCATTTTTTAGAGGCCTCAAGGACATCATACAGGTGCTGTGCTTTGTTCTTCTGTATTCGATGCCCATTTTTTATACCATGCATATGGTGCCGGGGTGGGTGCGGCCCATTTTGATGCTCAATCCCTTGTTGCATATGATTGAATGCTGGCATGACGCTCTCTATTGGGGCGCCATCACCTCGCCTCTTTCCTGGATCATTTTTCCGCTTTTTAGCCTGCTTCTCTTCGCCATTGGAGCACGAACCTTTATCGCCTTAAAAGGCATGTTCGGGAATGTTCTATGAACAACACCGATTACGCCATCAAGGTGGAGAACCTTTCCAAGTGCTTCAAGATTTATTCTTCGCCCAAGGATATGCTGAAGGAATTTCTGACAGGAAGACCGCGCCACAGGGAATTTTGGGCTTTGCGCAATGTTTCTTTCCAAATGCCGCGTGGCATGGCTATCGGCATCATGGGGCGTAATGGCGCGGGAAAAAGTACCCTGCTTCGGATTTTGGCTGGCACCCTAGATAAAACTGACGGCCTCGTGGAGGTAAATGGAAAAATCTCTGCCATCCTGGAACTGGGGTCTGGGTTTAACCCCGAATTCACAGGCCGACAAAATATTGTCAACGGCGGGCTTTGTCTTGGCATGACCCTCGACGAAGTTCATGCCAAAATGGACTCAATAATTGACTTCAGTGAGTTACGGCTTTTTATTGACCAACCTTTCAAAACGTATTCTTCCGGTATGCAAGCTCGCCTGACTTTTGCCACAGCCATCAGTGTAGACCCCGACCTCTTGATTGTAGATGAAGCCTTGAGCGTTGGTGATGCAAAATTTCAACGAAAGTGCTTTGCGCGAATGCAACAGTTGCGGGATAGCGGAAAAACCATTCTGTTTGTTTCGCATTCAGATACAGCAATCTCCAACTTTTGTGACCGTGCCATATTGCTTGAACACGGCAAAGTTCTGATGGAAGACACGCCAAAGGTAGTAACGAAGAAATATTTTGATCTCTTGTATAGCGACAGCGCAAGTAATGAAGATATGCCGGAGTGGGCGACTTCGCCGGAACCGTCACAGGCGGAAGAAAGCAGCCGGACTCACGCGCCCGGATGCACTGTCCTGCGAGATATGCCGCCGCTTCAGTTGGAAGAACAAGCGACTCGCACAGGAAAAAGAGAAAAAGCCGAAATCGTGGACATCGCCATCCTCTCGGAAGCTGGTCGGCGAACAGCATATCTCACCAGCGGCGACAAATATACTCTTCATGCCAAAATTTATTTTCACGAAGACGTTCCTGAAAGCCATCTCCTGACTTTCGGTTTTGCCATCAGCCTTCCCACAGGACGCATAGTGTTCGGTGTGGACAGCAATGCCCAAGGCATACGCCTCCCGGCTGTCCGCAAAGGCGAGGTCATGCGGGCAGAGTTAAAAATTACTCTCTGGCTGGCCAACGGCGAGTATTTCCTCTCGGTTTCCGTTGCCAGCCAATTGCCAAATGGTGTTATGCATGATGCCATCCATGATGGTTTGGCTTTTCGCATCGCGACGCTGCCGTTCGTCCAACACGCTTCACTGGTTAACCTGCAACATTCCTTTGCCTATGACGTACTTCCAGTGAATGCTTTATGAACCAAATAAGTTGTGGAATCGACAACATGCATAACAACACGCCTCGCCCTTTCATTTGGACACCAGATAATGTGACCGCCTTCTGGTCTATGTTGACGGAAACGCCATTGGCGCGTCTATCTTTCAGCCGTATGGTTCACGACGATCTGGTCCGTTTCGTGAGTGCCTTTGCGCCTTCTGGTGCGCGCATACTGGACTTCGGCGGCGGGGACGGAGATTTGGCAGAAGGTTTGCTGCAAGCCGGTTTCCAAGTGGGCATTTATGAACCGGCTGAGGGCAGGAAAGATAGAGCACTAAAAAAAATGACTGAACATGCGAACTGGCTGGGTTTTTTCGACCCTTCCAGCCGGGAGCAGTTCGATATTGTCTGTGCTTTTGAAGTACTGGAACATTTTCTGGAAGGAACATTCCGTGAAGATATGGCGCTCCTGGCAACTTTTTTAGCTCCGGACGGAAAAATTATCGGCACGGTTCCCCTAGAAGAAGATTTGGAACTAGCTTCCTGCCTTTGTCCAGAATGTGGGAGCTTTTTCCATCGGATGCAGCATCAACGCAGCTTTAACAGAGAAAGCCTGACCGCCTCGTTGTGCAAAGCTGGCCTTGTTCATTGTCATGCTTTTACTGTTAATTTTGCCGCGTGCTTGGGTTTTGCAGCAGGATTCAGTGATTTTTCCCTGCCAGATATATATATCGCCGCGCCTCAAACGCTACATGAGGCCTTGGTGGCGGCGAGACAAAGTGAAGCTGCCTTGCAGCGGCAGGTAACGGCATATGAAAAGGAACGCGAAAAATATGAAGCGGAGCACGAAAAACTGATGTGCGATCTGGGTGGTGAGCATAACGTTGGGACTCTTCAAAATCACGGTTTCGCAGTTCGAGTGCTTGGGAAAATACTACGCCGCTGGGAACGGATATGTCACCGTATCCCGCTTTTTTCTCGGAGAGTTTGAAGGACCATGAAAAAACTTTCTTATTATTACTCACGTCTGTACAGAGCCATTGCCGAGCGTGATACGGAGTTTTTTCTGCGCCATGCATTTAAGTTGCCGCATCGCTGCTACAATACCGCCATGCGCCCCTTCGCAAAATACACGCAAAAAATCCAGCGCTGTTTTTTTACTCCCCTCCCCAGGCAAGACGCATTTTTGGCGAAGATGTCGGTTAATTACGTCTATACTCCTGACCCCGAATCGGCTTTTTCCGCTTGCCCAGCCCCCAAGCTACCACGATGGGGAAAGGGAGCGATGCCGGATGGCAAAAAAATGACTATTGTGCATTATATTGGGACATTAGGCCCAGGCGGAGCGGAGCGTCAATGCGTGTACGCTGCTGCCTCCCAAGCCGCTCAGGGGCATGAGGTCTGGCTATTAACCCACCATCCCGAATCCAAATATGATCAGCATTATCTTCCCCTCGCGCTTGCAAAGGGGGTGAAGCACATTATACTGCCCCATTGGGAACAGGCCAAAGGCCTGATTGACGACCTTGGCCTTGGCGATGCCGAAATATTGTTTCGTTGCATACCGCCGGATATTCGTCACACTGTGCTTTCGTTAATGCTATTTCTAGGGCAGACCAAGCCGGATATCCTGCACAACTGGCTGGACCTGTGCAATATTCAAGGCGCTTGGGGTGGCCTTCTGACTGGTGTCCCCCGAATAATCATGAATACGCGCAGCGTCAGTCTGCGGCACTTTCCCCACATGTACGCCCCGGTCTGGCTACGGGAGCAATTTTCTCTTCTGGCAAAACACGAACGGATCAGCCTGCTTTTCAACTCCAAGGCGGGAGCTGCGGATTATGCCGACTGGCTGGGACTGCCCCTAAGCGATATGCACGTTATCCACAACGGCACGGATACGGACATCAAAGCGGCGTCGGCATCTGAAACACGCGCGAAACTGGGAATTCCGGCAGACGCTCCGGTCCTGCTCGGCGTCTTTCGGCTTGGCCCCGAAAAACGACCGCTGTTGTTTCTGGAAACAGCCGGACTGCTGTGCCGTCAGTTTCCCGCATTACGTGTGCTTGTTGCGGGCGAAGGTTCAATGCGTGAAGAGATGGAGCGGTATATTGTAGACAATGGGTTGAAGAAGTGCGTTACATTGTTGGGACGACGGGAGGACATACCTGATCTTTTATGCGCTGCGGATTCCATGCTGTTTACCTCGGGCAAAGAGGGTTTCCCCAACGTATTGCAGGAGGCGCAGGCTTGCGGGTGTCCCGTGGTCTGTACGGATGCCGGAGATGCCGCTGAAATCATCGAAAACGGCGTAACAGGGATTGTCTGCCCGGTTAGCGCGGACGCAACCACGCTCTGCGAGCATCTTGTCCGGCTCATGACCAACAAGGCCGTTGCGCAAGAAATGGCAAATGCAGGTATGCGGAGAATAAAAACGCTGTATTCCTTTGAGGTCATGGGCAAAGCCCTGTGCGCATATTATCGCCAGCTTTTCGCTTCGGACAAGACAAAAGGGACACAACGGCTCAGTGTGCGGAGGTCGCCGGATGCCCTAGTTGTCGCCATACAGCCTGAACAGTGGCACGATTACGGTTCGCCCGACAAGATGAATTGTTACTCCCGGCATTGGATTGAATACTTTGCGGATCGCGGGCACCAGGTCAAACTCGTTGACGTGCGTTCACCCGACATTGTGGAACAGATTCGCGGATGTGACGGATTTATGTGGCGTTGGCGTCATTATGGCGGAGATGGACATATCGCCAAAAGACTGCTGCCTGCTGTGGAATATCAACTGGGTATTCCGGTTTTCCCAGACCAGGCGACTTGCCGCCATTTCGACGACAAAGCGGCTCAGGAATTCCTTTTTGAGGCCGCAGGCATTCCACGCCCCAAAACCTGGATATGGTTTGACAGGGACAAGGCTCTGGACTGGTTGGAAACGGCAGCGCCTTTCCCATTGGTGCTCAAACTGCCCACTGGCGCAGGGTCGATCAATGTTCTCAAAGTAGAAGACCGCAAAGAAGCGCAGTATTGGGTGCATCGCTTTTTTGAGCAAGGGCTGTTTTCGCTGGAAAAAGGCAGCAAAATCAAAAAAATCATCAAGCATTGTGCACATGTTTGGCAAACTGGCTACGCACCCGATCCTGGGTCGTATTATTACGATTTCCACAAGGGCTATATCTTATTTCAGCAATTTCTGCCGGACAACGCTTACGACACTCGCGCAACGGTCGTCGGCGAACGCTGCTTCGTATTTCGGCGATTTAACAGGCCGGATGACTTTCGCGCAAGTGGGAGCGGAAGTTTCTGCGTGGATCAGAGCAAGATTGATCCTGGATTCGTGCATCTGGCCTTTGACACAGCCAGAAAGCTGGGTACGCAAAGCGTGGCCATTGACGGGCTGTATGACGGTGCCAGACATGTTCTCGCAGAAATAAGCTATACCTATGTCGCCTGGACGGTACAGTCCTGCCACGGATACTGGCGTCTGGACGGTGAGCCGTATGCAGGCACCTTACACTTCGTTGATAACCCCATCTGGCCCGACACAGCCCAAGCCGAAGATTTTGAAAAACTGCTGCTTGCCCGGAGGGAAAAGCATGGTTTACGTCGCGCATGACGAAGAAACATTGACGTATCCTTCTTCCGCGCCTTTTCATCCGAGTGAGTTGTACCCCGAATATCCGTGGGGCGCTGAATATCTGAGTTCGGAACAAAACGGTGTCTACACCATGATCCGCAGCCTCCTGCATAGCATGGGGCTGGACAGAGAGCATTTCGGCACCGACGAGTGGAACCCCTTGGGCGCTTTCATTAAGCCAGGCATGACCGTGCTGCTCAAGCCCAATATGGTGCTCCATTTCAATGCGGCAGACAACAGCCCAAACCTTGATTGCGTCATCACTCATCCGAGCTTGGTCAGGGCGGTGTTGGATTACGTGCAAATAGCGCTTCAGGGCCAAGGAACGGTCATCGTTGGCGATGCGCCGTTGCAATCGTGTGACTATGCCCGGCTGTGCGCCCTGAGCGGACATGACGCGGTCAGAGACTTCTGCCGTAGCCGGGGCGCGTCTGTGGAATACGTTGACTTCAGGCAGGTACGCTCTGCTCTCAATGCGCATGGAATCCTTGAAACAGTGGACGGAGCGGGAGACCCACGAGGGTATAAAATTGTGGATATGCATGGGCATAGCGCGTTCAAAGACAAACGAGACAGGAACAGAAACTTTCGGGTGACTTGCTACGACCACAGAATAATGCGCCGTTACCATACCGAAGATAATAACAGCTTTCTTATCTCTGGCTCTGCTCTGGCTGCGGATGTCATCATTGACATGCCCAAAGTGAAAACACATAAAAAAGCTGGGATTACGGCAAGCCTCAAAAATTTCATCGGAGTTATCGGGCATAAGGACTGCTTGCCTCATCATACCAAAGGCTCGACTCAAGAAGGCGGCGACGAATACCTCAACTCTTCCCTCTGGAAAAAACTGGCGGTTTTCTGTGAGGAATGGCGTAACATTTTCGCCCTCGGCAACCAAACCATACTTGCGCGCTTCATGCAGAAAATGGAGGGCAAATTTTGGAGAATAGCCACCCGTTCATCGAACGACCCCTTCAGAGAGGGCAGTTGGTACGGAAATGACACTATTTGGCGGACGACCTTGGATCTTGCGCGTATTATCTACTTCGCAGACAAAGAGGGCGCGTTGCAGTCCACCCGACAGAGAACCGTTTTTGTTGTGGCCGATGCAATTGTTGCTGGCGAGAAAAACGGTCCACTCCATCCTGTCGCCAAACAGTGTTCACTGATTGCCGCCAGCTTTGACCTGCCAGCCCTGGATTTGGCCCTAGCCTCACTGATGGGTTTTGCGCCCGAAAAAATCCCCACCGTCATCCGCGCTTTTGATGCCCACCCTCTGGCACTTACGGAATTGACGCCCGATATGGTCGTTATCTCTTCCAACTCTCAACAATGGCATGATGTCAAAGCCAAAAACCTAGCCCTGGAGCAGACGTTACAGTTTGTGCCGCCGGAAGCATGGCATGGACATATTGAGAAGGAAAATTGAATGAAAAGGGTAACTATGCCGTTTTATAATGACCAAGCTCGAGACTCATTAAACGCCATAAATAGAATAAGCTATACCCCCCCTATAATCGCGGTTGTATTGCCCTGTTACCGCACAACGAGACATGTTCTGGACGTAATCCGCTCCATAGGCCCTGAAGTGTCACATATTTTTGCAGTTGACGACAAGTGTCCGGAACATACCGGAGATCTCATAAAGCGCGAATGCTGTGATCCACGTGTCCGGGTACTTCGCCATGAAGCCAACAGAGGAGTGGGTGGGGCCGTCAAGACTGGGTATCAAGCAGCTTTGGAGGCTGGCTGTGACATTATCGTGAAGGTGGACAGCGATGGACAGATGGACCCGGCGCTAATACCTCTATTTGTACAGCCTATTCTTGATGGCAAAGCAGACTATACGAAGGGAAATCGTTTTTTTAACATTGAAAAAGTCAAAAATATGCCGACGGTACGTTTAGTTGGAAACGCTGGCCTTTCTTTTATAAATAAGTTTTCGACAGGATATTGGAGAATATTTGATCCAACCAATGGGTATACAGCGATACACGCTACTGTTGCGGCGCTCCTCCCATTCAACAAGATCAGCGACAGATATTTTTTTGAAAGTGACATGCTGTTTCGCCTCAATACTTTTCAGGGCGTCGTTGTCGATATCCCAATGGAGGCTGTGTATGGCGACGAACAAAGTAATTTGAGGGTCAGGAAAATTTTCTTTGAATTTCTTTGGAAACATGTGCGGAATTTCTTTAAGTTCTTCGCTTATTTCATTCATCAGCTGTTTGTCGAGCATATCGGCTTTGCTGATGGCGAGAAATCGCTGTTTGTCGAGCAGTTCCGGGTTATATTTTTCAAGTTCGTTCAGTATTATTTTGTATTCTTTCATGTGATCTTTGCTGTCGGCCGGAACAAGAATGAGCAGCATCGAATTTCGCTCAATATGTCGTAAAAAGCGAATGCCCAACCCTTTGCCAAGGTGGGCGCCTTCAATAATACCGGGTATGTCG
>Ga0082212_10008742_pt1 | contig 13174 bp, 3 predicted proteins | sample TergutNt197P3_FD_71548 | JGI IMG/M metagenome (GOLD analysis project Ga0082212, IMG submission 71548) | Neocapritermes taracua P3 segment gut microbial communities from Petit-Saut dam, French Guiana - Nt197 P3 | ecosystem: Host-associated > Arthropoda: Insects > Digestive system > Gut ... | reverse complement strand
ACGGTAAGGAATTGTACATTTTCAAATGACTGAAATTTGAGAGTCATGAGTGTTTTCAGTTCGTGGGCGAACTTTTTTTCGGCGTTCGCGAGGCAATCGTCGATTGCTGTGCAAAAGGAATCGAAGTCACTGTAAAACTGATTGTACAAACATTTTTTCTTCAAAAATTTCCAGTAACGTTCAATCAAATTCAAGTTCGGCGAATAGCTTGGCAGGAAGATCAACTCGATGCCCAACAAGTAAGCATACGTCCTCACCCAGTAACATCGCTGATACGCCGCATTGTCCAAAACAACCTTGATCGGACGGTCGGGATGAAGCAACGACAACTTGCCCAACAACTCAACGACGCTCGACGAATTAATATAAGTCGCATTCGTGACCGTGACCATTCCGGCTGTTATTCTGTCCGATGAACACTTTACAATTTTCCTTCGGCCAACAGGCGTTCCGTTTCGGAAGCCGGGTTCGCAACATCAAAACCGTAATCGTCTTTCTTCGTTTCCTGGGAAGCGATAAATGCCAGGAGTGCCTGATTTTCCATGCTTTGACCCGTCGAAGCCGTTGCCTGAATCAACGGTTCACTGACCGACGAAACGTTGAAGATTTCTTCAAACGTTACACTGTCGCCAAACAATTCGCTTGCGAAAGAAGTTGGCATCGCACCGCCGACAGGAAGCGTTTGCCCCAAAAAGCTGCTGTGAAAGTCCAGCCGATTGAGCGGATTCTTCGGGTCGTCGCGGAAAGCTTTTTTGGTCAGGCCGAAATTTTGCAACAGCAACGTATAATCCTGGGCGTCAATGGTTTGGGCACTGCTTCCGGCCATATTGTAATTGCAGAAACGGATATATTGTTCAGCCGAAGGTGAGGAAATATTCATCCCAAACACCTGTAAAAACCGGGTATAGTCTTGAGCGTCAATTCTGCCGTCACCGTTGTTGTCATAAATGACCGGGAACAGGGGAAGACTCGACACAATATAACGGGAATCCCCGGTGATGTTTGTCGTCGTCGTGATCGTGCTTTTTTGAATGGCAAAACCGTTTGCCATCGGTTTCGGACCGTTATTGAAATCCAACGTAACCGTTCGCGTATCCGACGACGGTCGGAAGGCGATATAACCCAGGAGCGCATTCACGTTGTTACCCTGTGTTCCGGAAATTGAACCTTTGAGAGTGATTTGACCGGTGCCTTTGGTATATGTGGCGGTCACATTGGGACCCCAGGCGATTTCCTCGAAACGCACTTCAAAGAACCTGGAATCAAAGGTGATCACCGTCTCAAAGTTTTTAATCCCGGCGGCCGCGGAACCGGTATTAGCCCGGACTTCGACATAAAAGGTTTGCCATTCATGGACATAACTCAAGGCCGCCCTGTCGGTGGTGTAATCGCAAAAGACGAGTTCCACCGTTCCGATTTCTGAACCGGATTTGTCCGTGTTGATGAAACGCTTGACCGTATTGCCGCCGACAATGACGACGTCGGCGGTCCCATTGTCATCCAGCTTTCCGACATGGAATACAAGGCTGGAAGCATTGGCGCCGTCGAAACTTCCCACCGTTGTAAAATTCGTATTCGTCAGAAGTTTACCCTTGTTGGCGGGGTTGTTTTCTATGATGCGGAACTGTGTGTTTCCGCCGGTGGTGACCACGCCGACCATCACATCCAAAACCCCGGAGGCATGGAAGTCGCCAAGTGCCAGGTTGCTGAAGGCGGCAATTTCCACATTGTTTGTGGTCACCGTAAATTCCTCAAAGTTGTCACCACTTGTGTAAAACACGCCGCCACCTGTTGCCGTGGTTTGCTGCATGATCCACACGGATTTACTACCTGCATCCAAGAGGACAAGGTCGTTTTTGCCGTTGCCGGTCATGTCGCCGATGGCCACAGCGGTCGGATGGGTGGTTGTTTTACTGCCGAGAGAATAGGAGTTTCTGCTGGTAACAAAAATCCCCGGATTGGCGGCGGTATTTTCCAAAACGTGATAGTAGGATTGCTTCGCGGATGATCCGATATTGCCGTTCCAAATGCCGACAATGTCAATGTACCCATCATTGGTGACTTCGCCGACGGCCAGGAGATCAAAAGGTTTTGTCGTCGTTCCTGTCATGTTTGGCATGTTTGGCAGATTGTTGGTGGTTTTTCTGGCACTGAAACCACCTGACCCGTTTGAAAGATAGGTTTGCAGGCTTGGCTTGGCGTTTCCTGATTCATCATAACCGTAAATGACAATGTCATCTCCGAATTGATTGTCAAAATCCGCAACAAGGAGCTGCTTTCCCATCGAAGCGGCCAGTGTCGAAGTCCTTTCGAATTTCGGTGCGGTGGCGGATGTGGTTTTGTTGGTAAAGACATAAACTTCGCTTCCCAGATGATTGAGTACGGCGAAATCCATTTTTCCGTCGCCGTTGAAGTCCCCGAAAGCAACATCCAGGGGTGTAATACCGATCGCGGCGAAATCGACCACGACTGTCACAGGTTTCGCCGAATCCCCGGGAATGAGCCAGGCAAAGCGTTTTCCCACTGCCAGGGTGTCCACTTTGCCGTCACCGTTAAAATCCGCTGTATAAACCGCCATGAAATCGGCATTGGCGATCACCGCGTTTTTCGTTTCAAACTTGCCGTCGGATTTCCCAAGCAACGTTTGGTGCATATTGCCATCGGAAATGAAAATGTCATAAATCCCGTCATTATTAAAATCGCCCGTCACGATGTTGACCGGAACGATATTCACCGCATACTCATCACTGTAGGAGGAAATACTGGTTCCCGTAACGGAGATGACACACAGAGAATACTTACCCGAAGCTTTGTCGAACAAGGTGACGACGATCTCCATTTTATCGAGGGTGGAATGGCATTTGGCAACAACCACCTCACCGACCTCTTTACCAAAATCTTTGGTTGTGAGTTTTGTTCCGTTATTGAGATAAATATCCAATTTGTTGGCATTATCCTTATTGATCGTCACATAATCGGGTGTTTTGTTCCCGGTCAAGTCACCGACGGCAATGACTGCGGAAGGTATCTCGGTTGTTCCTGCTTTGAGCACATTCGTCGGAGGGGTGAACTTTCCTGTCTCGTCGTTCGTGAAAACGAGGTTAAGAGTACCTGAAGTAATAGGAGAGAAGTCGGGTCTCGCGATATTATAAGACACGGTACAAACCAGGGAACCGATACGCCCCTGGCTGTTTTCCACAAGGGAAATATTGCCGAGCAGCATATCGAATACCGCGTTGGGAGGGATGTCCAAATTCGAAGGAATGTTGTTTTGAAGGAAACTTTGGATATCCGACCAGGTGCTGGTGATTGTATTTGCGGGAAAAAACGTTCCGCTTGTACTTCCGGGGACAACGGAAATCGTAAGGTCGTGCTTCTTTGTAACGGCGTTATACAGCAATGTGGCGGTCAGCAGATCAAGATTAACACGATTGGGGTTATTAATGTCGATCACTTTTCCAACACCCGCCCGCACGATCGTATTGAGACCTGTTGCCGTGGTGACCGCCGCGCTGGGAAATGCGTTCGTGGTGATCCCGCTGTTAAGGTAGGTATAGGTACGGTCTCCCTGGATAGCCAGAAGGTCCGTCCCGTTTTGATTATCGAAATCGCCGGAAAAAAGCAAAGTATGAGTGTCCAGGTTCGGATTGACCACAACGCCGGTGGAATCGGGAACGTACGAATTCACCGAGGGGGATTCAAAAGAAACCGACAACATGTGGCGGTCTTCCAGCGTTTCCAGGTTCAGTGTTTTGCGCTTGGATGTGGTCGGAGTTGACTTTTTGGTCGAGGTCTTTCCGCCGAAAAGGAATTGAAGAAAAGATTCGCGCGTCATGGGGGATTTCCTGAAAAAATTTTTTGTGGGGAGGGGAGAGATGAATGTTTGTCCCGTATTTGTTGACTCGTACTTGAATCATTGTATATCAGGAATCAACGCATGGGAATAAGAGGATCAGTTTCATTAATGAAATAACAATAATCAACAGCCGGCAGAGAGACTCGTGTGGTAATCTCCCTGCCGAACTGTCAAAAATCAGGCATCCAAATCCATAGCCAGGCCGAACATCAGTGCCAATTCGGACTCATCGGCATCCTGGGGCTGATGAAGCGTCATCAGATCGTCATCGGTCAGATCGAAGAACGACGTTTTGTCGTTATAAATCTGCTCGACGGCAAACGAGAAACGATTTTCTTCGCGTTGCTGCATGTTGAGTGGCATGGTCACGGCGAGTCCCATGGCGTGCAATCGCAGGGCGGTGTCCGTATCGACCATTTGATTTTGAGGAGCCGCGAAAGCAAGCACCGGTTGGTTCAGCGTAGTCACGAAGCCGCCGTTTTCCTGGACCACAAAGGCGGTGAGGTCCGATTGCAATGCGTTGACCGACAAGGTTTCAACAGACAAGGCAGCCGTGGACAGGTTTGCCGTGGACAAGGCCGCGGTGGAATTTTTGAAACCGAGCGAACTGTCGGCTTGGGCCGCATCGTAGGCACTGGTGATAATCGCCACATCGAACGTGGAAATGTACTTCCGAATACCGGTTTCCAGTGTCGCGTACATCAAATCGTTGTGATCGGCGGCGTGCAAGCCATTCTTGTCCAATTGACCGACATATTCGCCAATCACCGCATTAAAGGCGTCGTAGCTCGTGTTGAAGCCGTAAATGTGCCCCATTTCGTGCAGCAAAACCGTGAAAAGATCGTATCGCCCGTTGGCCACCGGTTCGGTAATCTGCGAGTACCAACCCATGCCGGCCGCCGTACTGTCGAGCGTGATGATGCCCTTGAGCGGAAGACCTTTCGCATCAACGGCCGTGATTTGCGCATGGGCCAGTTCAATGTAGTCACTGCCGAACTCCTGAACCACGATTTGAATCTCAACCGGCCTGTCGAGTCCGAGAGCCGTCTGCCAGGCTTTGTTCGACGCGTCGATGACCTTGTTGACGGTTGTCGCACTGTCCGCATCCAGTTTCTTGCCGACATATCGTTGCGTGAACGATTGCGGAAAATCAACCGGCAAACCGGATTCCCGGGTGATGCCAAACGATGCAAGGAAAAACGTATAATCTTTTGCATCCACTTTGCCGTCTTTGTTAAAATCGAAGAACGACAACAGATAAGAACCCTGTTCTCCGGAATTCACGAAGTCGTTTAAAAATTTCGTGTAATCGATGGCATCAATGCGTCCGCTGTCATTCGTGTCGTAGGGAACTGCCCATAATTCCGTGCGAGGGGATTTGCCGACGTACGAAAGGACTTCATTGGCCGAGGTCGTCACCTTCACATTTTCCAGGGAAATTCCCAGATCATGCGCAAACCATGCTTCTTCGAACGGAACGTTATCCGTGCCGATGGATTGGAATTTGACGCGCCCGAGCAGTACGTAACCGTCCCCTGAGACCAATTGCGTCGCGTTTCCACCGATCCCGGCCACTTTTCCGAGAGCGTCATGGATGACTGGATTCGAATTTCCCCGGAAGGCGGGACTGAGTTCCACTTCCACTGCCGTGAAATAATCGGTGTTGTAATTCAAGTCGCAAGTACCGTTGAGGAAATATGCGGCTTCCGAGGCCTTGACCCAAAGTTCGACCCAGTGTGTCTGCCATTCGTGAATCCAGTCGGCGTTTTCCGGTATATCTGCAACAGTACCGCTTGCGGAAGTCGCCGTCGGCGTCGTGACGACACGCGGATAAACTCCGCCGGCCACAATCTTTTCAGGCGTTTCCGCCGCCAGAAGCGGGGCAGTTCCCACATGGGTGATGGAAGGACCGAAGGTTTTGATTTGGTCATTCGATATATCAAAACCGTCACCGGCTCCTTGTCTCGCCAATCTTGAAAAATAGAACTCATCCGGCTCCCAACTATTGTATTCATCCGGTTTGACAAATTCAAAATTGGGATTCCCCACGCCAACCGCTTCGACAAGGATGCGAACCAATTTGAGGCTGGCACCGTTGGCCCCAAGCACCAGATCGGCGAAATCCGGGCTTTTCGCGGCTCCCAATCCCGATATCAACCCGTTCTCATTATCGATGACACCATTCCTTTTGAAGACAAAATAGTCGTCGAAATCATCGGGATCGCCTTCAAGCGAGAATTGAGGATTACCGATAATTCGCGCAACGGAAGGATCATATCGAAGCGAAAGATACATGGAAGCCATCCCCCGGGAAAAATCGGCGTAGTCACCCTCGGTTTTGAACAGAGTATCACTGACCCAAATTTCAAGGTAATAGCGATCACCGACATTGATCTCGAGAACCTCTTGCCCTTGCCTTTCTTCAGGCGTTTTATACGTGTCGGTTGTATTATATCTGTTGGACTCCGATTGTTTGACCGGTACGGCCACCACTTCAAGCGTGGTTTCCGGGAGGCTGACCACTGTGAAGGTCAGAGGTTGATCCGATTTTTCGCCATCGGTGTTTGCCGCCCAAACGGAAATGACAAACTGTCGCGTATAGGAGGAATTGTAACCCGGCAAAAACTTGACCCGCAACGTGTAACCATCCGGGTCAATGGAGACTTCAATGACCCGCTCAGACGCAGGGACATCCGGATCAATCTCGATATTGTCCACACTGAAAACCAGATTTTGTCCGTTGAAATATTCCTTGAGGTTGACCGTTTGGTCGGCACTCCCCATCTCACCAATCATGCCGGTATAATCCTTGTCATTTCTCTCCGGCGGGTCGTTGGCACCCAACACCATGATTTCGATGGTCGCCGCATTGGACAATGCACCATGAATATCCTTGACCTTGTACTGGAACGAGGCAGCTACGTTCGTGTTTTCCCCGTTATCCTTGAATGACGGCCCCGGTTTGAAGGTGAGCGTCTTGCCGTCTGTAGTAATCTCAACCTTATCGCCGTTGGTAAAAGTAAGTGTCTTGCCGTCGGTACTGATGGTCACTTTATCGCCATTGGCGAAAGTATGGATTCCCCCAACTACCGCTACGTCGGCACCCTCTCCGCTGCGTCCGATCCAACCGTACACAAGTGAAGTCGTTTCGTTGATTGACCCATTCATATCGGGGTCGGTGGATTTGGTGTCCGCAACGGTGATGTCTTTGCCGATATTCTTTGGAGTTGTGAGCGGCGTGTCAATTGAATGCTTGAGGTCATACGCAGTCGGTGCGTCATTTTCGCCCTTGACTCTTACCGTAAGCGTATAGGGCTGCGTTCCCCCTTTGACGGTAAAGGTGATTGTAATGTCCGCATAAGTGTCGGGTTTGGTCGAATCATACTGCGGAAGATAGGTGAAATCCCCTTTGGTCTCAAAGACGATTTCCCCGTTGACGACACTCACGGCTCCTTTGTCGATGGTTTTGGTTGCCGTCACGGCTCTCACAACGGGATCGTCCACATCATCAAAGTAATCGTCAATGTTGATGGTGATTTTCGCTGTATTCTGGTCGATTTCCTGTTGTGGAATCGGTGTCGCATTGCGCACCGGTGGAGTGTCTTCCCCTTCGATGGTCACTTCGATCAAGCCGTTCGCAGAAACGCCATAGACCGCATCTTTGACGGTATATTCAAGAACCAATTTGCCGTCCTTGCCTTCCGGGAGGAAATCGAACTTGCCGTTCGGGAAGAAAGACACTTCACCCGCTGCCGTAATACTCCCGGTTCCACCGGAAATATCGTAGGTCTTTCCGCCGATCGTCAACTGATTGTTGGTGATGGTATAGGTTGTACCGTCATAGACAAACGACTTGGCAACGAGTGCCGTTTCAAACACAACATCACCGTCATTAACGACTCCGGTAATCTCGCCTGTCACGGCAGTATTTGCGGTTTCCTTGATATTGGGCAACGTGAGAGTTCCCGGCGGAACCGGCGGAGCTTTTGTAACGACATTGATCGTGATCTCCGCTTCATCCCATTCCTCATTCTCTTTGCCCGCGTTGAAGACCTTGACCGTCAGTTTGTACCCTTGCCCCTGGGCCGTTGTTTCCGGCAGTTTGTTTTTGCTGATCGAGATGACACCATTATTGTCGATGGTAAAATCGGAAGGTTGAAGCACATGGCTTGCGGGACCACCGGCCACTGATTCGATTTTGAATTCGTAAGAGTCGCTGTAACCCACGGTTTTTACCGTACATGTTGCGTTGCCTGTGCCGGTACTGGTAAGTGACAGCGTCTGGTCATTGATTTCCGGTGGATCGTTGGAACCGGTGATGGTCACTTTTCCCGTGCCGAAACCAAGTGACTCGTCACCATGTTCGTCTTTGACCCAAAACTTGAACATGATGTTGACAGGCGGACTACCCGCCGTAAGATCAAGAAAATCATTACCGGGATTGAAAATCACGCGTTGGTTTGCCGCATCCACGGTGATCGTGCCCTTGCCACTCGGCACATCGAGTACGACTCGGGAAACAACGAGATTGGCAAAATCGCCGTCGTTGGGGTCGGAAACATTTTCCGGTTTGATAAAATCACTGAAGGGGATGTAGATGACATCTTTTTTACCGCCGGATTTTTCCACAAGCGCGGAATCATTAATGACCGGCGGACTATTGACACCCGTGACGGTGATGGTAATGATTCCCTCACTCGTCTTTGTGGAATCAAGGCTGTTTGCCACCTTGTACTTGATGGTGACTTCTGTAGTATCTCCAGGTCTCAGATATTTGAAATCGTCGCCGGGATTGAAGCTGATCTTGCCATCCGCAGTGATTTGCGCAGTGCCTTTGTCGGGGTTTTCGACAATGGCACTCAGCACCACTGTTGTGCCTTCGTCAACGGGGTCCCATTTCGAGACGACCTCGATTGATCTTGCAGCTTCGTCTGCCTGAAAACTTTCACCAAAATTCCCGCCCCCCACGGTTTTTGGTTTTGGCGCATCGAATTTTCCGTCAACCTTGATGGTGATTGTTCTCGTTGAAATCAATCCGCCGGGATCACGGATGGTGTAGGAAAAAGTGACTGTTTTGTCCACACCCGCCGGGAGATGTATGAAATCGTCTTTCGGATCAAAGACAATCTTGCCTTCCACGATTTTCGCCTCACCCATGACCGTATTGTCGGACCATTTTGGCTGGGTCACTTCAGAAATGGTCAATTCGGACTTGTCATTGTCCGGGTCGGATGCCAAATCAATGACATCAATCGTTATGGGCGTGTCCTGATCCGTCGTCCTGGAAACGTCGACCGCGACCGGGGGATCATTGACCCCTGTGATTTCAATCGCGATCGTGACTTCGATTTCCCGCCCGAATACATCTGTGACGGTCACTTTGAAGGTGTCGGTGAGTGGTTCGTTTTCCTGCAAATATGCGAATTTGTCGCCTTGTGCATATGTGAACGTTCCGTCGGCTCTGACGGTCACAGCGACACCTTCATCGGATTGGACGGTTGTCGCCTCAAAAACGAGAGCTTTTCCGAAATTTTCATATTTGGTTCCATCAAGCTCATAATAAACATTCAGCGAACCTTCCTTCGCAGTTTTTTCGCCGGTTGCAAAAGTTGTTTCACCGGTTGCGAGTTCCAAGTCTTCGGAGATGACCACATACGTGATGGAATAAGGGTCGGATTCATTGTCATACTCGTCAAAGGCCTTGAAATGGAGCGTGTAATTCCCGCTGAGGACGGCATCGCTCGAATTGTAATAAGGACTGCCCGGGATGTTTTTCATCACGTTATTGTCGAGGGTAAACGAACCATCGGCGGCCAAATCCACCGTTGTCCAATGGGAACCGTTGTCGAAGCTGACCTCGAACGACTTGATCTTGCTTTTATCGGTCACTGTTCCCGTAACGACGGAATCCCGGGTAAAGAGAGTAACGTTGTCGGTGCCGATGACTTTGTTCGTCAATTGTGCAGCGATCTCCGGCCCGTCTTTGTCTATTTCGAAAGTATTAATACTGACGGTGACCTTTCCAACCTCGCTGTTGGTCGTGACGGCAGCCTTATCGATTGTGGTGATGCTCCCGATGTTGGTTATCGCAAAATCACTGATGAAGTCATTAATATCATAAATCCCCGGCTTGTTGAGATAAATTCCCATCTTTTCGTAGGCTGCGGCCGTCACGGTATTCCACTTTCCCGTGCTGTATTGAAATGCGGCATTCGCCATGTCCATTTCATCCAGGGAAATGGAACCGTCGCGATTGATGTCGCCCGGCAGGAAGACGTCGCAAGTAAAGGAACCATAAGTCGATTTATCGCCGCTGACGCGAATGACATAATCTCCGGGTGCCAATTGAACCAGGAGAATACTGGAGGTTGTGCCGCCGTAATTCGCATTGGAATATTTGACGGCACTATCGGCAACCTTGGTTCCACCCAGGTGATACACGGAAATCTTCGAGGGATCGAAGCCGGACGATGTGGCGTCAACCCGGATGGCGAATTCGGGAGATTTCCCGTTCGACTCGACATGCAAACTCATCTCCGCATACTCGTCCCCGGGGCCGAGCGTCCCGACGGTGGACCACGGGTTGGCAACTGCAAGAAGCTGTCGTTCTTCCAGAGGTTCCAGTTGCGGCTGAAATCGCATCTTGGTGGAATGCGTTTTTCGTGACTTTCTGTTGTTTCCAAAGCTGAAGATTGTTTTCATAATACTCATTGAGAATCACTTTCCTGAAAAGAGCCACACGATCCGGTTCTGCACGGAATTGACTGAAGTTGTTTTGAATTGGACGCTGAAAAAGCGAATATGGAAAAGTACCAACATTCACGGACTGAGGGAACGAAGAGTTTGCGTTAAATTGGTAAACAAGGAAATTTAAAAAAATTACATAATTAAACTGATATTAATCACTTGGGTAAATCAGGTCAATGTTTTTGTTATAAAAAAATTATGTATTTTGGAATTTTCTCAATTTTTTATTAAACCAAGAAAATCACAATGATTAGGATTATTAAGATTGAAAAACAAGACAAGGAATCAATGAAAAGCAATCTTACGAACGTTTTTGAATGATATGTTTCCAATTATCAAAAAGTTCCTGAAATTAAAGTGAACCACAAGGATTTTAACAAAAATATCAATTATTCAAACTTTAATTGCGCAAAAATGGATCAACTCATTTACAAACTTGCCTATTTTACCAGCATTCATATATGTTCTCGCATATCAAAAGTCGGTTCGCAAACCGTTTCAAACTTATTTCACTGTCTCATCATTTATCGTCACCAGACCGGAATGTTAAATAAATAATCCGGTTTTCATTCAGTCATAACGTTTATAACAGAGCTAACGGAGCTAAAATATAACGACTACGCAAAAAATGACGCTGAGTACGAAAAAAGTATTTAATGCGATGAAATCAAGTCGATTGTTTTTTCGTGATTTCATGTTTTCCGTGTTTTTGTGGATCGTTTTAGTTGTCTGGAAAATAAGGAATTTACTGAATAGGATACGATGGTTGTGAAAACAAAGCGAACAACTGTCAACAAACTCAGTAATAAAATGACATCTGTAACACGAATAAATACATGGAAACAATGAAAAATTGCCACAGACATGTTGCAAAGGTGTCGGCGATTCAGGAAATCAATTGATGACGAAGTAAAAAAACAGGAGAACGCACCAGGGATTGGTTTTCTGGAGCAATTACAACTCAAATGTTTCTTGGGGGCCATGCAACTGAAAATTGCGTGCGAGGAGAATTCAATGCGAGCGACGATCAACAGAATGATGTTGGGAATCATGGCGGGATGTCTTGTGATGTCATCCCTTGCCTTTGCCCAGCACGAATCCACACAACACGTTTCCAATGAAATGGTAACGGCGTATGGCATGATAGGACAGGTTCAGGAACAGTATGTTCCCAACCAACCCCCGGCCATTTATATGAATTCCGGTTACCAGGTTGGGGACCCCGTGGCACACGCGGAATATGTGTATTCCCAACAAATGGTTGACTACGATGGGGGATTTTATCCCGGCATTTACGGTGACCAATATGCTTATGGTTATCAGCCTTGTGCCCCATCATGTTATCGTCCCGGCATGACCTGCGGTCCGTGGTATGTCGGCGGGTGGATCGACCAGGGTGCCACTTGGAGAACATCGAAAGCCGACACTAAACAAAACCTGCCGATGAAATTCAATGACCGTTTCAATGAATACCAGCTTAACCAGCTCTATCTGACGATGGGGCGAAGCGTGGCCAATTCCGGGTGTTGCTGGGATGCCGGGGGAAGAGTTGATCTGCTTTACGGTTCGGATTACCTCTGGACAAGTGCCATCGGGTTGGAAACCTACTCCTCGAATGCCGGAATCCGCCAGGAGGACCCGGCCTTTTTACAGTCAAGATGGAATGGCAACAATGGACCGCGTGTGGGAAATGGCGAACGATTCGGTTTGGCCATGCCGCAATTGTACGCAGAGTTTTATGTCCCCGTCCATTACGGTTTGAATATCAAGGCCGGTCATTTTTATTCGATCATGAGATATGAATCGGTCATGTCACCCCAAAACTTCTTCTACTCCCATTCGTATTCCATGATGTACGGCCAGCCGATGACGCATACGGGAATCCTGTTTTCCCAAAAATTGACGCCTCGATTGACGGGAATTTTCGGGCTGACTCGCGGCTGGGACACCTGGGAAGACCCCAACAAGAAACTTTCCTATCTGGCAGGGTTCCGCTGGAATACCTGGGACGGACGGACGGAGTTCTCCATGGTGGCCGGATCGGGAAATGAAACGGTTAGCGATGGACTGGGCGGGACTTCGTTACCCGGTGCGATTCGCACCAACTATAGCATGGTCATTTCCCATCAGTTGACGCCGCGACTCAAACTCGTGACGCAGCATGACATGGGCTATGAAAAATATGCCTCGTATGATTCATTGGATCATCTTGTCAATGGGCATTGGTATTCGTTCAGCCAGTACGTGTTTTATCAACTGACGAATAAACTGACAATCGGAGCCCGGGGGGAATGGTTCCGCGATGTGAATTCCTGCCGCATTTATCGCGGTGTTCCTGTTGATCAGATTGCCGGTTCCGATTATTCGGATGTCACCATTGGTTTGAACTGGAAGCCTTGCGACTGTCTGATCATTCGTCCCGAAGCTCGCTGGGACTGGTCGGGAGTTTCAAATACGAACCCGAGAAGCAACGTTGACGGTATGTACAACAACTTCAGCAAAAAATCGCAAACCACGTTTTCACTCAGTGCCATCGTCACCTTCTAGGATGACCGCCGGTAGCCGCATGAC
>Ga0082212_10008741_pt1 | contig 13175 bp, 6 predicted proteins | sample TergutNt197P3_FD_71548 | JGI IMG/M metagenome (GOLD analysis project Ga0082212, IMG submission 71548) | Neocapritermes taracua P3 segment gut microbial communities from Petit-Saut dam, French Guiana - Nt197 P3 | ecosystem: Host-associated > Arthropoda: Insects > Digestive system > Gut ... | reverse complement strand
AGGGAATCGTCGAACTCGCGGAAGATGGCGAGGACAAACCCGAAACTGCCGTACAGGGAAACGACAGGCGGCTCAAAGACGGAAACGAACTGCGAAACGGAATAGTACGTTTCGCGCATGACGGCGAGGACGCGCCGCTATGCGCCGTACAGGGAAACGACAGGCGTCTCAAAGACGGAGACGAACTGCGAAACGGAATAGTGCGTTTCGCGCGCGACGGTGAGGAGGCTCCCTTACGCGCCGTACAGGGAAACGACAGGCGGCTCAAAGACGGAGACGAACTGCGAAACGGAATAGTGCGTTTCGCGCGCGACGGCGAGGAGGCTCCGCTACGCGCCGTACAGGGAAACGACAGGCGGCTCAAAGACGGGGACGAACTGCGGAACGGAATAGTGCGTTTCGCGCGCGACGGCGAAGAAGAACCGCTACGCGCCGTACAGGGAAACGACAGGCGGCTCAAAGACGCGACTACATACCATAAGGGAATCGTCGAACTCGCGGAAGACGGCGAGGATAAGCCCGAAACCGCTGTTCAGGGAAACGACAGGCGCCTCAAAAACGCGGACGAAGAATCCCACGGAATAATGCGCTTCGCGAAAACAGGCGAAACCCGTCCGCTTTTAGCGGTGCAATCAAATGACGGACGCCTGTCCGATCCGAGACCTCCGCTTCCCCATGAACACGACTTCGCTCCTGTTTCGCACGAATTTAACAGCCACAGCGGAACCATCAACGTTACAGGTTCAAAAAGCGATGTTTTCAGGAGCATAACCCCGCCGCCTGATTCATCGGCAATAATATATGCCAAAAATAACGCGGAGGGCGCGTCAATCGCGCTTGCCGGCGTAGCCGGATCGCCGCAAAATCATCCCGCAAATTCTTACGGCGTAGTAGGCCACAGCCGTCATGTCGGAGTCAGAGGGCAGTCGTCAGGCAGCGGAGATTCGCCGTCGGGCTGCGGCGTTATGGGCGTCTCGCGTTTCGGCGCGGGAGGCGTTTTTTCAAGCGAACACGGTTACGCGGTTGTCGCCGACGGCTACGGCGATATAGGCAAATACGACGGCTCGCTGAACCTTATAGGCGAAGGCAACGCGTTTTATGTAAACGGAAAATCCGTCATCAAGGGGACGATGAAATTCGTGCAAAGCGAGCGGAACGACAGCGCCTACCCGGGCGGCATTACGGAAATGTTCGAGTCCGATGAAATCGACCATATATCGGCCGGAGATGTGCTCGTAACAAGCGAAATAGGCGAATCAATTCTTTCCAGATCGACAAGGGCATACGACAGAAAAGCGATAGGCGTGGTATCGGGCAACCCTATGGTAATTTTGAACAACAGCGGCAAAGAGGAAAAACTTTATCCGGTGGCGCTGTCGGGCAAGGCGGCCTGCAAGGTTGACGCGAGAAACAATCCGGTAAAACCGGGCGACCTGATTGTGACATCGGCGACGCCCGGATGCGCGATGGCCGGCACTGTGGATTCTTTTGAAAAAATAGGCTCTGTTATAGGCAAGGCGTTAGAACGCCTTGATGACGGTATAGGCATTATATCAGTATTTTTGACGCACGCCTGATTTAAGGGTTAAACTTTTTTATAACGTCAATCTCAATCTTGTTGAACATCGCGTACACATACGCGTTCAGATCTTTTGTCGTCTCTTTGCTTACATAAGTGACGCGGCGGCAGTAGGGCTTGCCCTCGTACAAATCGACCCACATGATCATAATCGTCTTTTCCGAATCCCACGCAACCGGGCCGCGTCCCCTCACAAGCTCTTCCAGATCAGGCTCTCCGTATTTGTCGATCATCTTCTGTCTTACGGTTTCTATGGAGAGATAGGGGAATTTCAGCGCGACATAGAAAAGTTTGCCCTCGTCCGCTGTCTGAGCGTTGTCATTTGCCGGGGCGTCATATTTCGCAGGATCCATATAAAAGAATCCGTAGTAATATTCCAATTCGCCGTCTTTTGAGATTATTATTTTCTGGTCATCGGTGTAGACGAGCTTTCCCTCGATTTTATCCTTGGCCTCGCTTAACATGGTTCCCCATGTTAAGCTGCCGTACCCTTGAGGAACGGGCGTTTTTTGTTGACTATTGCTTTGCGCAAAGAGGGACGCTACAAGCAGGATATATAAGGCCATTATTTTTTTCATGCCATGCCTCGAAATAAATATACATATATTGTCGGCAGTATGTCAATTTTTTTCAAGCACAACAACATCTTTCGAGGCGTCATCGGGATAAAGGCGCACCTTTATATTGTCGGCGACGCCGGCAGAATTTACCTTGATTCCAAAGTAGTCGGGTTGAACCGGCAGTTCCCTGCCGGAACGGTCAACCATACAGAAAAGTTTTATATTTAAAGGCCGCCCGAAACTCATAAGCGCCTCAAGCGCGGCCTTAACGCTGCGGCCCGTAAAGATAACGTCGTCGACAAGCAGAATGGACATATTGGTTATATCAAAATCTATGCGGGTTTCCTTGAGCGCCGGCAGCATTCCTCTGGTAGCGAGGTCATCCCGGTAAAAACTAATGTCTATGGTTCCATGTCGCAAAATTTCGCCTGTACGCTCTTCAATAACCGAACGCAGCCTTGAAGCCAATTCGACTCCTCCGCCCTGTATGCCTACAACGGCAAAATGCTCCATAGCGCCGGTATCGCTTATTATTCTGCCGGCTACATCCGAAATAATAGAATCTATTTCCCGGCTTTCAAGAAGCTGTTCTTCCGCCATTAAAACACCTCCTTGTAATAATCCTGAATTGCCATTACCGACATTTTTCCGCGGTTTTTCACCGAAAGCATCCCGTTTATGGCGGCCTTTGCAGCCTGTATGGTCGTCATAATCGGAATATGATAGCGAACCGCGGCCTGACGTATCGAATACGCGTCATCCTTGGCCGTCTTGCCCGCGGGCGTATTTATTATGAGGCTGATCTCTTCATTCTTGATGAGGTCTACCACATTAGGGCGTCCCTCGCTTACCTTGAAAACGCGCTCGCACGGGATACCGTGCTCATTATAAAAGGCCGACGTTCCCTCGGTGCCGACAAGTTTGAAGCCGCTCTTATGCAAAAGCCTTACCTCGTCCAAAAGTTCGTCTTTTGAACGTTTGTTTATGCTGAGGAATATACAGCCGTCAAGAGGCAGTTTGTCGCCCGCCGCGAGTTCCGCCTTGTAGAACGATTCGCCGAAATCATACGATATCCCCATTACCTCTCCCGTAGACTTCATTTCGGGCGAGAGCAATGTATCAACTCCGGGGAATTTATTAAACGGCATTACCGCCTCTTTTACGCTGATATACGGAACCTTTTTCACCTTGTCCAAGCCAAGCTCCGCGAGCTTTTTGCCGAGCATTACCCGAACCGCGTTTTTCGCAAGCGGCGCTCCGGTTGTTTTGGATACGAAAGGCACGGTTCGCGACGCCCTCGGATTTACCTCTATGATATACAGTTTATCTTCTTTTATGGCGTACTGGATATTCAAAAGACCTATTACATTGAGTTCAAGGGCTAAAGCCTTTGTGGTCTGAGCAATACTCTCAAGCATATCATCGGATATTGATATAGGCGGGATGATGCAGGCGGAATCGCCCGAATGGACTCCCGCTTCCTCAACGTGTTCCATAACCGCGCCTATGTGGACATCCTCGCCGTCGCTGATGGCGTCAACATCAAGCTCAACGGCGTCCTCAATAAAATCATCCACAAGAATGGGATGCTCGGGCGAAAGCTCGACTGCGCTCTTTATATAGTTGACGAGGCTCTTTTCATCATATATTATCGCCATGGCTCTGCCGCCAAGCACGTATGAGGGACGCACGAGTACCGGGTAGCCTATATCTCCGGCTATTTTTACGGCGTCCTCCTGCGTAAAGGCGATACCGTTCTCGGGCTGATTAAGTTTAAGCTTGCGCACCACATCGGCAAAACGCTCGCGGTCTTCGGCCCGGTCTATGGAATCCGGCGAGGTGCCTATTATTTTCACTCCGTTTTCCTCAAGACCCTTGGCGAGCCTCAGAGGGGTTTGTCCGCCGAACTGAACTATAACTCCGTCGGGATTTTCTTTATCGTATATGTCGAGAATATTCTCAAGGGTCAGCGGTTCAAAATACAGCCGGTCGGAGGTATCGTAATCGGTCGAGACAGTCTCGGGGTTTGAGTTTACCATTATGGATTCGATTCCCTCGTCGCGCAGAGCGAACGAGGCGTGGCAGCAGCAGTAATCAAACTCAATTCCCTGCCCTATGCGGTTGGGGCCGCCTCCGAGTATCATGATCTTCTTTTTGTCCGAAGGCTTGGTCTCGTCGTCGTCATCATACGACGAATAATAATAAGGGGTATAAGCCTCGAACTCTCCAGCGCATGTGTCAACTAATCTGAAACCGGAGAATATTCTGTTGTCGATGCGGAAGCGGCGCACGGTCTGTTCTTTCTCTCTGAGTCTTATGGAGTACTTGCGCTGAAACGCCGAACCCTTGCGGTAAAGTTCATCCAGCTCCGCTTTTTCCGATATGTAGCCTATCTGCATGTCGGAAAAACCAAGTTCTTTCATGCGCCGCACATTCCCTAAGGTAAGCCCGTTCTTGGCGTAATCTTCAGTGAAATTACGCTCTTCAATAAATATTTCGTGCAGTTGGTTGATAAACCAAGGGTCAATGCAGGTAAGCCGGGATATTTTTTCGACATCCCAGCCAAGCTCAAAGGCCGCCTTTATGTAAAACACGCGGTTCTCGCGGGCAGTCACAAGCTCCGATTCCACGACCGCGGATATATTCTCATCCGGAAGGTTTTCTATCATCTCGTCAATTTTAAGGTTGCCGTCCGAGCCGAAGCCGTAACGCCCGGTCTCAAGCGAGCGCAGCGCTTTCTGGAAGGCTTCCTTGAACGTGCGGCCTATCGCCATAGCCTCGCCTACGGATTTCATTTGGATGCCAAGCGCGGTGTCGGCTCCGTCAAACTTTTCAAAGGCCCAGCGCGGCGCTTTTACCACTACATAGTCGATGGTAGGTTCAAACGAAGCCGGAGTCTCTTTGGTTATATCGTTTGGTATTTCGTCGAGCGTGAGGCCGACCGCGAGTTTGGCCGCTATTTTCGCGATGGGAAAACCGGTCGCCTTTGACGCGAGCGCCGAACTGCGGCTGACGCGCGGATTCATCTCGATTACCATCACGCGCCCGTCATTAGGATTTATCGCGAACTGTATGTTAGAGCCTCCGGTATCGACGCCTATCTCGCTTATAATGGCGCGCGCCATATTCCTGAGATTCTGGTACTCCTTATCGGAAAGGGTTTGCTGAGGCGCGACCGTTATGGAATCGCCGGTATGCACTCCCATAGGGTCAAAGTTTTCAATGGAGCAGATTATAACGACATTGTCTTTCTTGTCGCGCATTACCTCAAGTTCAAATTCTTTCCAGCCTATAACGGATTCCTCAAGAAGAACCTGATGTATGGGAGACTCGTCCATCCCCTTGCGCACAAGGTCAACAAAGTCTTCTTTGTTATATACAATGTTGCCGCCTGTGCCGCCAAGAGTAAAGGCGGGGCGAATGATTACCGGAAACTTAATGCGCTCCATTACTGCCATTGCCTCTTCTATGGATGAGGCAAGCCCTGATTCGGGAACGGACATCCCTATATCGGTCATGGCTTTTTTAAAGAGTTCCCTGTCTTCGGCTTTTTTTATGGCCTCTATATTCGCGCCTATAAGTTTGACGCCGTAACGCTCAAGAGCGCCGCTGTCGGCAAGCTGCATGGTCACGTTAAGGGCGGTTTGCCCGCCGACCGTGGGAAGCAGGGCGTCGGGCCTCTCTATTTCTATGATTTTCTCAATAATGTCGGCGGTTATAGGCTCAATGTAGGTTTTGTCCGCAAGCTCGGGGTCGGTCATAATAGTAGCCGGATTCGAGTTGACCAAAACAACGGTATAGCCCTCCTCTTTCAGGGACTTGCAGGCCTGCGAGCCTGAATAATCGAATTCGCAAGCCTGACCTATTACGATTGGGCCTGAGCCGATGAGCAGTATTTTCTTTATAGCGGTATCTTTGGGCATCTGTTCCTCTTTGCAAAGTCAAATTTAAGTCTTTTCTAAGGACTGTTTTGTCAATAAAATAATTAATTTGCCTGCGGGGAGAATGAGGGCTAAGGCCCAGCGGAGGGCGCCGCAGGCTTAATTTATCCTTGACCGAAACAAGCTTACCGATAATAATGGAGGCGGCACACAATAAACCGCCCCATTAGGGCCATAACAAGAGGAGGAACCATGAAAGAACGCAACAAACTTACCGGCATAGGACTATGCGGCTTCTTATTCTTCATACTCGCGATTACATTACCGGGCTGCTTCATTTGGGACGACGCCGACGAAGGCACCCTGATAATCAATACGGGCGGCGGGACAAAAACCACGACATGGACGCACACGGACAACCCATGGCTCCTTGGACAGCTTGAGTACCAAATCACGCTTAGCGGCAAGATTACTAAAACAGTGCCTGCAACAGGCGGTAGTACAAAACTCACGCTTCCCGTAGGGCATTATGAAATAACAATGGACGCGTATTGCGGCGGCATCAATGGCGGCGTTCTTTACGCCGAAGGAACCAAAGTCGGCGTTGACGTAAAAGCCGGGAACAATGCGGTTGCTATACCGATGACGCCGAGCGATACAGCCTTCTATACCGTCAATAACGGCAGTTGGCATAACGATTGGGGAGGCGCTCTCGGTATGATGTCAGACGGTGGAAAATACTGTATCATCCTTAACTGTGATATTGACGTCGTAGGTTCCATCAATACCTTTAGCGCTGCCGACAGCGTAACCATTATAGGCAATGGTCATTCCATATCCCGGGATGCCACAGGCGTCCTCGGCTTTTTGTTCCAAGTTGGCAAAACAAGTGTACCAGGCACACAGACAGTTGCGATAAAAGACGTAAACCTTGTAGGAAGTAATACTGCTTCGTTGGTTCAGGTTGAAAACGGCGGCGCCTTCATTATGAATAGCGGAACAATATCCGGCGGTAAAGCCAGCCAAGGAGGCGGTGTGGAGGTAAAGAGTGGCGGCGAGTTCATCATGAACGGCGGTACGATTTCCGGCAATGAAGCCTCTAACATAGGCGGCGGTGTGTATCTTGTCGGCTCTTTCACCATGAACGGCGGCACAATATCAGACAATACTGCCAGCGGCAACGGCGGCGGAGTGCTTGTCGCGGGAGGCGGCGAGTTCACCATGAACGGCGGCACAATATCAGGCAATACTGCCGACAACGGCAGCGGCATGGGCAACGGCGGCGGAGTGTCTTGTAGCCTCTCCAGCGCTTTCATCATGAATAGCGGAAGAATCACCGGCAATGAAGCAAACCAAGGCGGCGGTGTATATGTATCAGGCGGCGCTTTCACCATGAAAGGCGGTACGATATACGGCAATACCGCCATCGCCACCGACGGGGGAGCGGCACTGTATTTTAATACCAGCGCCGGCACAGTCACTATTGGCGGTAAACCTTATACTTTCGGTGGCTATGACACAATACCATAATGGACAAGCAGGTACACTTTGAAGCACTTAAACGGGCGGCAGGGGTCGCCCGTTTTTGTTGCCTGCGTACCCAACGCAGGCCATAATTTACCCCCAAAAGAGCCCCGAACCGCCCTTCCCGGGAGGATTTAGACGGTTATATAATAGCGCATACCCTACTACGGGCGTAGTTGCCTTAACAGACAACACGGTCTATTTAGGTGAATAGGCTCTGACCCCAGAGGCAAAGATGCTCTGACCCCAGAGGCAAGGAGGCTCTGACCCCAGAGGCAAGGAGGCTCTGACCCCAGAGACAAGCAGGCTCTGACCCCAGAGGCAAAGATGCTCTGACCCCAGAGGCAAAGAGATGCTCTGACCCCAGAGGCAAAGATGCTCTGACCCCAAGAGGCAAAGAGATGCTCTGACCCCAGAGGCAAAGAGATGCTCTGACCCCAGAGGCAAAGAGATGCTCTGACTCCAGAGGCAAGGAGGCTCTGACCCCAGAGACAAAGAGGCTCTGACTCCAGAGGCAAGGATGCTCTGACTCCAGAGGCAAAGAGATGCTCTGACTCCAGAGGCAAGGAGGCTCTGACCCCAGAGACAAGGAGGCTCTGACCCCGCAAGCTGTAATTTTCTTGACTTTTAACGCCTTTGGAATATCTGCCAAAAAAGGCAAAATCGGAGGGAACCCTTATGAGAATGGACAAATTCACCCTAAAGGCGCAGGACGCCTTTAACGAAGCTCAGGAAAATGCCGCCGCGAACAATCATTACGAAATACAGCCTTTGCACCTCCTAAACGCGCTTATTAAGCAGGACGGCGGCATTTTTACCTCTATCGCGATGAAAATAGGGGCGCTGCCCGCCGATATACAGGGCGATGTTGAAAAAGCAATAAATTCCCTGCCGCGCCAGACCGGAGCCGGACCCGGCGGCGGCGCTCTCTCGCAGGCTCTCGGTGAAATAATAAACGAGGCGTGGAACCAGGCCGCGAATCTGCAAGACCAGTACCTTAGCACAGAGCACCTGATTATCGCGCTTGCCTCAAAAGAAAACGAGCGCGCAAAGCAGATACTGAACGGTTCGGGTTTTACCAAAGATAAGATTCTTGCCGCGCTTGCCGACATCCGCGGCAACAAAAAGGTTACGAGCCAAAACGCTGAGGAACAGTACGGCGCGCTCGATAAATTCGGGCGCGACCTTACGAGTTTGGCGCGGGCCAACAAGCTCGATCCGGTAATAGGCCGCGACGAGGAAATCCGGCGCGTCATACAGGTGCTTACGCGCCGCACGAAGAACAATCCCATCCTCATCGGCGAGCCGGGCGTAGGCAAGACCGCGATAGTCGAGGGGCTTGCCCAGCGCATCATTCAGGGGGATGTCCCTGAGAACCTTAAAAACAAGCGCGTAGCCGCCTTAGATATGGGAGCGCTTATAGCCGGCGCCAGGTACCGCGGAGAGTTTGAGGAAAGGCTAAAGAGCGTAATTAAGGATATCACCGACTCCGACGGAGAGATTATTCTCTTTATAGATGAAATCCATACGCTGGTAGGCGCGGGCGCTGCCGAAGGCGGAACCGACGCCGCGAATATCCTCAAGCCAGAGCTGGCGCGCGGCACAATGAGGACCATCGGCGCGACAACCCTTGCCGAGTACCAAAAATACATAGAGAAAGACAAGGCGCTGGAGCGCCGCTTTCAGCCTGTATATGCCAAGGAACCCACGCTTGAGGATACGGTTGCCATACTGCGCGGCCTTAAGGAACGCTACGAGGTGCATCACGGGGTTCGCATCTCGGATTCGGCTGTAGTCGCTGCTGCGACATTGTCGAACCGTTACATAACCGACCGCTTTCTTCCCGACAAGGCCATCGACCTGATAGACGAGGCTGCCTCGCTTATTAAAATGGAAATAGACTCCATGCCCGTAGAGATTGACCACATCGAAAGGCGCGTCAGGCAGCTCACTATTGAGCGCGAGGCCCTGAAAAAGGAGAAAGACAAGGCTTCCAAAGACCGCCTCGCTAAACTTGAGGAAGAGCTTGCCAACCTTAACGAAAAGAAAGACGCGCTTGTATCGCAGTGGAGACAGGAAAAAGAAGCCATTAACGAGGCAGGCCGCATAAAAGAAGAGATTGACCGGCTGCGTCAGGAAGAGCAGCGGCTTGAACGCGAGGGCAATTTAAACAAGGTAGCCGAGATACGCTACGGCAAAATAGTCGAGCTTGAAAAAGAATTAGCAAAGACCGACGCCAAAATCAAGGAGACGCAGAGCGGCGCGTCCCTGCTAAAAGAAGAAGTAACCGAGCAGGAGATAGCGTCGGTTGTCTCCCGCTGGACAGGTATTCCGGTAGCCAAGATGCTTGAAGGCGAAAAGGAGAAACTCCTCGGCATGGAATCATGGCTGCGCAAGAGAGTCGTCGGCCAGGACGCCGCGCTTGCGGCCATATCGGACGCCGTGCGCCGCTCGCGCGCCGGCATACAGGACCCTAACCGGCCTACCGGCTCTTTTATTTTCCTCGGGCCGACCGGAGTCGGCAAAACCGAAACAGCAAAGGCCGTAGCCGAATTTTTATTTAATGCCGACAAAGCTGTCGTGCGCATAGACATGAGCGAGTACATGGAAAAGCACGCTGTGGCAAGGCTTATCGGCTCTCCGCCCGGCTATATTGGCTATGACGAGGGCGGCCAGCTTACCGAGGCGATAAGGCGCAACCCGTACGCTGTGGTTCTTTTCGATGAAATCGAAAAGGCGCACCCCGACGTGTTCAACATCTTCTTGCAGATACTCGACGAAGGCCGCCTCACTGATTCCAAAGGCCGCGCGGTAAATTTCAGGAACACGCTTATTATAATGACATCCAATATAGGTACATCCTACATTGCCGACTCTTCAATCCCTTACGAAGAAAGACTCAAAGGGGTTGAAGCCGAACTCAAGGCGTATTTCAAGCCGGAATTCTTAAACCGCGTTGACGAGACCGTCATCTTCAATCCGCTTGAAAAAGAGCAGCTCGGCGACATCATAAAACTGCAATTGCAGCAATTGAGTAAACGCCTTGAGGAGCGCGGCATAAAACTCAAACTTACCAACAAGGCCGTCAATTTCCTTATAGAAGAAGGTTTCGACCGGCAGTTCGGGGCAAGGCCTTTAAAGCGGGCTGTGCAGAAACATCTGATGAATCCGCTTTCCATGAAAATACTTGCAGGCGCCATAAAGGACGACCAGTCCGTAACGGTCGATTATAGCGGAGACGGGATGGTGTTTAAGTAGGGGCGAGGCGCCCTATTGTCTCATCAAACATCAGCCATTAAAGAACGAATTTGTGTTATTTCTCTAATCAGTTCTTCTTCGGTAGGGAGATAAAGTTTGTATTTTGTGGCAAAAAGTTGTTCATTACCGTTCAAAATTGAAAATTTTACTTCTGCCCTGTCTTTTTCTTCGCAAAGAATAATTCCGAGAGTTGGGTTATCGCCTTCAATGCGTTTCATTTTATCGTACATTCGGACATACATATCCATTTGTCCAATATCTTGATGCGTGAGTTTTCCTATTTTCAAATCAACGAGAACGAAACATTTCAGAATATAATTGTAGAAAACTAAATCAATGTAATAATGTGAATATTCCACGGCAATTCGTTGTTGACGAGCGACAAACGAAAACCCCTTGCCCAACTCAAGCAGAAATTTTTGCAGGTTATCAATAACGATTTGTTCCACATCGTTTTCGTTGTGCTTTATATTCTCATGTAATTCATAAAAATCCAATAACAGCGGGTCTTTAAAAATATAATCTTGTGGATTGACGGATAGTTGAGTTGCGTTTTTTTCGTTAAGTTCATTTATAGCCTTTTTATGCGCAGCAATCAGCCTTTCATAGTAGTGTTTATCGACCTGTTCATCCAGAAAACGGGTACTCCAAGCGTTGTCGGCAGCTTCGTTCATATAAATTTCGCGGGCTTTCGGATTTTCTACACGAATCAGTGAGCGGTAGTGTGTCCAGCTTAATTCTTTACGCAGTGCGTAAACATTTTGGAATTGCTGGTAAAACTTTCGCATATTTGTAAGATTTACATATGTAAAGCCTTTTCCGAATTCGGCTTGTAAACGTGCCGAAACGCTTTTTAGAAGATTTTCACCATATTTTGCGTAAATCTCGCCACCCTGTTCTTCAACAATTTTCTCGCCAATCCGCCAATAAGTTTCTACCATCGAAAAATTGGCTGTCTGGTATACCGTTTCCCGGGAATTGATTATCAAATTTCTCGAAAACGCGTATAAATTGCTGCCCAAATCTTTTTTTGTGATATCCGGCATATTTGTATCTTTCATATTAAGTAAACGATTAAGAGCGCTTAAAGATGAAATTTTTTTAGATTTCCGGAAATTTTGACTAAAATTTATTATGATTCGCCCTGAGAGGCAGAGCCTGCTCCTGAAAACCATATAAAAGGAGCAATTGCTGACGTTGTAAAAGCAAAGAAAAGAATGTCTTCAACCGCAAAAAAAGCAGGAGTCACTAAAGATGGACTTTACAAATCTTTATCAAGCAAAGGGAATCCCAGTTTTGGCACGGTACAGTCAATTTTAGATAATTTAGGTATTCAATTGACAGTAAAGTTAAAGAAACCCCCTAAAAAAAGTACAATCACAGATAGCCGAACCGGGTAAGCCAATCTCCCGTTATAACCCGCTTCCGAATAAATATAATCTGCGTGTCCCCGGTCATCCCAGAGAGGGTCAGAGCATCCCCAAAGGGGTCAGAGCAACCCATTCATAGGGTCGGATGGCAATCCTGGGGTCAGAGCCAACATCATAAACTTAAGACTTTTAAGTCCGCTGATTTACGTAAATTAATGCTGATTTAGCTAAGCAAGCCCGGAATAATCCGTGAAAATCCGCGCTAATTCGTAGGCTATTTCCTTAAGTTTATGATGTTGGGTCAGAGCAGATTTTTTTTTCACCCTATTCCTGTTTTATCTTTTTTTTGCTTGAACACTTAGAGCCAAATTTACGCTATAATACTTAGCATACCGGAGGGCAAACTGACATGGAAAATAATACAACCAGATTTATATTCGTCACAGGCGGGGTTTGCTCCTCTCTGGGCAAAGGCATATCGGTAGCCTCTCTGGGGCTTCTTCTTGAAGGACGCGGGTACAAAATATCCCTGATAAAAATGGACCCCTACATCAACATCGACCCAGGCACAATGAGCCCCTTGCAGCACGGCGAAGTCTATGTCACGGAAGACGGAGCAGAAACCGACCTTGATCTCGGGTATTACGAACGTTTCACGAACGCCAAACTCGGTAAAAGAAACTCGGTATCAACAGGTCAAATATACAACGCCGTAATTCAGCGCGAAAGGCGCGGCGATTATCTCGGGCGCACCGTGCAGGTAATCCCGCATATTACCAATGAAATCAAAGAACGCATTTACAATGTTGCCAACGGCAGCCGTCTGGATTTCGTTCTTGTCGAAATAGGCGGAACCGTAGGCGACATCGAAGGCATCCCCTTTCTTGAATCCATAAGACAGATACGGCAGGAACTCGGAAGCAAAAGGGTAATGACTCTGCATCTCACACTTGTACCTGAAATAGCCGTTGCAGGCGAGCAGAAAACCAAACCCACGCAGCAT
>Ga0082212_10008740_pt1 | contig 13176 bp, 9 predicted proteins | sample TergutNt197P3_FD_71548 | JGI IMG/M metagenome (GOLD analysis project Ga0082212, IMG submission 71548) | Neocapritermes taracua P3 segment gut microbial communities from Petit-Saut dam, French Guiana - Nt197 P3 | ecosystem: Host-associated > Arthropoda: Insects > Digestive system > Gut ... | reverse complement strand
GTATCTGCCGTTGCTCTGACTCCGTTTCCTTCTATGGTCACCAGATACATATGATTTGCCGTCAGGGCTGTGCCGGCAGCCAGAGTATCTCCTGTCGTATAATCCACAAGCGCAGGCGCTGTCCCGGAGCCGGTCGCGGTTCCGATTCGAAGCATGATTTCCGTGCCGACGGAGCAGGTCATGGCCTGACCGCGGCTGAGCGTTATTACTGAAAATCTGTCCGCTGTGTTCTGCGCGGCGGGGCCTGTACCCTGGCTCGCCTGCAGTTGCGCCTCAAGCGCCGCGATCCGGGCTTCAAACTTCTGCGTCAGCTCCTGTTCAGTCCTGCCGACCTCCGTCATTACTTGCGGCCTGAATATATTAGTCAGATAACTCAGTGTTATAAACGGATCGGCTTGAGTACCGGGCGACGCGAGGGCCAGCAGGCCCGCTCCGGATACAAACGCGAACGCAGCCAGTAAAACCAGACTGACGATTACTTTCGTTTTCATTTCAAACCCGTCCTTGAAAATATTACTTCCCGCGTGGCTCGGCTTACAATAATATAACACATTTTCTCCTGCCGCGCAACTTTAATCCTGGCGGGTAGACATTTTTACCGCGCGCGGGAGCATAGCAGTGATATCGCCTGCTGTAACGGAGTACTCTCCGAATTCCTCCGCGCACAGGTCGCCGGCGAGCCCGTGCAGATAGACCGCTGTCAGTACAGCGTCGTTTATCGGGAAATTCTGACCGGTAAGCGCCGCGATCATACCCGCGAGAACGTCGCCTGAACCGCCCTTCGCCATTGCGGGACCTCCGGTAGTGTTTATATAAGCGTTTCCATCCGGCAGCGCTGTTATTGTTCTGTGACCCTTTAGTATAAGGACGCACCCGTACTCCTGCGCGAATACGCGGGCGGCGCGGAGCCTGTCTCCGGACGACAGATCCCCTCCCAGCCTCTTAAACTCGCCGGGGTGCGGAGTGAGTATCAGGGGGCATGTCGCCTGGTTCAGGATGTCCGGGTTTTCCGCGATAGCGTTCAATCCATCGGCGTCCAGGATTATCGGAGTGTCCGAGATTCGTATCACAGACTGTACAAGCTCGCTGATCTCCGGCGACTTACCGAGTCCCGGACCGATGACGCAGACGTCGCTCCCGCCCGCGCGGCGCAGTATCTCGCTCGCTGCATTCGCCGCAAGTCTGCCGTGCCCGTCGGCGGGAAGCGGGAAGGGCATCTCTTCATCCAGTTTTATCGCCATAGTATCGTAAATCGGTTCCGGAACGCCAAGAGAAACCAGGCCAGCGCCCATACGGGAAGCAGCGCGCGCGCACATTGCGGGCGCGCCCGTGTACCCTACGCTTCCGGCTATGATGAGACACCGGCCGTAGTCGCCTTTATGCGTATCAGGGCGCCTGCGGGGCAGTGTGAGGTCTCCCGGCATGACCGCGAACACATGCGATACCGCGTTACTTACGATGTCGCCGGGTATGCCGATGTCGCGTACGCGAACTTTTCCGCAGCGGGTACAGCCGGGTTCGATAAAATGACCCGGTTTTGCCATAGAGAACGTAACGGTTACATCGGCCCTGACAGCGTTGCCGAGGATCGCGCCGGTATCCGCGTGTACCCCGCTGGGTATATCTGCCGCGACCACTCGCGCGCGCGCCGCGTTTATCGCCCGGACGGCGGACAGCGCGTCACCACGCAAGTCAGTGTTCAAGCCTGTGCCGAACATCGCGTCGATGATTGCTCCGCAGCCGTTTATATAGTTCTCGATCTCCCCGGACGGGACGAAGCGTTCGAGGGCGCCGCCCAGGCCTTCGAGCCTGCGGAGCATGACCTTTGAGTCAAATGTGAGTTTTTCAACATCACCTATGAGAAATACCCGGACCCTGACGCCGCTTTCCATAAGGCGCGCCGCCGCGCCGATCCCGTCGCCTCCGTTATTCCCCGTCCCGCAGAAAACGGCGGCGGGACTTCCGGGCGGTAACAGTTCCAGGACCGCGGCCGCGATGTGCCCGGCAGCGTTTTCCATCAGGGTCGCGCCCGGAATACCCAAATCCTCGATCACATAGCTGTCCATCTCGCGCATCTGCGCTGAAGTACTCAATTTCATTGACATATCACCCGTAAAAGAGTATCATATAATGTCCTTGAGCACAAGAGATATCTGTTACGGGACCGGATTTCAACGGAAAGGCAAGGTTTTTTATGAAAGATAGATTGGACGCGATACTCCTCGACGGCGAGGAGAGGATCGCGAACGCGAAAACAGTGATTGAACTGCAGGAGGTTAAGACGTCGCTTCTAGGGAAGAAAGGCGCCGTCACGGACATCCTGAAAGAAATACCCGGGCTTGATCCTTCACTGCGCGCGGAGACCGGCCGCGCCGCGAACGACCTGAAAAACCGCTTCACCGCCCTGATCGATTCGCGCAGGGAAGAGCTAAACATCAAGGCGGCGGAGATACCGCCGGATTTCGACCTTACGACGCCGGGGATCGCGCCGCCGGGAGGGGCGCTTCACCCCGTGACGCAGATGTGCTACGATCTCGACGATACTTTCAGATCAATGGGTTTTGAGATATTCCGGGAGAACGATATATCAAGCGAACTTTACGCTTTTGACAACCTGAACTTCCCGCCCGATCACCCCGCGCGCGAAAGCATGGATACCTACTGGCTGGCGGGGCACGAGACAGGCAGGGGCGGGGACAGGCTGTGCCTGCGGCCTCATCTTACCGGCGCTAGCGTCCGTTACATTCAGACGCATCAGCCGCCTTACCGTTTTGTGTACCCCGGAAGGGCGTACCGGAACGAGTCAACGGACGCGCGGCACGAGAGGGCGTTTTTTCAGTATGAAGCGTTGATCGTCGACCGTGAATTCACTTTTTCAGCAGGGAAGGTCATGATCAAGAGCATCCTGTCAAAGGTTTTCGGGCGCGATGTTCCCGTCAGGATGCGTATCGGGTTCTTCCCGTTTGTGGAACCCGGTTTTGAGATCGACATGGGATGCCTTGTTTGCGGCGGAGCAGGATGCAGCGTCTGTAAGCGCGTCGGCTGGATCGAGATAATGCCGGGAGGTACGCCGCACCCGAACGTGCTCCGCGCAGCCGGCCTGGATCCCGCGGAGTATACCGGGTTTTACGTGAACATCGGGCTGGACCGTCTGGTCATGATGCGCTACGGGATCGACGACGTGAGATTGTTCCGCGGCGCGGACCTCCGCTTCCTGCAGCAATTCAAGTAAAGTAAAAGAAGGATATGAAATGAAAATATCGCTCAACTGGCTCAGTGATTATGTGACATTACCGGACGATATTGAGCTGTCAAAGATAGCTTATGACCTTACAATGTCCACGGTAGAAGTCGAGGACATGAAGATGCTCGGCAGTGAACTTGAGAATATCGTCGTCGGAGTTGTTAATGAAATACTTCCGCACCCGAACGCGGACAAACTTACAATATGCCTCACCGACACAGGCGACGGTGTAACCCGCCAGATAGTCTGCGGCGGTATAAACCTCAGGGAAGGCATGAAGGTAGCGGTAGCCCGCCCCGGCGCGATGGTGCGGTGGCACGGGACAGGCGACCCGGTAGAGATCAAGGATACCAAGGTGCGCGGCTCGGACAGTTACGGGATGATCTGCGCTTCGTCGGAGATCGGATTGTTCGACTTGTTCCCGTATACTGAAGAGGCGACGATCGTAGATCTGTCGGGATTCGACGCGCCGGCCGGCGCGGACCTGGCGGAAGCGCTGGGGCTTGACGACGTTATCCTGGAAATCGACAACAAATCGCTCACAAACCGCCCCGACCTCTGGGGCCACTACGGTATCGCGCGGGAACTGTCCGCCCTGTACGGCCTTCCGCTGCGGGGCTTTGAGCCTTTCGTACCGCCTGCGGCGCTCACGCGGCAAGCGGCGTGTGACTTCGATATCACGCTTGAGGACGTCGCGCGCTGCCCCAGATATACCGGAATAAAAATCGAGGGGCTTTCGGTAAAACCCTCGCCGTTCGGGATACAGAGCCGCATCTGGAGAGTGGGGATGCGCCCAATCAACGCGATCGTCGATATAACGAACTATGTCATGCTGGCTACGGGACAGCCCGCGCACGCTTTTGACGCGGATAATATCAAGGGACATATAATAGTTCGCCGCGCGCGCGAAAATGAAAAGCTTCTGCTTCTGAACGACAGGGAACTGTCGCTTTCGGAGGAGGATCTTGTTATAGCGGACGAGGAAAGCGCGGTCGGGCTTGCCGGCGTCATGGGCGGAGAAAAGGATTCCGTGCTGCCGGAAACCGGCAAAGTCATACTTGAGATAGCGAACTTTGAACCGATCTCTATAAGGCGAACCGCTGCGCGCTACGACCTTCGAACAGAGGCGGCGAGCAGAAATGAAAAGGGAATCGACCCCGAGCGCTGTGAACTCGCTTCATCGCTGGCAATGAAAATGTTCGCGGAACTGTTCCCTGAGATGTCTGTGACAGGTTTTTGCGATAAGTACCCTGCTATACTTACGAGGAGTAAAGTTGACGTCTCGCTCGACTGGCTGGAAAAATGCCTCGGGAAACGCATTCCGAACGACGATTTAGAAGGTATGCTGGCGCGCCTGGGATTTGATATCAGCTTCGACGGGGACACGATGCGCCTTGTGGCGCCGACATGGCGTTCAACGGGAGATATTTCCATACCGAACGATATAATGGAAGAAGCGGCCAGGATGCATGGCCTGGAGAACTTCGAGCCGACGCCGATAACTACGACGTTTACAGGAGCGATCAACCAGCAGGAGATAGATACGGACAGAAAAATCAGGGAGTATCTGGCCTTCCGGTGCGGGATGCAAGAGATATTCACTTATCCGTGGGTCAGCGACGAGTATATCAACGCGGTTCAGGGAAGCAGCGAGGGGATGCTGTCGATTTCGACGCCGCCTTCGCCGGACGAGCGCTATCTCCGTTCGTCGCTTCTGCCCAACCTCTGCAAAGCGGTTGCGGGCAACCAGCGCTATTACAGCGGTTTCTCGTTATTTGAGTCGGCGCAGGTGTTCTTCGACCGGGAGTACAGCGCCCCGTACGACCCGCGCGAATCGCTGCCTCTGCAGAGAAGAAAGGTCGCGGGGGCGTTTACCGGAAACCATGAGAATATTGATACGCTTTTCAGACAAGCAAAGGGTGTGCTCGAAGCTCTGCCCCGTTATACGCATACTGAACCGCTGACCTTTGAGAAACGAGAGAAACCCGCGTGGGCGGACGACGTATTATGGCTGAATATCTGTCACGGAGAACAGAGGACAGGCGACTTCGCGCTTCTGTCGAAGAAAGCGTCGCTCGACTGCGGGATCAAGAACAGCGCGGTCATGCTGTTTGAACTGGATATCGACTCAATAGCGCCGTATCCGTCGAGGACAAATGATTTCACACGGCTGCCTGAATACCCGATGACTGATTACGATATTTCTATGCTGTTTGACCTTGGGGTCAGGTGGGAGGATATTTACGGGGCGGTCACAAGTAAAAAGGGCCCAGACGATCTGCTGCGCGGCGTGTCTTTCACCGGCGAATACAGAGGGCGCCAGGTTCCGGAAGGGAAGAAGTCAGTGACTTTAAGGCTTGTGATCGGATCGCTCAGGAAGACATTGACGTCGGACGAGATAGAGAGTTGCGCGAACGCCGTCGTCAAACGCCTGAAGAAGACGCTGGGCGCTGAGACTAGAGATAAGAGCTGAGAGTGGAGAAAGTAATTATAGCGCCGGACAGCTTTAAGGGCGCGCTGTCGTCAAAACAGGTCGCTGATATTATCGCCGCGGAAGCCGGCGCGGCCTTCCCCGGGTGCAACATCATAAAAATGCCTGTCGCGGACGGAGGCGAAGGCAGCGCCGATACTATAATCTCGACGCTTGGCGGGAGTATGTATTCGGCGCAGGTGATCTCTCCGGACGACAGGTCGATAGAAGCCGCGTACGGCATCACCGCTAACGGTACGGCGATAATCGAAATGGCGCAAAGCAGCGGCCTTACAAAGCAGAAAAAGCTGCACCCGATGACGTCTAGCACCTTTGGTTTCGGGCAGCTTATCCTCGACGCGCTCCGCCGGGGCGCTGAGGACTTTATTCTTTGCATCGGCGGCAGCGCGACGACGGACGGCGGCTGCGGAATGGCGGCAGCGCTGGGGGTGCGGTTCATCGACGGGCAGGGCGGGACCTTTGTCCCCTGCGGCGGGACGCTGGGCAAGGTGGAACGCATAGACGCGAGCGGCGCCGACAGGCGGATACAGGATTGTAAATTCACGGTCATGTGCGATGTTGACAACCCTCTCTTCGGGCTCAACGGCGCGGCGTATATATACGGCCCGCAAAAAGGCGCGAACCCCAGGCAGGTACTCAGGCTCGATCAAGGCCTGTGCCACCTCGGGGTCCTTTTATTTGATCATTTCGGGGCTGATTACGCCAATATTCCGGGAGCCGGCGCGGGGGCCGGCCTCGGCGCCGGATTTATGGCTTTTCTGGGCGCGGAACTCAGGAGCGGGAGCGAGGCGATACTCGACCTTTGCGGATTTAAGGATCAGCTTGCGGGAACAGGCCTGATAATCACCGGAGAAGGCAAACTCGATTCCCAGAGCTTTAGCGGCAAAGTCCTGTCGGGTATCCTCAGGGACGCCGGAGATATACCGGTCTGGTCGGTCTGCGGGGTCTGCGAATGCGATGAAGATACGCTGAAAAAGCATGGAATAACAGTTTTTGAGGCGAGCGAAGGCATTACGGCGGAAGAAAGCATGGCTGATCCGGAGCGGTACCTGGCTGCCGCCGCGAGAAAAGCCATGCTAAGTTTAGGGAACTTATAAAGTTTTGCCCGGTTTTGCCGCGCTCTTTGACACAAAGTAGTCGAAGGTCAGCGCCAATATCAGAAGAAGCCCGGACGCGATCTGAGTCCACTGCATTTCGACTCGCATGACGGTCAAACCGTTACTGAACCCGCTTATGATCAGCAAGCCGAGTATTATGCCGCTGATGCTGCCTGAACCGCCTCCGAATGAGACGCCGCCGAGAATCGCGGCGGTTATACCGGAGAAGTTCTGAGCGGTCGTGCCTGCGATCTGACCGGACATAACGCGCGAAGTTACCAGACAGCCCGCCACGCAGCCGAGCGCCGCGTTGTTGATGAACAGCGCGTATGATATCCTCTCGGGGTTCAGCCCCGTCAGCCGCGCCGCCGTGGGGTTCCCGCCGACGAGAAAGACCTTGCGGCCGAACCTTGTCCTTGAAAGGATTATCCCGTAAATTATCATCGCGGCTACCGCGATAAGCACCGAAGACGGTATGCGCCCGCCGAAGAACCTGGACGTTCCGATACTCACAAACGCGGGCGCGATCTCTCTGGGCACGTTTATGTATTTTCCTCCGCTGACCAGAAGCGCCAGCCCGTTGCTGACAGTCCCCATCGCCAGCGTAGCGATGAACGACTGGAATCTCAGCTTGTTTATCAGCGTCGCGTTGATAGCGCCGATCGCCATCGCCGCCGCCAGCGTGACGAGGAACGCCGGAAACCAGGGCCACCGCATGTTTGAAATAAAGTGAGCTATCAGCATTCCGCAGAATGTGCCGATATAGCCCGCCGACAGGTCGATGTGGCCTGAGATTATCAGGAACCCGGCGCCGATCGAGAGAAGGGCGACAATGACCATCGAGTTTAGTATGTTCCTGATGTTGATTTCCGTCAGGTAATTTCCGCCCGATATGATCTGAAAGAGCGCGACGACGACGACCAGAATCATCAGTAGCGTGAAGTTCTTTGATTTCAGTACACGTTTAGCTGTTTTACCCATATTTTTCTTATTTCCTTTAATCCAGCATAGCGAGCGCCAATACGCTCTCTTCGGTCGCTTCCGGCCCTCTGTCCACGATTTTCGTGATATGCCCGTTATGCATCACAACGATCCTGTCGCTGATGTTGATGACCTCAGTCAGTTCCGACGAAATGAAAATCACGGCGATCCCGGTTTTAGCCAGGTCGCACATCATCTGGTAAACCTCGGCCTTTGAACCGACGTCGATGCCCTTTGTAGGTTCGTCGAGTATCAGCACCTTCGTCTGCATCCGTTCGGAAGTCCAGCGCCCGAGTATTACTTTCTGCTGGTTCCCGCCGGAAAGCTCAAGTACAAGTTTGTCGATCGACGGAGTCCTGATCGAGTAACGCGCTACGGCGTCTTCGGCCAGGCGCGTTTCGCGTTTTTTGTTCAGAAACAGCCAGTTACAGATTTTTGACAATACGGGGATAGACACGTTTTGAGATATGGTCCTGTTCAGTATTAGGCCCTGCTCCTTCCGGTCCTCGGGGCAAAGCGCGATACCGTGATCGATAGCGTCTTTCGGCGATTTGAAGCGTACGGGCTCCCCGTCGAGTTTGACGGACCCCGATTTTATATCGTCGGCGCCGAAAATCGCTCTGGCGACCTCTGTCCTGCCCGCGCCGATAAGGCCCGCGAAGCCGAGGATCTCCCCCTTCCGGAGAGTGAAGCTTATGTCCCTTATATAGTCGGTTACAAGGCCATCGACCTCAAGTATGACTTCGCCGGGCTCCTCGTTCCTGTCGAGGTTCGCGTAGGTGTCCCCGATATCGCGGCCGACCATCGCTGTTATCAGTTCCATTTCATCCGTATCGCGCGTCACGAACGTCCTGACAAGTTTCCCGTCTTTGAGTACCGCGATATTATCTGAAATCCTGAATATTTCCGCCATCCTGTGCGATACGTACAGTATTACCTTGCCCTCGTCCCTGAGCTGCTTTATCAGGTCAAACAGAATATTGACCTCCGAGTCGGTTAGGCTGGAAGTGGGCTCATCAAACGCGATAACGGCGGAATTCCGCCTGTAGGCTTTCATCACTTCGACCATTTGCTGGTGCGCTACGGACAGTCTGCCGACGATATCGCCGGGCTGCAGCGGCAGGCTGAACTTGTCGATGAGCTCCTGCGTCTTTACGCGCAGCGTTTCGCGATCCACGATCCCGGTTTTTCCGCCGGGTAGGTCGCCGATAAATACATTCTCCATAACGCTGAGCATTGGCGCCATCTGGCGTTCCTGATAGATCACGCTGATGCTCGCTTTTATGGCGTCATGCGGGGAAGAGAACCGCGCGGCTTCGCCATTTACTATAACAGTTCCCTCATCCTGACGGATATCGCCGCTGAGGATTTTCAGCAGAGTACTCTTGCCCGCGCCGTTTTCTCCGAGCAGGGCGCATACTTCGCCTCCGTTTACCATGAATCCGACGTCGTCGAGCGCCTGCACGCCGGGGAATGCTTTACTGATATTTCTGAACTCAACAAAATGCTCCACAGTCCTGTCACCCCCGCTCATATCTTTACTTTCAGGGATTTTTCACGCGACCTCTCACGCAGGAAGTCCAGCGAGAGGGCGACTATAAGTATCAATCCCTGTGAAATGATGTTCCACGCGGAAGGCAGCCTCAGGCCTATCAGGCCGTTCTTGAAAACGCTCATAAGCATGAGCCCTACAAATGCTCCGGCCAGCGTTCCTTTGCCGCCCGTAAACGCGACCCCGCCGAGGACGATCGCGGTGATAGCGTCAAACTCTGTACCCAGCACTGATGTGAACCCCGCTGAGCGCATTCTGGCGGCGAGAAGAGCCCCGCCGAGAGCCGCGATCGCTCCGTTGTTGACAAAGAGTATCGTGTGCATCTTCTTCGGGTTAATGCCGGCGAGCCTCGCGGCGTTCGCGTTGCCGCCGCATATGTAGAGGTTCCTTCCGAATTTGGTTTTCGCCAGGATCAGCCCGTAAACGACGAACAGGGCGACCATGATAATGAACGCGAGAGGGACCGGCGTGTTGCCGATCGTCGCTCCGAGGCTCCAGTAGGACTGATTTTTGACAGGCATAGTCTGGCTGTTTGAGATCTGCTGGGTAAGCCCCTGGTATACCGTCGTCATCGCCAGCGTCGCTATGAACGCAGAGATATTAAGGACATTTACCAGAAACGAGGTGATCAGCCCGGAGACCATTCCGGCGGCTATCGCCAAAAGCAGCGCTATCGGCCAGGGTAGTTCCGTGCCGAGCAGAAATGCCAGCAGGATCCCGCCGAGACAGCCTACGCCGCCCGAGGACAGGTCGATCTGACCGCCGATGAACAGACAGGCCAGGCCGACTGACAATACTCCGCATACGCTGATTGAGGTCAGCAGCGCCATTATATTATTGGAACTCAGAAAATTCTTATTCAGAATACGGTACAGCACGATTACGGCTATCGTAAGAAGTATCAGGATGATAATGTTATTGTCCAGTACGCCTTTTATTCCCTTTTTTGTTCTCATATTCAAATCAATTCCTTATCGATCTGTCCGGTATCCGGACGGCGGGATACAACCCTGAGTGCCGGGCCGTATCCCGCCGATGTATTATTTCGTCTAACCGGAAAACACTGCGGACATGTACCTGTCGACTGCCGTATCATAAGCTTGATATATGTCTTTTTCTACCATTGTAAAGGGGAGCATGATGACTGTGTAATCCTGACCCGGGGCCCTGTACTGCTGCCAGAGGGTTCCGGTCGTCTCGCGGCCTTCGAGAAGCAGCATCAATCCGCTGACTATCGCGTGGGCCCACTGGATCGGCGGGGTATCGGCGCCGGCGACCCAGCAGCCTTCGTATCCGGCTTTCCAGCGTTCTTCGAGCATCTGCGACGCTACGCAGGTGACGAGGGAGGTGTCTCCGTATCCCATGTCCTCAAGCGCCCTTGACGCGCCGTCGGCAAAGTCTTCGGCGACGCCGAACATGAGCCAGCCTTCAAACTGCGGGTTCGCGGCTATAGTCGAGGCCGCGTATGTGTAACCCGGCTCCGCCGCCATCGGGTTGGCTTCCGGAGATGTGTCGAGGTCGAAGTAGTTGGTGTTCATCAGTTCGGGGTATCTCGCCTTGTATGCGTCAACGGCGCCTGCTTTACGCGTGTTGAAGTCAGTTATGATCGCGAATTCAATAGTCATAAAGCCGATCTTTTCCGCGTCAAACGGCCGTCCTGTATATCTCTCATAGTTGTCCAGCATGAAATCCATACAGCCCCAGCCCATGGTATAGCTGTCCATAACGACTGACGGCCTCAGGTACTTTCCGTCCATCGTGATAAGCGGGGATAGTCCCGGCATATAGACCACGCCGAGTTCGTCGGTGATCTCAAAGATCCTGTCCTGAAGCGTGAAGTCGCCCTCGATGATCATCCCGTCAGCGCCTTGCCCGGCGCTCGTTTCGATTAGGTTCATGAACAGGTCGGCGTCACGGTAGGAACTGTAGGAGTTGATTTCAAAATTGAGTTTTGTTCCCAGATACGCGTACATCTCGACCATCAGTTGGGTGAACGGGGCGTGCATCATAATGATGTGGGCGATTTGCAGCGTTTCCCTTGCGAAGGGGTCGGACTGCGGCGAATAGCCGAAGTCAACGAAGGGGATCTCGAAGTTCGCGTCGACGACGGGCGGGGGCGCTGACGCGGGCGGGGCTGACGGCGGCGGCGCGGAGGGACTTGTGTTCGCCGGCGTGCTTGCCGCTCCGTCGTCTGCGTTCTTGCAGGCGGCCAGGGCCGCCAGCATCAGGATTGCCAGCAGGATCGCGAATGCTCTTTTCATTTTTTACTTCCATTCCTTTATGTTATTTTCAGGCAACGTCATCCGAAGGACCGGCGCCCGGCGGTTCGCTATTGAGCCGCAAATGGATTATAGCATTGCACAGGTATCCAGTCAATTGAAGTTTAGTATGAAGTTTGGTATGAGTTTTAGGTTGATATAACAGTTCATTGGACGCCGGGGATGAACTCTGATGAGGCGTGAATCGTCAGGCGGAGGCCGGCAGACGCACATCCCGGGGCAGGGATAAAGCGATGGTATGATATTGGGGCCGCGCGACTTTTCAAACGAAGAAGAGTACAGACGCGGCGTCCTGTGAACTGTACCTCAGCTTTTTCTTGACGGTTTACCGCGGGAATGGTAAAATCAAGCAACCGCCGGGAGTCACGCTCATACTGTTGCAGCGTTTGGCCGGGGCGAACCTGAGCGGAGAGGGGGCGCGACCAGTGATCAGATACATATGCAAAAGGATCCTTTTCATGATCCCAACGCTGCTTGCCGTTATTATCGTCGTTTTCTGCATTATGTCGATCATACCGGGCGACCCCGGGCGTATGGAACTCGGGCTCAGCGCCACGCAGGAACAGGTGGATAAATTCAATGAACAGTTCGGCCTCAACCGCCCGTTTCCGGTAAGGATGTTTGAGTATATCGCGGGAATAGTCACGCGCTTTGACTTCGGCGTCTCATACAGGGGGAGGCAGCCGGTAATGACCACCATCATACACAAACTCCCTGTAACGCTTGCGGTGGCGGTGTATTCCGTGATCGGCGCCCTCCTGATAGGGGTGCCGATGGGGGTGCTTGCGGCTATCCGCCATACAAGGCCGGTGGAGGCGGGCGTCAATGTCCTTGCGTTATTCCTGTCCGCTATACCGGTGTTTTGGTTCGGCATGACGCTTGTATATATGTTCAGCATAACGCTGCCGCTGTTTCCGACCTTCGGGGCGGAGAACTGGAAGGGCTATGTGCTGCCGGTGATCTCTCTGGCTGTTCCCGGTTCGGCGGGTTTTATGCGCCTTACGCGCGTGACGATGCTGGATGTGGTGCATCAGGAATATATCAAGACCGCGAGGGCGAAGGGCGCGCCTGAGTATTCCGTTATTTGGAAGCACGCGTTCCGCAGCGCCGCGCTGCCGATAATAAACAGCGCGGGTTTGATGTTCGGCGCGCTACTGGGCGGGACGGTGATCATCGAAGCTGTTTTCTCCCTGCCCGGGCTTGGGCGGCATATTGTGACCGCCATCCTGCAGCGTGACCTGCCCGTGGTCATGGGCTGCACGATTTTCCTGTCTACAGTGTTCATGGTGATCATTCTCGCAATCGATCTATCATATGCCGGGCTTGACCCGCGTGTTCGCAGGCGCTTCATAAGAGAGCGCTGAGCATAGCAGAGAGGAGAATGGAGTTGCAGCCTATCGACACGGTACAGCGCGAGGATGCGCTGCGCCGCCTGATGCAGAAAAAGCCAAAATATCTGGCTGTTATATGGCGCAACTTCAGCCGTAACCGGTTCGCTGTCGCGGGGCTCGCTGTTGTGCTCATTTTGGTGT
>Ga0082212_10008739_pt1 | contig 13177 bp, 8 predicted proteins | sample TergutNt197P3_FD_71548 | JGI IMG/M metagenome (GOLD analysis project Ga0082212, IMG submission 71548) | Neocapritermes taracua P3 segment gut microbial communities from Petit-Saut dam, French Guiana - Nt197 P3 | ecosystem: Host-associated > Arthropoda: Insects > Digestive system > Gut ... | reverse complement strand
GTGGGGGGTTTTTGGTTTTTGGGAAAAGGGGGTTTCCCGCCGCCGGTCGGGGTTCCGGCGCCCGCCCCGCGCCCCCCTGGATTTGGGGGGGGCCCCCGCCGTTCTTTTCCGACAAGGCGCGCGGGGCTTTTGTCAACATAAATCCGGCGCATGACCGGGCGCACATGGTCAACGCTGTAATGGAGAGCGTCTGTTACTCAATGAGGATGTCGCTCGACGCGCTTGAGGGCGGCACGCGGCGAAAGGTCGGCGCCATACACGCGGTTGGAGGATGTTCTGTAAACAATCATTGGATGCAGACCCTGGCCGACGTTCTTGAAATCCCGGTGATGGTGCCGTACGACCCGAGGCACGCGGGCGCTGTTGGAACGGCATACTGCGCGCTGATCGGGCTAGGGCTTTGCATGGACATTGACGAAGCTAAAGCAAGAATCAGGATGGAAAAAGAGTTTTTGCCGCGGGAATCGGCGAGTATGGCTCACATGAAAAACCTTGCCGCGTATAAAAAGCTCCACAAGTCGCTTGAAACTACGTTTAGCGCGCTGAGCCGGGGAGGTTGAGGTGTCAAAACGGAAGAAAGTCCTGCTCTGCGAGTTCAGCCAGGAGACGAACTCATTTAATCCGCAAACCTGGGGGATCGATAAGTTTCGCGCCGTTCTCTATTGCAAAGGCGCTGTTATGAGGCTTGTATTCTCACTGATGCGTTCGCCGGTCGGAGGCATGCTCGCGGCGTTGCGAAAACGCAACGCGCCGGGTGCTTATAGAGTTCGAAGTATATGTGGCGTCGCGCTGCGTTCGGGGAGCGGCGGGCTTGTGGACGACGAAGTGCTCGGCCTTTTTATCGACAAGACGCTGACGCTAATAAAATCAAAAGGTCCATTTGACGGCGTGCTTCTTTCACTGCACGGAGCTACATCCACCGCTTCATATCCGGACGCGTGCGGCCGGATATTAGAGGCAGTCCGCGCGGCGGCAGGATCCGGTGCGGTCATTGCGGTTGCCTGCGACATGCACGCCAACATAACTCAAGCAATTGAGAATAACGCAGATATAATTTGCGGCTACCGGACATATCCGCATACGGACCTTTATGAAACAGGTTATCGCGCCGCCAGGCTTGCGCTGCGAAAGATGGCGGGTGAGCCGCTGGTTACTGCCTGTTCGCGGGTTGGTATGATCGTACCGGCTTCGGGATACACAAGCAAATCCGGCGCGTTTGCAGCGGTGCTTGAGAGCGGCGAGACGGCGGCTGCAGCCGGTGAGATCGAGGATTTCACGGTTTTTCAGATGCAGCCCTGGCTTGACGTCGCGGAGGGCGCGTCCTGCGCTGTTGCGATAGCCGGTAACTGTGAAAACGCGCGGCGTGCCGCCGACGAGCTGGCTGCCGCGCTGTATGAATGCCGGGATAGCCTTTGGCCGGAACTTGAAAGCGTTGAAGATATCTTGCGGATAGCCGAAGCCAACACATCAGAAAAACCCGTCGTTCTCGGCGACGTCGCGGATTCGCCTAACGCGGGTGCGGTCGGGGACAGCGTATTCATATTGCAGAAGATACTTGAAGACGGAACCGGAGTCAGGACGCTCGCCTGCGCTGCAGACGCTCGCGCCGCGCAAGCCGCTTTCGATGCGGGAGTGGGCAAAATGATTCGGTTGAGGCTCGGCGGGGCGGTGACGCCGGGGCTTTCGCCCCTCGAAGCTGACTTCATGGTAAAGTCTTTACACGGCGGCGCGTTTAAACTCGCGGGGCCTACGGGCAAAGGCATGCGGATACGGCTTGGTCAAACTGCGGTGCTAACGGCTAAGAACGTGACGATACTCGTCTGCGGATCGCCAATGATGTGCGGCGATTTGAACTTCTACAGGGCCTTCGGGCTTGATCCGACGGATTTTCAACTGGTCGTGGTCAAGGCAAATACGTCGTTCAGGGAAAACTATGAGTCACTCGCGGCGTCGATCCATATAGCCGACTCTCCCGGCGCCGCCGCTCCTGACCTTCCCGCGCTGCCGTACCGGTATCTGCCTGATACAGTATACCCTATCCGCGAACGCGGTGATTTACGGTAAATTCAATTCTCCGATTCCGCGATCGGAGACGGGACGTCCCTCGCCTCATACGCCGCCATTACGGCGTCTACGTCTTTGACTATACCGGCGTCGACAAAGCCTTTTGACGCCATGCTGTTTAGGATTTCCATCGTTTCTTCGTGGGTCCTGGCGTCATGGTACGGGCGGGGCTCGCTTACGGCCTGGTATATGTCAATGCAGGCCATCAGCCGCGCGTTGAAGTCCAGCGCGCCGCTGTCCTTGCCCTTGCTGTATCCGGTACCGTCCAGTTTTTCATGATGGTCGGAAGCCCAGCTCGAGATAGGTTCCAAATCCGGTACATCATTGAGAAACTCACGGGTGTATCTGACGTGATCCTTTATTATCCTGAACTCATCCGGATCGAGGGCTCCCGGTTTCTCCAGTATTTCAGTAGGCGTAGCTATTTTTCCTATATCATGCAGTGAAGCCGCCAGGAAGAGCGCCGCTTTCTCATCCGCGTCATATCCGTAGTGCTCCGCCATTATCCATGCCCGGTTTGCTATCTGGCTTGTGTGTTTCTGTGTGAAATGCGATTTATAGTCGATTACACGTGAAACAAAGCCTGCTGCGCGAATTACGCCGGGGTCGCTGCTGCTTACTTCCCAGCGGGGCAGCGAGTTCTCCAGGGTCCGCGCGATATTCTCGTCCCTCAGGCCTTCCAGAACGTCATCGTCGAGAACTTCCAGCAGAACCTCAGTAGCGTAACGAGTCGAATACTTCGCTGCGTTCTCCGCGATTTTATCACGCAGCGCCGGAAGGCCGCCCGGCGCGATTTTTTGCAGTTTATAAGCGACGTCGATTGAGTCGGCAGCAGCGATGAGCGCAGCCTCGAAGGGGTATTCCCCTTCCAGTTTTTTAAACGGCCCCGTCCCGGCGCTGCTCTCATGGTGATACAGGATGAATCCGTCGATGCTTTTCTTAAACGGAAGCCAGGATACGTTGCTCTGCCCCTTTTCGCAGTGAAGCCTCATATTACGCCCGGTCACCTTGTCTTCCCTTAACGAGAGGTGATACTCGGTGAGGGCGTTGTCGTGGAACATCGCGCAAATCGCGATCCCTAAAAGCGCGTCGCCGTCGAACCCGAGGCGCTTTCCCATTTCAGCGCATAGTGCCGCGACCCTTATGCTGTGACGCTCGCTCGCGCCTATCTGCTCCTCTTCGATGATGTCGAAGGCGCGGGAAAACAGGATGCATAGTTTATCCATAGCAATTAGCATATCTAATTATCCCCCAAAGTGCTTTGAATATTCTCTGACTAAGAATTATATCAGAAGTTTTCTCTGTTGTATATTGTAAAATTTAATACTTAATGCGGACCGCATGTAAACTTTTCAACAAATTTCAATTTGAATGACAACGGGAAAACCCGGGCGACGGTATGAGTACTAACCGTCGCCCGGGTTTTTAACTGAGGGATGCTTAGGTTTGGCGAATATTTCGCGTTATGCCGCGTCGTCTTCCGCTGAATAATTATCGAGGTAGTCCGCGATGCGGATGAACAGCATGGCGGCTTGCGCGCGCGTCGAACGCCCGCCGGGATCCAGACGGCCGTCGCCGACGCCTGTTACAAGATCCGCGCCAACGGAAAACGCCATCGCTTCGCTCGCCCAGCTTGCTACTGAGCCGCCGTCGTTGAATTCGGAGAGGTCGCCCGGCTCCACGCCGCCGATTGCGTCCACAGCGGTAATATAGCGGTACAGGATCGTCACCATCTCCTGACGGGTCACCATGTTCCCCAGCCCGAACGTTGCTTCGCCAAGGCCTTCTACTATACCCGCGTCTTCGCCCCAGGCGATCGCGTCGGAGTACCAGCGGCCTTCAGACACGTCGGCAAAGCTGCTTTCACCAGCATCGGGCTCGCCGGCCAGCCGGTAGAGGATTGTCACGAACATTTCGCGGGTCAGGGCTCCGCCCGGCGCAAAGGTTATCGGGCTGGTTCCGTTCATTAGGCCCGTTTCGATTGCTGTGCCGATAGCCCCGAAGTACCAGGCGTACGGTCTTATATCATAGAAAGCCAGGCTCCACGCGACCTCGGAATCCCTCACCGCGCGCCTGGCGTAACTGTTGCCGTTTACCGGGAAGAGCGCTATCTGTTCGGCGTTGATAGCCTCAACTGCCACCGCTAACAGATCTTCGTCGATATCCGGTAAAATATATGACCAGTTAGGCGTGAAGAATTTATTATCTGTGTTATCGATAACACCGTCAAGCTCGTTCTGGATGTAATCGATCATTACGCCAAGCATGCCTTCGCCGGTTCCGGGGCATTTTGTCTCTATGTCCCTGGCGAGTATCACGGGTTTAGGCGCGTCCCCGTAAATAGGATTGCCGGTGGGCGCGGTTAGCTGCGTGCCCGCGCGGTAATTATTTACAGCGACAAGATACGTCTCTTCGAGGTCAAAATCCTCGCCGGTCTCTTTATTCTTCAGATCGACTATCCTTGAGCCGACCGGTTGCGTCAGGTCGACCCTGTAAGTGACGCCCTCGAACTGATCCATGTTGTACCCTGCCATATTGCCGTTGCCATAGGGGATATTCAGATCGCCGTCCTTCATAGCGGGACCCATGTCATACTCGCCGTTCGCTATAAACGGCCCGATGAACATGTACGCCCACTCCATCCACGCTTTGAACTGCTCGCCGGTCATCGCGAGTACATACAGCGTGTTGTTGTCGTACTTGTAGATCGTGGACGCGCTTCCCCTCGTGATTTCGCCCGGCTGATGGTTGGCGTTTGTATCAAGCGGCGCCGTTCCCGACAGTGTCACCGCCATATCGGCATACTCGGGATAGTCAGCCTTGAACTCGTCGCTTGCGACATACTCGTTTGTGTAGTATAGCATCGCGTCGTTGATGAGGTGTATGAGCGCTGTATCCTGTAAATATCCCTCGTAAGTGGGGGACAGAGCGGGCGGCGGTACCAGCGGCTCCCCTATCAGCGCGCCGATGACTGTCGTGCAGTTGGCTACGCCGAAGTCGTGCGCTGCTTTCAGCGCTTCTTTATACTGCGGATCGGCTTCCACGAAGTTTGCGTTGTCGGAGTATTGGGACAGGGTGATGTTTGTCATCACCGTATCTTCTTCTTTATCCGCTACGACCCAGGATCCGTCGGCTTGCTTCGTGACTGTCACCTCAACCTGACCGAGGCGGCCTCCGTTCGCGCCGATTTCCACGAACCTGACGCCGTTTTCCATTACGTTTGTGTTCAAGTGCCCGTGCGCGCCGATAAAGAGGTCTATGTTATCCGCGTTATATTTATTTGCGAGAACTTCCTCCGCGCCCGAACCTTCGCGTTCATATTCACCGCGCAGGTCCATATGCTCGGCGGCGATTATAACGTCCGCCAGGTTGTTGTCTTTGATATATTTTATCGTCTGTTCGGTGATGACAGTCGCGCTCTCTGTGTAGTATCCGGCGTCAGCGAGATTTGCCGCGTCCCATCTGTCAATGTTCGGGGTCGTCATGCCGATGATCGCCACGCGCAGGCCGTTCGGCAGCTCTTTTATTGTGTAAGCGTCAAATACATTGTTGTCGTCCGCGTCGAAGATGTTGCCGGAGAGTACGGCGCCTGAGAACAGGTTTCCGCCGTCCTCGCCCTGTCCCTTGCCATAAGCATTCTCCAGCGCAGCGATACCGAAGTTGAACTCATGGTTACCAAGCACCCAGGCGTCATACGCAAGGAAATCAAAGCCCGCCAGAACGGGATACATTCCTTCCCAGGCGTCGCTGGTGAAGATAGTAGTGCCATTACCCTGGATGGTATCGCCGAGGTCGATCAGGATAGTGTCTTCGTCCCTGAGTTCATCGATTTTCGTGGCTACCCTTGCCAGCCCTGTATAGTTGGCGTTCGTGGAGTAGCTCCAGTCATAGAAACAGCCGTGTAAATCGCTTGTAAACAGGATTTGGAACGTGTACTGGTCGTCCGCCGCCGCAGCCGGACCGAATCCGACGACCGTCAGCGATAAGACCATTGCCAGGATGATGGTCAGTGTCAGCAATTTTTTTAGCGTGCCGTGCTTCATAAATCTACCTCCATTTTTTGTTGTGCTTTATTTTCGGACGCATAAAGACTATCATATTTCGCTGATAAAAACAACAAGAATCAGGCGCATGGATTCAGTTTTTTCTCAGGTCCTGCCGATTAAGAAGTCCTTATTGATTTATAGGCTTTCATGTTGTATAATCTACACACTTTTCTACAACGTTTGACGAAGAATACACAGGAGGTACTTGATGAAACGCATATGGAGCCTTTTTCTGGCGGTGCTGCTGATCCTTACCCTTACCGGCTGCAGCATGGCGACGGAACCTGTTCCCGCATATGCCTTGATCAAGAATTACGCCGACATACCCGGCGTCACCGAACAGGAGAAGCAGGACATCGAAGCGCTGAAAGCGAGCCGTGAGTATTTTTCCTACGGGGCTTTACTAGCGACCGAAGCGTTTGAAATGCCGGACGGCGCGCTGGCCGGTTTCACGGTTAAGTTCTGCGACCTTCTGACAGAGCTGTTCGGCGTCGACTTTATCCTTGAACTCTATGACTGGGACGACCTGACGGGCAGACTGGAAAACGGAGAACTTGATTTCACCGGAGAGCTGACCCCGACTGCGGAACGGCTGGATCATCTGTACATGACCCTCCCTATAGCGGAACGAAAACTGCGGATATTGACGTCGCCGGAAACTGTACTGAGGTCCGAGTCGGATATAAACGGGATGACGCTGGGGTTTTTGGCGGAGTCGATCACCGAGAAAGCGATTCTGACGGCATATCACAACCTGACGTTCGACAGCGTGAGCGTGGATAACTACGACGCCGCAGCGCTTATGATAAGGGACGGCGTGATCGACGCCTTTGTCGATGAAGCGGTTTCCGATCCCGCGTTTCAAAAGTACAACTTTATTCGTTCACAACTGTTTTTTCCGATGGTTCACAGCCCTGTTTCAATGACGTCCGCGAACCCTGAAATGGCTCCGGTCATATCGGTCGTCAGCAGGTATATCGATGCCGGCGGGCTTGATTTGCTGTATGAACTCTACAAAAGCGGGGAGTTTGAATACGCGAGGAATAAACTGTTTCAGTCATTCACGATAGCAGAACGGGCGTATATTGATTTTCTGAGGGTTCAGGGCGACTCTATTGCCGTCGCATATGAACACGACAACTACCCGGTCAACTTCTATAATGTGAAAGACGACGCGTATGAAGGCATCGCGGTCGACGTGCTTGCCGAGATCGGCAGGCTCACGGGATTAAGGTTTGAGCCGGCGGTATCGAAGGACGCGACATGGTCGGAAATCTATGACAAACTGAGCGCGGGCGAGATACACATGGTCGCGCAGCTCCTGTATTCCGAGGCTCGCCGGGACATGTTTCTGTGGAGCGACGTGCCGTACGCCCGGTCATACTACGCGCTGATGTCAAGGTCGGATTACCCGGACCTGGAGCCGTATCAGGTCGCGCGCGCAACAATAGGCGCTACGAAGGGCTCCGCAAAGATAGACATTTTTTACGAATTTTTCTCCGAAAGCATAGAAGTGATAGAGTATGACACTCAGGACGAATGCCTTGACGCGCTGGGTAACGGAGATATCGATCTGCTGATAGCTTCTGAGTACATGCTTCTGACACAGATAAACTACCGCGAGAAGTCGGGGTTTAAGATAAATATAAAGCTGGACGCGTCGCTGGATTCGAGCTTTGGATTTTCTGTAAACGACGTGGTGCTGTGCTCGATAATCGACAAAGCGCAGCAATATGTAAACACCGACGCGATTGAAATGAGCTGGACAGGGCGAAGCTTCGATTACTCAAAGAGGCTGGCGGAAGAAAGCGCCCGGTCGCTCGCGATCTTCCTTGCAATCATGATCCTTGTCCTGGCAGTGACCGTTTTCATTTTGCTCAGGAATGTCAAACTCGCGAAACAGCTCAAAGAAATGGCGCACAACGATCCGCTGACAGGCATATATAACCGGCGGTTTTTCATGGAACTCGCGGCTTTCCAGATGGCGCGGTCAACAAGGGGCAGTATCGACAGTTTTGTAATAATATTCGATTTGGATCATTTTAAATCGGTAAACGATACCCACGGACATTTGGCGGGCGACAGGGTGCTGATCGATGTGTCGCAGAGGGTAAAAAACGCGATCCGGCCGTACGATGTGCTTGGGCGTTACGGCGGCGAAGAGTTCATAATACTGATGACCGATACTAAAGAGCTTAGCAAGGAGAACGCGATGAGCGCGGTCGAGCGCATCCGGCGGGAGATATGCAAAGCGCCCGTGGTTTTTGAGGGCGTTGAAATACCGGTATCCGCGAGCTTCGGAATGGCGTACGCGACCCCGTCGAACGACCTGCCGTCGGCGATCAAATTCGCGGATGAGGCGCTGTACGTCGCAAAGGAGACCGGGCGCAACCGTTTGGTTTTCTATGGCGATGAGCCTCAAGCCGAAGGGTGAGGTACTATTCAAACAACAAGCAGGGCGGGAGTCTGTTCCCGCCCTGCCTGACTGAGTGAATTATTTACTTTAACGTTCGGGCGGATATAAGTTAATCCGCGCTGCTGAGCGTGATCTCCTCGCCTGCCGCGACGATCAGGCGGCCCTCCGCCTGAAACTTTTCCGCTATATCTCTGCTGAAAAGTTCCCCGGGCGCCATGTGATAAGGGATGCTGTACCTTGCGCCCACGATCGCGGCGCACTCTGACGCTTCCGCCGTATCCATATTATATATTCCGTCGCAGCAGTAGAAAGCGTAATCGAAATGTCGCCCCGCAAAGTCATTCATCTGCAGCGTCCTGCCGGTATCGCACGATGCGTAAAGCCTGACATTATCGCTGAACGTAAGTATGAATCCGACGCATTCTTTCGGATCGTGGTTTTTGTTGGCGGCTTCTACGGCCTCGACCGTCACATAGCCGAAATCAAATGTCTGATGTTTTCCGTCCTTGAGCGCTTCAACCTCTGTGATAAGCTCGCAACCATCATTCCTCGACGTTATCAGGCCGACCTGATTATGATCCCCGTGCTGGTGCGATACTAAAATAAGATCCGCAGGCAGGTCATAACCCTCTCCCGCGTAGGGATCGACATAGATCACCTTGCCTTCCGCTGTGGTAACGCGGAAACTACCATGTCCTTGATACAACAGTACTGCCATGCCAGACTCCTCCTTTGTAAAGATACTTGACGTTTATTAACACTTAAACTATACTACAAGTTGGAATAAATAACAATAGGGAGGTTTTTTTACATGGACAGCAAACAGAGGTTTTTTCGATGCGTACATTGCGGTAATCTGATAGGGCTGATAGATGATAACGGCGTGCCGTTGGTGTGTTGCGGAGATGAAATGGAGGAACTCGTTCCGAACAGCGTGGAAGCGAGTACAGAAAAGCACCTGCCCGCAGTAACGTCGTCCGGCGACAGCATATCGGTTCAGATCGGCAGCGCGGCGCATCCGATGGAAGAAGCGCACCACATTGCGTTCGTATATGTGGAGACTGAACGCGGCGGGCAGCGTAAAGGCCTTAAAGCAGGCGAAGCTCCGGCGCTGACGTTTACTTTCGCGGACGATAAGCCGGTAGCTGTATACGCGTACTGCAACCTGCACGGGTTATGGAAGACTGACCTGTGACATTTCTTTTTTAGGAGGGTTTAGTGTCAATGACAAGTAATAAGATGGTCCTTGATTTCGTCGCGGAAATGAAGGACATGGTCGAACCCGCGCAGGTCATCTGGATCGACGGAAGTAAATCCCAGCTCGACGCGCTGCGGGCGGAAGGCTTCTCGACCGGCGAACTCGTCGAACTCAACAAGGAGAAACTTCCCGGCTGCGTATACCACCGTTCGGCGCTCGACGATGTTGCCCGCGTGGAGGACAGGACGTTCATCTGCTGCCGGAATAAAGAAGACGCCGGTCCGTCGAATAACTGGATGGCGCCGGCCGAGGCTTACGCGATGGCTAAGGATATTTTCAAAGGGTCGATGAAGGGCCGCGCAATGTATGTCATTCCTTTCTCGATGGGACCGATCGGCTCGCCATTCGCGAAAGTCGGGATCGAGATCACTGACTCCATTTACGTCGTAATCAGTATGGATATCATGACGCGCGTGGGAAAGGCAGTACTCGACATGCTTGGCGACTCAAACGACTTCGTGCGCGGAATGCACGGGAAGTGTGAGCTTGACGCGAAAAACCGCTACATCCTGCATTTCCCGGAGGATAACGCGATTTGGAGCTGTAATTCCGGCTACGGAGGCAACGTGCTGCTGGGCAAAAAGTGTTTCGCGCTTCGCATCGCGTCCTATCAGGGGAAAACGGAAGGCTGGCTCGCGGAACACATGCTCATACTGGGCGTCGAGGACCCGCACGGGAATACGACATATGTAGCCGCGGCGTTCCCGTCGGCCTGCGGAAAGACGAACCTGGCAATGATGATCCCGCCGGAGGGATACAAATCAAAAGGTTATAAAGTTTGGACGCTTGGCGACGATATTGCGTGGATACGCGTCGGTGAAGACGGCGGACTGTGGGCGTGCAACCCGGAAAACGGGTTCTTTGGCGTCGCTCCCGGCACGAATATCAACTCAAACCCGAACGCGCTGCTCACCACGACGAGCGATACCATATTCACTAACGTCGTACTCACCGAAGACAAGACCGTATGGTGGGAAAAACTGGATAAAAACCCGCCGCAGGGAGCGCTGGACTGGAAGGGCAACCCCTGGGACCCGGCGTCGGGCGAGAACGGCGCGCATCCGAACTCGCGCTTTACCGCGCCGGCGCGCAATTGTCCCTGTATTGCGTCAAACTGGGAAGACCCCAAAGGCGTGCCGTTGTCCGCGATGATTTTCGGCGGACGGCGCGCGAAGACCGCCCCGCTGGTATATCAGTCGCGCGACTGGCAGCACGGAGTATTCGTCGGCTCGATCATGGCGTCCGAAACAACGGCGGCGGCAGCGGGAGCAGTCGGCGTAGTCCGCCGCGACCCGATGGCGATGCTTCCGTTCTGCGGGTATAACATGGGCGACTACTGGCAGCACTGGCTCGATATCGGGAAGAATATTACTAAGCATCCGAAGATTTTCAATGTCAACTGGTTCAGGCTCGACGACGAAGGCAACTTCATATGGCCGGGGTACGGCGAGAATTTCCGTGTTATCGATTGGATCATCAAGCGCTGCAAGGGTGAAGCCGGCGCGCGCGATACCGCGATCGGCTATATTCCGGAGCCGGAGGATATTGACATATCCGACCTCGATTACGAGATCAAACCCGGCAGGAAATTCGGCGCGGGAGATCTGGAAGCCATTCTGCAGGTCGAGACGGATTACTGGAAAGAAGACCTCAAATCGATCAAAGATTTTTACGCGCAGTTCGGAGATAAACTGCCGGATGCGCTGACGGGCGAACTTGAGGCGCTGGAGCAAAGGCTCGGATAGGTTTCAGGTCACGAGCCGCCGTGTCTGAACTCTGCCTGGCGTGAAAGGAAATATTGTAATGGATTTCAAGCATCCGCCTGAGGATCAGGATATTATCGACATGGTGCGCGACTTCTGCCTGAAAGAGGTGCAGCCTATCGCGGCGCAGCTCGACGAAGAAGAGCGCTTCCCTTCCGAGTCGATCAGGAAACTCGGAGAAATGGGCGTTATGGGCCTCGCCTTCCCCGAAAGATACGGCGGATCGGGAGTGAGTTATGTCACTTATATCGCTGTGGTTTCGGAAATAGCCAGACACTGCGCGAGCACCAGTATAACGGTGTCGGCCCACAGCTCCCTGTGCTGCGGCCCGATCTATTACTTCGGTACGGAGGAGCAAAGGGAGAAGTATCTTTCTCCGCTGGTAAGAGGCGAACGCCTCGGCTGCTTCGGGTTCACGGAACCGAGCGCGGGCACGGACGGCGCGAACCAGAAAACAACGGCGGAGGACAAAGGCGACCACTGGCTGATAAACGGCAGCAAGATATTCATCACGAACGGCGGATTCGCGGATACTCTTGTTATTACCGCAGTGACTGATAAGGGCATGGGGCATCGCGGAATCTCGATGTTCGTCTTTGACAAGGACACGCCCGGCTTCAAACTAGGCGTCCATGAAAAGAAGATGGGCATCCGCGCGTCGTCGACATGCGAGCTGATTTTTGAAGACATGGTCCTGCCAAAGGAGAATCTTCTCGGACAGAGGGGCAACGGATTTAAGCAAGCGCTGGCGACCTTCGACAGCGGGCGTATAGGGATCGGCGCGCAGGCGCTCGGCATCGCGGAGAGCGCGATCGAGGAGTGTATAAAGTACACTACGCAGCGCGAACAGTTCGGACAGCCTATCAGCCGCTTCCAGAATACTCAGTTCCAGCTCGCCGACATGTCGACGCATGTCGAAGCGGCGCGCCTCCTGATTTGCCGCGCCGCTCAGGCCAGACAGGATAAGGAACCGTTCTCGCACCTCGCCGCGCAGGCGAAACTCTTTGCGTCGGAGACAGCCACCGACGTCACGCGACGCTGCCTGCAGCTCGCGGGCGGTTACGGATACATACGCGAGTACCCGTTCGAGCGATTCATGCGCGACGCGAAGATCACCGAGATATACGAGGGGACAAGCGAAGTCCAAAGGATGGTTATCGCCAATCATATGGGCCTCAGATAGAGGCCGGGAAGCGAAAAGATTGGAGCCCGAACAGGCCCCATGATAATGATTCTAAATAATAGTTGTAATAGAATGCGTATTATTACAACTATTATATAGAAATCAATCACATAAATACATATAAATTATGTATTATAGTTTTATGTACAAAGCTGAATGTTTGGGATATAATGACTGATAAGCGGCTATTTTTTACATGTAGGAGGTCAAATCTATGAGTACATACGGATACTCGATGCCGGGCTACTTTCAGAGCATGCCGGCAATAGGCGCGGCGATCGATACGCCGAACGCCGATAACGAAGCGGAACTGAGAAAGGTTGAAGATGATATCCAAAGCGAGGCGGAATCCATTCTGGCTTCGGGACGAAGCGACGAATCGCTGAACAAGAGCGGGCAGATGACAGCGCTGCAGCGGCTTGAGCTGCTGCTCGACGCCGGGGCATG
>Ga0082212_10008738_pt1 | contig 13178 bp, 7 predicted proteins | sample TergutNt197P3_FD_71548 | JGI IMG/M metagenome (GOLD analysis project Ga0082212, IMG submission 71548) | Neocapritermes taracua P3 segment gut microbial communities from Petit-Saut dam, French Guiana - Nt197 P3 | ecosystem: Host-associated > Arthropoda: Insects > Digestive system > Gut ... | reverse complement strand
CCCCGTCACAAAGAGATTCACCGACCGCTCCACACAAAAGGTTTTTATGTTCAGTTTCTTTTGTGACCAATGCGGAATAGAATGGCGCAGCACGCCGAAAGCGTACGATCCCGGCGGACTGCGATTGCCAACGGATCTCCGGATATATCGTATGCTGTGGAACGAGCAGTACAAAGAAGCCTACGAACAAGCAAATCTGGAGGCGATCTACCTATTTTGCCTCTGCCAGGAATGTGGGCGCAGGGTCTGCATCGACTGTTTCCGCTCATATGAGGCGGAAGCCTCGGATGTTTGTAAGGACTGTTTAGCAAAAAAAATGGAGGGAAATCAGGATGCTTGTGGAAAAAAGAAGGGATAGTGTCCGACAAAACCGTAGCGTGTCGGCGGAGGTTAATATGAATGAAAAGGGGATGTGTTTTATGATGAAGAAAATTGGCGCGTTACTCATGGTGTTAGTATTGATTGCAGCCTTCGGCACGATTGCGGCCCACGGGGAGGTGTTCAATCATCCCGCCGGCGCCTATACCCTTACAATACCTGATGGCTGGATGGCCATTGACGGCGCTCTTGCGGAAGGTTTGCTTGCCATGGGTTTGGACGTCGTCGAATACAGCGATTCCGGGTATGCCGATTGGAGCGGTGACGGCAGGCCGGAGGGAGCGGTCATCATGCTGTTCGATACCAATAGAATCAACGGTCTCTTTCGCAACAGCATCAACATCAGCATTACGGATCTGGGTCAGGATTTTTCTACGGACGCTATTCTTTCACGCGGCGACGGATTTGTCGGATACATGCAGTCCATGTATGAAGGGTTCAATACCACGGTTCCAATCTCGAAGAAGACCTTTGGGGCGCTGGAAGCGGTAGTGTTGGGCGGCGAGTTTGTACAGGACGGCCAGAAAGCCGTTCGCCAGGCAATTTTTTCCGATGAGGGCATCCTCTACACCATAACGCTCTTTGCCAACGCGGACCAAATAACAGAGTGCGAGCCCATATTCGCTGCGGTGATCGTTTCGATGCGGAATCAGACGGCGGATTCGCAGAATTCGAACCCGCCGGCGGATGATATCAATCAACAGGCCCAATCAGGTACGCCGGAACACGAAAATGCGGCGGTTGATGCCTCTGCCATCGTACCGGGTAATATCGCAGGCGCTTGGCGTTTGATCCTCTTGGAGTCCGAAGGAAGGTCAATAGACCCGGTTACGGTCAGTTTGGATATGAGCATGGTATTGAACGAAGATGATACCGCGACTGTGCGGCTGTCCGGACAAGAAGCGGACAAACACGGAAGATGGGCCATAATTAACGAAAAGATTTACTTGCTCGCCGACGGAAACGACAATCCCATGGTGTTCACGCCTGATAACGGCAACTTGGTTATCGAAGAAGACGGAATGAAACTAATATTCGGCAAGGAAGAGGATCAAGGAGCCGGCGCGATCTTGGGTTTGGGTAATTTGGCCGGCTTATTGAATGCGCAGCGCGACCGTGCGGAACAGGAAAATACACCAACCGATCCATCCTTTATCGGCGAATGGCGCCTCGTGACCTACGATGTGGATGGCATTTCGCTTACCGCTGAGGAACTGGAGTTGTCCTTTGTATTGACCTTTGGGGATGACGGCAAAGTGGAAATTGCACTGGATGGCGACGTAATTGAATCCTCTGCGTGGAGTGTGCAGGGCGGTGTGGCTGTGTTTGAGAATGGAGAAGAAACCGCATACATGCCGGACAAGGATAAGCTCATCATGACCGGTGACGAAGGGACCATGATCTTCGAACGTATGTCTGCCGAACCATCTGTGAGAAAGGATGACGCAGCCGGCACAAAATCGGCTTTCGAAGAAATGGCCGGCGCCCTTGTGCCGCCGAGCATGGATACGCAGACTGTCCTTGAACCGGGCGACGTGATAGGCTCCTGGACTTTGGACGTCTTGGAGATTGGAGGAACGTTTGCGGATCCGGTTGCCGCCGGCTTGGATATGTCCATGCTGTTCAATGAGGACTATTCCGCGATTCCAATTCAAGATGGACAAGCGTCGGGAAACGTCAGAACGTGGAGTATAAAAGACGGCCAGGTCATCCTGTCCGCAAGCGGAGATTTGGACAGTATGGTCCTCACGCCTGTTGACGGCAATCTGGTTGTTGAAAGAGACGGAGCCAAGTTGATATTCGGAAAGGCAGAACGGGAAGCGCCGGAGGTCCCCGATCCGTTCGAGCTTCCAGACCGGTCGGATGACTCCGGCAATAAGCCGCTGATTTCTCAGGGCGGACCCACACGGCTGAAGAACTATGAGGATTGGCTGCAGCCCTATGTGGAAGTGATGCCGATGCAAAATATGTTGGAACAGTGGATTTCGACGGAAGACATTGATGACAGTCTTGTTCAGGACGCCATCAGTTACCCCCGCGCGTGGCCGGCGGAACTGCTGGGCGGCGCGATACCGGAGTATACGGGTGACGGTTGGCTGTACGATCTGTTTGTGACACGCCCGAACATGAGCTATGCGGCAAAGGATATCACATACCTTGCGCTGACCATTTACGAATACGGCGAGGACGATCTGGGCGCATACATCGAAAACCTTGCCTCATTTGGGTACGGCGAGGTGTTGAGCGGCGGATACTACGACAGCATTGTCAGCCAGTACAAGGCAGCCGGCGAATACGCCGTTCGTTGTTTTCAAAAGGGAGATTGCTTTGTATCGCTGACGACGGGGTATGGCGAGGGCGGTATTGTTCGGATCGGCTTCAGCGAGGACTTTGCCGACCTGCCCTTCCTTGATATCGGCGTCAACTTCCTGAACCGGGGATCCTACACGTTAAACAGCGCCGTTACACCGGGAACAGGGCTGCTCAATTTCGAGCAGGCCGGGCGCCCCGGCGGTGTAGCGGACTGTTATGGCACGGCCCTGGATAATTTGGCGGAAGCGGGTACAGACCAGTACGGCAGGCAGAATACGACCTTGTTGCTTCCGTCCGCATGGCCCGTGGATGTCTTTGGCGAACTGATCCCGGAGTATGTCGCTGCCGGTGTGCTCGGCGTCCTGTACCGGACAGAGCCCGGGGAAGAGGCGGGTGACGGGCGGACGCTGCTCGCCACGCTGTATATTCAAGATTACCAGCCTGGCGACGTGAACGGCTACATTGAAGCGGCCAGGGCTTTCGGCTATCGTGAGTTGCCGGCTTCGTATTATGCGGATTCGCAGGCTGCAGCTGCCGATCAATCGAGCCGTTATCAGGTTTTCAAGCTCCCGGGGATCATGCTGACCATTTCCGAAAGCTCGTATAAAGGGAATGATGAGTTGTCTATCGGGCTTTCCTGGGAGGGACGCTCCAGGAATTATTTCGCATCGCCGGAGCACTAGAGGTTGACCTCAACGAGCGACATCAACAACATGGGGAGGCTGTGCAAATGACCGATCAGTTGAATTCTACGGAACCATCCGTAACCCCGGCCGCGGATTCCCAGCAGACCGCCGCGAGCCAAAAGCGCTCCCGCTCCTGGTGGTGGATTTTCCTTCTGCTTTCGCTGTGGGTGTTTGGCGTTCGTACCGGCTGTCTCGCTTTTATTCATTCCGACTCCTTTGTCGCCATGGCCCGCCTTGCCGGCTCCGATATCGGGAAACTTCTCAGCCGGCCTGAACTCTCGGCAATCTTCGAACAGCCGGAGCTTCTCGGTCAGCCGGAATATGCCGCTGCATTTGAAGAGTATCTGCAACTGTCCGGACAGCCGGAACAGACCGCCATTCTGGACCAAGTTGGCGCTTTTGCGGAGCCGGAGTACGCCGCCATGATGGAAAGCACGGCTAAAACGGCAAGCACTTTCCTATACCTCGTGCAGATCCTCGGTGTGGCGGTGATTCCAGCTCTGCTGGCCAGAGGGGGCGTCCTTCGCGATGGCCGAAAAGAAAAATGGATCACAGTGGGTCTGCTGGTCATGGGCATCGCCATTCTGCCTGTTTTCCTCTTGGTACGCGGATTGCTTCTGCGCCCGGCGGTTCTCTACGCGCTGCTCTACTTGCTTGTGCTTTGCCCCTCCACAGCGATGGGCATTGCCCTGCGGCGTGGCGCGCTGTACTGGCCGGAGGGAAAAGCAGCCCTTTACATCGGCATGGCCTTTGTACTGGATCATGTTTTCGGTCAACTGTATTACTATTCCTGGATCGCCACGGAAAACGCGACCATCTATTTGAGCTACTCCTACATGTTTTTTGCCGGGCTGCTGATCGCGGCGGCAGTGCTTCGGCTTCGCCTGCGCGCGGAAGACGCGCCTGCCTTATCCCCCGTATTTCATGTTTACCCCCGGCGGTTCCCACAGAACGTATGCGCGCTCATCGTCATACACTCGCTGTTTTCCAGCGCGATCAACACGGTCATTTATTTCGACAACATGGACGACTTCCACACGCCCGGCTACGAGCTGTTCTTTTACAGCCTCGCGTTTTTTGTCATCCTGGCGGCTGTGCTGCTGTATCATCACCGCAGATGGCTGGCGCCGGTGCTGATCGGCTTGCTGCTGATTTGCTTTGGCCAGGGCCTGTCCCTCTTTGGCATACAGAGTACGCGGCTGGCGGTCGCGTACAACCTGGTCACCATGGTCGGAAAAATGCCTCCGCTTCTGGCGGTGATGATCATTCCGGTCTATTATGCCGTTGGCACGCGCAGGCCGGGGATGGCGTGCCTGGGCTTTGCCATACCCGCCGGCGCGGACTTCTTGATGAATCTGACGCAGTTTACGGAGAAGGGCATTGAGGGCGCGCTGCCGGGGCAATCTCGGCAGGGCGTTTTACTGCTTGCCGGGCTTTGCGTCATCGGCGCGATATTCTATCTCTACACCAAATTTGAGCGCACGCGCACCGACGCGCTGCTGAATGAGATTCGGGAGGGTATACGGGAACGGAAGAGTACCCGCGAGACCGTGGACAGCCTGGACCTGACCATTCGGGAAAAAGAAGTAACATCGCTTTTGCTGGCCGGCGATTCCCAAAAGATGATCGCGGCCAAACTGAGAGTCAGCTTCTCCACCGTGTCCTTTCACACGCGCAATTTATATCGCAAGCTGAACATCCAGAGCAAAGGAGAATTGTTTGCGCTGTTTCTGGTCGAAGAGCCGACCGTTGTCGCATAACAAACATATTCGAGGGAGTGACTCATCTATGAAACGGTTCTTATGCGTAATGCTCGCCGCTGTCCTTTTTCTGTCCCTGTGTTCGTCCGCAAGCGCGGCGGAGTATGCCCATCCCGTAGCCGGCTTCCATTTCACAGTTCCCGAAGGCTGGATGGCTATCGACAGCGCCAATATAGAGGAGGTCATGGGCTCAGGCCGTCTGAGCGCGGACATGACCACGGTCGTGGCCTCGATTCGCGGAATCCTGGACAGCACGCTCAGCGTGTACCTGTTTAAGGAGGATGTGGCTCAACCGCCCTTTGTGAACGTCTGCGTCGAAGACAAGGGGGCAGTGGAAGAGGAGATCACTCCGGACGACCTTTTAACAATCATCCGAGGATATGAAGCGCATTATCTGGAAACCCTTCCCGGGTATACGATTTTGGTTCCGGCGGGCATAGGTCAATTGGGTGGCTATCCAATGGGACACCTGAGCGGCGGGTATGAACAAGGCGGATATCGAATCGCCCTCTCGCAGGCGTTCGTGGTTACCGACGCGCGGTTTTATGAGATTACGCTGACTGCCGAGGAGGGCGAAGCCGCCGCCGCGATGGCGGATTTCGGTGATCTTGTCGCTTCTTTTGCCGCACCCGCCGGTTTGGCAAAAAGCGAGGCATATCCGCAACTCGCCAAGGAGACGGAACCTTTCGTTTTCGGCGAGGACATGTTGGACTCTGTTACCGCTATCGTCGGTTTCCGCGAGTGTACGGGATCGGATTCGGGATCGGGGATGGGGTATGAACAGCAGGCGTTCAACTACAAAAGCCCCTCCGTTCGCGACGACCTGATCGCTTACACCGATCACTTAATCGGGATGGGGTTTGAGGTTGTGCAGGGCGCACCGCTGGACGTGCCCGGCTCGGGGGTGCTGGTAGGGCAGTCTGCCTCCCCCGGCGCAAAGCTTCAGGTCGATTTGTCCTGGACCGAGGCCGACTATCGGATTTCCGTTACCAAAAAAATCCCGGTTGCAGGCGGCGATAATCCGGAAACCGATCCCGGCCTGCTGGCACGCGGGCAGGCGTTGCTGGATGCGGAAGCTTATGAAGAGGCGCTGGCGCTTTTTGACGAAGCCGCCGCCGAAAGCGGCGACGCAGCCGAATGCCACTATTATCGCGGCTTGGCCTTGGCTCACCTCTTGCGGGACGAGGAAGCGGAGCGGGCGTTTTCGAATGCTGTCCGAATCGATCCGGAAAACGCGCGTTATTTAGACGAGTATGGATCGTCGATGATATACACCGGGAAGGTTCAAGATGCCTATGAGGCAATCGACAAAGCGGTGACATTGGAGCCCTTGAACGGGGAGTATCGCGGCGACCGCGGTTTCGTACTCTTTCTCCTGAACCGGCCCGACGAGGCGCTGGCCGATCTGGAACAGGCCATTCAACTGGCGCCGGATTACGCGAATGCGTATTACTTCGCGGCCATCATCCAACAGGAGCGAGGCGCCTTGGAGGAGGTCGCGTCACACTGCGAAGCATACCTTGCAAGAGTTCCTATTGCCGATGAAGTGTGGCTCATGCTGGGCGACGCGCGGATGGAACAGGGCCGCTATACAGAGGCTCTGGCCGCGTACGACGGAGCGGTCGCTAACGGATACTATGTCGCCTCGGACATCGCGAACTATGCCGAAGCGAAGGAAAAGGCAGGCGAGGCGGGTATTGAAGCCGCGGATCAGGGCAGCGACCAGGGCGATTCGGACCTGCTGGCGCGCGTAGAGGAACTGCTGGACGCGGATTCCTACGAGGAGGCGCTGGCCTTGATGGACGAAGCCATTATGCGGCGTCCCGGCGTTGCCGGGTATCATCATTCGCGCGGTGGCGCACTGTTCGGGCTGGAGCGGTTTAAGGAATCGCTGGAATCGATCAACGAGGCGATCCGGCTGGATGGGAGCGATGGAGAATACTACCGTGACAGAGGGGTTGCCTATGTCCACATCAGCGAATATGAAGCGGCGCTGGCGGATTTTCTGAAAGCAAAGGACTTGAACTATTCTGATGAAGCCATGCATTTTTTCACGGCGCTCTGCCACGCGGAGTTGGAGGAGCTGGCGGAGGCGGTACAGGCCTGTGCCAACGGTCTGGCGGAATATCCCGATAGCGGCGATATATGGGGGTTTCTGGGCCATGTGCAGATAAACCTGGAGAATTACAGCGAAGCCTTCACCGCCTATAACAGGGCCATCGCAACCGGAGATTATACCGCCGAAGACTTTGGCGAAGCCTATACCCTGCTGAAGGATGCGTTCGGCGGGGTAGAAGAAACGCTCACCGTCACCATTGACGTATCCCTGATGAGCTGGCTCAGCGAAGAGGAGGCGAAAGCCCAGGCGGAAGAGCGGGGCATTGATTTCGCGGTCAACCGCGATGGCTCTTTCACCTATACGATGACGCCGGACCAGCAGACCCAGTTGTGGGCCAATTGGATGAAAGATGTGCCCGGAACGGTGCTGCAGCTGCTTAAGACGGATTCCGGGGTTCGTAACTGCGAGATGGATACCGGCTTTACCGAGATTACGTTTTATGTGGAAGCTGATATTGACCGAGACTGGCTGGAGACGGTTCCGGCGCTTATGGGTCTCCGAATGGCCGCAAGCCATGCGCTACAGGGCAAAGAGTCCCCAAGTACCCTTGTCCGGATCGTCGACGCGGATACCGGGACGGGCATCGATACGTTTCGCGTTCCAGGAGGGCGGTAAGCGGGCGTCACGAGAGGAACCTGCGTAAATATGCAGCTTGTCTTCATACCCCTGAGAGCGTATACTGAACACATCAATCGTTCCCATGACGCCATGTGCGGATCGGCGGACAATTATCAACAACAGGAGGAACCCCTATGAATACCAACCTGAGAAAATGGACATGTCTTGCCCTGGCTCTTTCAATGCTCCTGGCCGCTTCCGGCGCGACGGCCGCCCAGATCACCATGCCCTCGTCGCTATGGGAGGCTAGGTTCCAGGCACTGCTGGCCTACGCGGCGGAGAGTGGGCTGCCGCTGGCTGAGCAAACGGACTTTTCCGTCGCCGAGTTCTCTGCCCCTGATGGGACGATTGGTTATGAGCATTCGCTGGACCTGGCCGGCTTTATGAAGGTGTTTTATTATGACGGTGGGAACGATGATTTCGACGTCGCCATACTGAGCATCCATCTGGATCATGGCGGAGCGCCTGTGGAACTGGCTTTGATGGCGCTCTATTTCACCATCCTCGCAGTTGATGAGAAAACCACGCAAGAGGAGTTTGGCGAGCTGATGGAGGCGATGAGCCCTAATTTCGGTGAAGTGTTTGCCGGTGAAGAGCATGTGAACGGGATGCAGGCCGCCACGCTGCGCGGCGTCGGTTTCATGATGGAGATCAACGATGACGAGCGGTATATTAAGCTGTACGCCAATGTTTGGATAACGTCGAATGGCGAGTGATGACCGCGATCATCGCGATGAGCGGCTAAGGGTTTCAAGCGTCAGGCTGACAGGCTGACTTGCCGATGGACGCAGCAGCTCTTGGAGATATGCAGGCTTTTGCCACTGATTTTAACAGCTTAAGCCCGGAATACGGATATAGCATTACCATACCGGAGGGCTTGTTTGCCGTTGACAGCGGCAATACCGAGGAAAAGACAGCCTCGCCGGGAATGATGGATTATATGGCCGCTTCGCTCACCACCCCGCAAAGCCGGGCGGGATGCTGAAACAAGCAGGGGCGGGAGTATGCAAGGATAGAGCAGTACATTCATGAACCGAATGGAGGAGGCAAAAGGATGCGCAGGATGCTTTTAAACGTTAAGATAGCAGGATTGACAGCGGTTTTTCTGGTTCTTTTCATGGCTGCCGGAGTTGCCGAAGGAGAAAAAACGGATGCGGCCGGGCGGTGGACGTATGTACGGGAGGAAGTTGGCGTAACGATTACTGGGTATGCGGAGAAACCCAGCGGCGATCTGGTGATTCCGGGCGAGTTGGACGGCTATCCGGTGACGGGTATAGGAAACGGCGCGTTTGCGTATTGCCAAGACTTGACCGGTGTGATGCTCCCCAGGAGCATTCGTGAAATCGGAGCCCGGGCGTTTTTTGAATGCTTCCGTTTAGCGGATGTGTCAATCCCATACGGGCTGAGAACAATCAATGACGCGGCGTTTCAGTCCTGCACAGCTTTAACCCGCCTAACGATCCCACCCAGTTTGAATACGATCGGCTATCATGTTTTTGATGGATGCGACAAACTCTCTTTAGGTGTTTCGAAAGGCAGCCTTGCTAAGTATTACGCGGCGGAAAACGGGATTCCTTTCGAGTATGCACCGGCCTTCCCCGAAGGTGTGGCTTCAGCGGCGAGCCAGGATTCAGATCAAGACGTGAAAACGATTGCCGTAAGCACGGTTGAGGAGTTTATGGACGCGATCGGCTCCAACACCACGATTGTGCTGTCGGACGGTGAGTACAATCTGTCGCAGGTTCATCAGGGCTCGTTTTCAACCGAGGAAAAATACTGGGATGATTACGGATACTATCAAAACCTGTGGATACTGAATGTTCATAACTTGACAATCAAGGGTGAATCGCCCGATTGCAAAGTTGTCGTCGATCCGAGCTGCGCGGAGGTGCTGACCTTTCTTTACTGCTCGGGCATTACGATCGAAAACGTGACCATGGGTCATACAGCCAAAGCCGGATCCTGCGATGGCGGCGTGCTTTACTTTGAAGAGTGTGCGGACATACGGATCAACAACGTGCATATGTACGGCTGCGGCGCGTACGGGATTTCACTTACGAACGTCTGCGGCGTTGCGATTGATAATTCGTCCGTTTATGAATGCACAGCCATGATTATGTCCATGGAGTACTGTCAAGATGTTTCTTTTACGGACTGCGTGTTCAGGGATATGGAATCTTATTGGGGCGTAAGCATTGATGACTCCGAAAGCATAACCTTTAACCAGTGCCGGTTCTTCAATTTGAAGGGCGACAGCCTGTTCTCAGTAACGGCTTCCCCGGAAACGATTGTGAGAAACTCGAGTTTTACCGGCAACACTGTGAGTTATCTGGACTCGTCAGGACTCGTTCGTTTTGAGAATAATTCCTTTTCGGACAATTTGTTTGGCGATGCGGATTAAGCGCCTGACGCGTCCCCGTTTCCGCAGATTTGCGGTTTCTCCTTACGCGCGGAGCGACAGCGCGTAAGGAGGAGGGACATCATCTGCTCATTGTTCCGCTTCACGGAGATGAGGCGCGCTTGTTCCAGGATATACGGATCGTGCAGTTCATTCATTGCTAAAGGAGGTATGGACCGGATGCGCAGGAAGCTTGTAAATCGTAAAATGGCAGGGATACTTGCGGTTTTGCTCGTGCTTTTCATAACGGCGGGAGTTGCCGAAGAGGAAAGAACGGACGCGGTTGGGCAGTGGACGTATATTCTCGAAGAGAACGGCGCGACGCTTCTGTGGAGCGTGAAGGAACCAAGCGGTGAACTGGTGATTCCGGATATGCTGGATGGTTATGTGGTAAAAAGAATCGGGGATGAGGCGTTTTTGCTTTGTGACAGCTTAACCGGCATAACCATTCCCAACAGTGTTACGAGCATCGGCGATATGGCGTTCTCCAGCAGCGGGTTGATCAGCGCGGCCATACCGGCCGGCGTGGCGAACATCGGTGAAAAGGCGTTTGCTGAATGTGAGGGCCTCGTTCTGAGCGTAGAGCCAGGGAGCGTTGCAGAGCGATACGCAAAGGAAAACGGTATAGACTATGTTTTGACACAGCCGTCCGCTGCCGCGGATACGGATGACAATGGGGTGTTCGCGCTTATAGGTGGAAACACATTCAGTTTTTTGAGCGGAGTCGGCGGCTGGTGTACTGAAATCGAAGTGTCTGAAAACGGCAGTTTCACAGGGTATTTCCACGACTCGGACATGGGCGATACCGGCGACGACTATCCTGAGGGAACGCGGTACGAATGTTATTTTTCCGGCATGTTTGCCGTGACCGGAAAGATAGATTCATACACGTATGAATTGCGGCTCGTTTCGCTTGAACTCGAGGGGAGCGCCGGCGAGGAGCGCATTGTGGATGGTGTGCGGGTCATAAGCGCCGACGCCTATGGAATGGAGGGCGGCGAGGTATTCATGCTCTATTGTCCCGGCAGGGAGACCGCCGATTTGCCCGATGGGTTTCTGGAATGGATCTGTATGCCCAACGCCTGGGAGAAAGCGCCCGAAACGCTGCCCTTCTACGGGCTATACAACGATGGAGAGGGTGCAGGGTTTTTCTCGAATCCACATCACGCTGACGGAGAATCGGAGACAGTAACGAATGGAGACTATGCTTACACCCTCTCGGACGATCAGGCCACCATCACCACATACGCCGGCAACGCCGCTGAACTGACAATCCCGGACACACTGGACGGTTATCCGGTAACGGGTATCGGTTTTGCCGCCTTTGAATTGTGCGACGGCTTAGTCAGCGTGACCATCCCGAACAGCGTGACGAGCATCGGCGACAGCGCATTTTGGGGATGCGGCGGTTTAACCGGCGTCACCATCCCGGATAGCGTTACAAGCATCGGGAAAAATCCCTTTGCGTTTTGCGGTTTGGCTCACATAGACGTGTCCCCCTCCAACCCGGCGTACATACAGCATGACGGCATTCTTTTTGACAGGCGGCGAGAATCGCTGCTGGCTTACCCCGCCGCCAGAGAAGGCGCCTACTCAATACCTGAAGGAGTGCTGTATATAGGCGTCGCGGCGTTTGAAGGGTGCGTTGGCTTAACGGATGTAACCATCCCGGATAGCGTGACGAGCATCGGCGACGAGGCATTCTATCATTGCGCCGGTTTGTCCGCCATAACAATCCCAAACGGTATGGCGCATGTCGGCAGTCACGCTTTCGACGGGTGCAGCGGCTTGACCCGTGTGATTATTCCCGATTTTGTAATCAGTATAGGCGATTGCGCGTTTTATAATTGCGCCGGCCTGACCGACATGACCCTCCCCGACAGCGTGAGGGGCATCGGTTTCTATGCGTTTGCCGGGTGCAGAGGCCTAACGGACATGGTCATCCCTGCCGGTGTGCAGGGTATTGAGGACGGTGTATTTTATCAGTGCGACGGCCTGGTCAGCGTGGACATTCCCGACGGCGTGAAGGACATTGGAGATTATGCGTTTTATCAGTGTGAGAAATTGTCCAATATAATCATACCGGATAGCGTTGTAAGCATTGGTGAGTACGCTTTTGCCGGATGCTCCGGGCTGGGAGCCCTCGCCATTCCCGCGAATGTCACTGTTATTGATGAATACGCATTCGCCGGCTGCTCTAGCCTCACCCTCGCGGTGATAAAGGGCGGCTATGCGGAACACTACGCGCGGGAAAACGGGATTCCATACGCCTATGCCGAAGCCGCCTTGGACAACCAGCGGCCCGATGCCGCGTGGCCTGACGCTTCCCCGGCAAGTGCGGCCGATGTGCTGCAAATAAGGAAAATCAATGCGTTTTTGTCTATGTCAAGAGATGAAATTATCGAGAAACTGGGGCCGGACTTTACGGAGGCGCCCGCCGGGCCGGAGGGCGCCATGGACGGATATTACTATGAAGATTTGGGTATGGCGTTTGCGTTTTATCCCGACAGCGATACGCCGGAATTGATCGACTGCTATCCTGGTTTCAAAATTAACGGCGTTGGGCCGGGAAGCCTTTTTTCGGAAGTAATGGAGGCGTTAGGCCGGGCAGAAATTATCGAAACATGGCTGGAGCTCCCAATCTATACAGTGTATATGATCGAATACCGTTTGGGAAACAGTGATTATTGCTTTATTGCGCTTGCGGAGGATGAGCCTGCCGATATCCTTTGGATCAGCCAAGGGTTCTGATGATTTGACACAAATTATGCGCTGAAAAAACGAACGCGTATAGAGAACGCGCGAGGCGGCATGCAAGCCTCGGCTGACAAGACCTGATAGAAGCTGTTGGTCGGCTTGAAAATAATCCGCTTTTGAGAAGCGAGGATTTTGACCTGACTGTTTAA
>Ga0082212_10008737_pt1 | contig 13178 bp, 7 predicted proteins | sample TergutNt197P3_FD_71548 | JGI IMG/M metagenome (GOLD analysis project Ga0082212, IMG submission 71548) | Neocapritermes taracua P3 segment gut microbial communities from Petit-Saut dam, French Guiana - Nt197 P3 | ecosystem: Host-associated > Arthropoda: Insects > Digestive system > Gut ... | reverse complement strand
ACATGCAACTTGTTGAAGTAGAGCAGGCTTTCAAAACGCTCAAATCTGATATGTCGCTACGCCCTATCTACCATCAAAAGGATGAGCGAATAGAAGCGCACATATTCGTAGCATTTTTATCCTATTGCCTCCATATAACACTGCAACAGCAGTTGAAAGCCCTGGCGCCGGGACTGACTGCCCGGTCTGTAATTGAAAAATTTGAGGCGGTGCAGATGGTAGATGTCTTTCTGCCAACAACAACGGGTAAAGAGCTTCGGTTGCCCCGCTATACTGAGCCTTCCAAAGAACTCGCCCTGCTCCTAATGAATTTAGATATTAAATTGCCCCAGCAACCCAAACCAGTTCTCTTAGACAGGCGCAAAACCCAGGAGGCAGGGTTGGTTTTGTAGTGGAAACCTTTCATCCCTCTGTCTAGTATTTTCAATAACTTACGTACTCTGCTACCCCTCAGTTGTCAAAGTCGGGTTAAGCTCCCTGGCATGGCCCCCTGTACAGCAGTCCCGGGTCTCCTCCAATCAGGTGGAAACGAAGGCTCCTGAGCCATGGCAGACATCGCCATCGCAAATGCAAAAACGGCAAAACGTAACATACAAACGCGCAGAATTACAGGAATAAAGTTGAACCACTAAATCACTCAAGCTAAATAATAGAGCATTCTTTGGCCCCTTTGTTTAATGCAACTTCAACATTCTCCAAATTCATGGGTTTTGTGAAAGGCTCTCGCTTTATTCCAGGCCCAACTTGGGCTGTTGGCCATTTTCGGCTGGGGGAATTTCCGTTGCGGGGTTTACAATCTCACCATTTTCTGCCAGGTCGCCTTCTTCCTCTTCGTCAAGGGCCTGGGCAGCGGCATCAATTTTGGCTATGGCCACTACTCGATCCTGGTCACTTGCAAGGTTTAACAATCGAACGCCCTGGGCAGCCCTGCCGGTCTGCCTTACTTCGTCTATGGCAAATCTGATGACCATGCCTTCCTGGCTTATGAGCAGGCAGCCTTCGCCTGGCTTGACCAGGACAGAACCAGCCACCATGCCATTTCTGACTCCGGCACGGATGTTTATCACGCCGGTACCGCCCCTGTTCTGGAGCCTGTAGTCTTGTATCAGACTCCTCTTGCCGTACCCTTTTTCGGTGACGGTCAACAACATTCCGTGTTCTGCTGCCGTGGCTTCGTCTGCAACTTCCCCTTCTGGCAGATCTGGCAGTGGGTCAATCACTTCCATATCCACGATGCGGTCGCCAGCGCTCAGCTTCATGCCTCTGACTCCGGTGGCTGTGCGCCCCATGGCGCGTACGTCCTCTTCTGAGAAGCGAATTGCTTTGCCCTGGGCACTGACCATGATGCACTGCTGTTGGCCGGTTGAGGTCATTACGGCAACAAGGCTGTTTTCTTGCCCAATGTTAAGGGCTATTATTCCATTGGAACGAATATTGGCATAGGCTGCCAGGCTAGTCTTTTTAATTGTCCCGTCAGATGTTGCAAACACCAGGTTGTGTTCCTCCGGGAAATCCCTCAGTGCCATGAGTGTCACGACCCTCTCTGAATCTTTTAGGCTAATCAGGTTCTTGATGTGTTTGCCACGGTTGGCTGCACCGGATTCAGGAATGTCATAGACCTTGAGGGCATACACATAACCTCTGTCTGTAAATACCATGAGGGTATCGTGGGCCTTGGTGAGGAAAAGTTGTTCTACAAAGTCCTCATCCTTAGTCTTCATGCCCAGCTTACCTTTGCCGCCGCGCTTCTGGCGGCGATAGGCCGAGAGTTCGGTGCGCTTTATGTAGCCGGCTTTGGAGAGCGTAACCACCATGGGATCGTCAGATACTACGTCTTCCATCCTTATTTCGCCGGTAAAGCCAACAATCTCAGTACGCCTGGCATTGCCGAACTGCTCTGACATGGCACTAATTTCGCCCCGTATGACTGACATGAGTAGTGCATCATCGTTGAGAATCGCCTTCAGCCGTACAATTTCAGCCTCCACTGCGGCAAGCTCTTCAAGTATCTTGTCACGCTCCAGGCCGGTCAGTCTTTGGAGGCGCATGTCGAGAATTGCCTGAGATTGTTTTTCGCTAAGACCGAATTTGGTCATCAGTCCCGACTTGGCCTCTTCAGGATTTTTGGAGGCACGAATCAGTTTGATAACAGCATCAAGGTTGTCGAGTGCGATTTTCAGCCCCAGCAAAATATGGTGTCTATCTTCGGCCTTGCGTAGCTGGAACATCGTCCGCCTGGTGACCACTTCTCGGCGGAAACCTAAAAATTCGCACAATATCTCTTTCAGCGTGCAAACCTTCGGCTGGCCATTGACGATACAAAGCATGGTTATGGGGAAGCTGTTCTGTAGCTGTGTCTGTTGGTAGAGCTGGTTCAGCACGATGTCTGAGGCTTCATTTTTTTTGAGTTCGACTATCAGGCGCATGCCTTCACGGTCGCTCTCATCCCGCAGGTCTGAAATGCCTTCCAGTTTTTTATCGCCTACCAGGTCTGCAATTTTTTCAAGGAGGTTAGATTTATTTACCTGGTACGGTAACTCTGTAAAGACTAATTGCTCAATCTCACCTCTGTTTTTTATGCGGACGGTTTCAACATGTGATTTTGCCCTTACAACACAACGACCACGGCCTGTCCTATAGGCATCAACTACTCCTTCTGTGCCAAGCATCATGCCACCGCCTGGAAAGTCTGGACCCTTGACATGGTTCATGAGAACGGGGAGTCCTATCTCAGGGTCATCAACGAGAGCGATCAAGGCATCACAGCACTCTTTAAGATTATGAGGAGGGATTGAAGTCGCCATGCCCACGGCTATGCCCTGGCTACCATTAATCAACAAATTAGGTATTTGTGTCGGAAGGGCCAGCGGCTCAACCATACTGTCGTCATAATTTGGGCCAAAGTCCACCGTATCCTGGTCAATATCCTCCATCATGGCAGAACCTATGCGACTCAGACGGGCCTCTGTGTAGCGCATTGCTGCGGGGCTGTCTCCATCCACTGAACCGAAATTCCCCTGACCGTCAACGAGGACGTGGCGCATGGAAAATGGCTGGGCCATCCGCACCATCGTGTCATAGATGGCTGCATCGCCATGGGGATGGTACTTACCCATTACTTCGCCTACGGTGCGGGCTGATTTTTTATATGCGCGATTCCAGTCGTTGCCTGTTTCCTTCATAGCGTACAGTACGCGGCGGTGGACTGGTTTTAGTCCATCTCTCACGTCCGGCAAGGCGCGACCAACTATGACGCTCATTGCGTAGTCGAGGTACGACTTACGCATTTCCTTTTCGATTTCAATTGGCTCAATTTTTTGGGGTCTTAAGGTTTGTTCCACGTGGAACCTCAAAAAAATACTGACTGTCTAGGGCTGGCGATGGTGGAGAAATCTCATTTGGCCTGAAACCAGCAGTAAATCAGTTACACATCAAGGTTTTCTGCAAGTAGGGCATTGTCTTCAATAAAGCGCCGTCTCGGCTCCACAGCGTCACCCATTAAGACCGTAAATATCTCATCTGCTTCTACTGCGTCATCAATGCGAACCTGAAGGAGAGTCCTGCGCTCAGGATCCATAGTAGTCTCCCAAAGCTGTTCAGGATTCATTTCTCCCAAGCCCTTGTATCTCTGGATAGAAACGCCCCGCTTGCCCTCTTCGATGATCGCGGCAAGCAATTCTTCAGGATTGTTAAAGGACATTTCTTTGGCAGACATTTTTGACAACTCCTCGTTGCCTTCTTCGCTGTCTTCTTTTGCAGAATTAACAATTTTTGTTGCATTTGCAGCTTTGCGCTTGGAAGCACTGGCTGAATTACCGGAGACGCGGTTCATGGTCAGTGTTCCGCTGTACAGTTGAGCAAGCTCCTTGCGAAGCGCGGCGAGTCTGCGGAATTCACCCCAATGGGCAACCGTTGAATCTATGCGCAAGGTTATCGGGCGAGATAAGTGCATTCTAACTAACCTGATCCTATGGACAGACGAGCCTGCCTCATTTTCGCTTCCGTTTTCTTCCGAACTTTCGTTGCCTTCTACCTGACAGGCACCCATCCCCAATTTTGAAAGATGGGCAGCAAGAGCTTCAGCCCCCTCTCTGGACTTGAAGCATCCTGGCTCTAAAAACCCATCTGCAAGCAGCGCGTCTGTAAGCTCTTTTGCATAGCCTCTGCGTTCCAACTTGGCATAAAGATGTTTAATCTCACCTAATTTTTTTAGCTTTGTCACTAGTGAATTGCCTGAAATTTTTGTCTTGTCTGGCGTGGTGAGCGTCCACCCATCCAAGGCACGACTGAATAAAAATTCCTCTAAACCTCGTTCATCTTTCAGGTACTGCTCGTGTTTGCCTTTTTTTACTTTATAGAGGGGCGGCTGGGCGATATAGACGTTTCCCTTCAGGACTAGTTCTGGAGTCTGCCTGTAGAAGAAGGTCAACAATAGCGTTCTAATATGACTACCGTCCACATCTGCGTCTGTCATCAAAACTATCTTGTGGTACCGCAGGTTTTCTATTTTGAAGTCATCCTGCCCGATACTAGTGCCAAGTGCCTGAATTAGCAGACGTAGCTCATTATGACTGAGGATTTTGTCAAAGCGGGCCTTTTCCACATTAAGAACCTTTCCCTTGAGCGGGAGAATTGCCTGAGTCCTCCTGTCGCGGCCCTGTTTGGCCGACCCCCCTGCTGAATCACCCTCGACCAGAAAAATTTCTGACAGCGCGGGATCTTTTTCCTGGCAGTCGGCCAATTTTCCAGGCAGTCCGGCGGACTCTAACGCACCTTTGCGGCGTGTCAGCTCTCTGGCCTTTCTGGCAGCCTCTCGAGCGCGGGCAGCTTCAATAGCCTTTTCGAGGATAATTTTCGCTTCTCTGGGGTTCTCTTCAAAAAAGGTGTAGAGACGCTCATATACCACTGCTTGGGTAATACCCTTGACTTCAGAAGAGACTAGCTTATCCTTGGTCTGACTGCTGAATTTAGGGTCTGGCACCTTTACAGATATGACGGCTGTCAGCCCCTCTCTCACGTCTTCGCCTGAAAGAGTAACCTTACTTGATTTTAGTAAACTGTTTTTTTCTGCGTACTGGTTGATCATGCGGGTCATCGCAGCCCTGAATCCCTCGAGGTGCGCGCCTCCATCTCGGTTACGGATATTATTTGTAAAACAGAAGAGCGTTTCCTGATAGGAATCATTCCATTGGAGGCTCACCTCAACACAGACCTCCTGGCGAACATCTCTGATAAATATTGGTGGCTTATGGAGCGGTGTCTTGTTGCGGTTTAGATGTTCAACAAAAGCATCTATGCCGCCTTCGCTGAAAAAGTCATTGCTTTCGCCTGTGCGTTCATCTGTTATGACGATTTGGACCCCTTTATTAAGAAAACTGAGTTCGCGGAGTCGCTGGGTGAGCAAATCAAAATTAAAGTCTGTTTTGTCATTGAATATTTCCTGGTCGGGCAGAAAGCGTACCCGCGTACCGCGCCTGGTGGTTGGCCCTACCACCGCCAGAGGGGCATCTGCTTTCCCTCTGGTAAAGACTACCAAGTGTTCTTTCCCTTCCCGCCAGATGGTCAGCCAAAGTTTTTCTGACAGGGCATTTACACAGGAAACTCCAACTCCGTGGAGACCCCCTGAAATCTTATAGGAATTGTCGTCAAATTTTCCGCCTGCGTGCAGAACGGTCATGATAACTTCGGCAGCACTTCGACCCTCTTCTTTATGTGTATCGGTGGGGATGCCGCGGCCATTGTCTTCTACCGAACAAGTACCATCATTGTGTATGATTACGTCAACTTTTGTACAGTGGCCAGCCAGAGCCTCGTCTATGGCATTATCAACTACTTCAAAAACCATATGGTGCAAGCCGCTACCATCGTCCGTATCCCCAATATACATCCCTGGCCGTTTGCGAACTGCCTCTAAGTCTTTCAACACTGTTATGTTGTCGGCTGTGTAATCTTCAAGGTTAACTGCAGGGTTTGTGGATTTAGTTACTGCTTCTGACATCAATTCTCGCAAATAAGGCAAATATGAAACTTATAGGGTAATGGTCAAATCGGGCCGCTTTAGTTAGGATTGGCAAACTTGACCGGCATGAGTATATATTTAAATGACATATCCTGTAGGCTAGGACTCATAAATAAGCCCTGTCCTACGTCGTCTTTGAATTGGTACTCAACTAAGTCACCTGGCAGCTTATCCAAAAGTTCGGTCAGATAATCTATGTTGAAAGCAAGCTCAAGGGGTTGCTCTGCGCCACTAAAGTTTAGACTAGCCTGGTTTATCCCTTCGTCTGGATGTTGAACCAAGACCCTAAGATTAGGAAATTCAAAGAATAGACGCACATTTTTGTTGTAATCGTCCTTTTTAAGGCCGACAAATTTAAGAATTCTAATAAATTCTTCCCTGTCAACCGTTACATGATGAGGAAGTTCGGCTGGTAATACCTTTTCGTAAGCGGGATAGTTGGCAGTAACTCTCCTGGTACTAAATTTTAAATTAGGCTGCGATATAAACAGGCTTCGTTCATCCCAGGAAAGCTCCAGAGAGCTATCCTCATCAAAAGATCCATAGATAATGTCCATAGCACGTTTAGGGACAATAATTTTTTCTTCGCCTTTTGAATTATCTGTAGCCTTGAGTCCTGTATCACATTGGAATTCGACTATGGCTAGCCTGAATCCATCTGTTGAAACAATCCGCACAAATTTTGGTGCAAGATGTAATAATACCCCTGAAATTGCAGCCTTTGTTGCATCTTTGCTGATTGCTATCGCTCCAAGCTGGATTGCTTTCTTAAAAAGTGCCACAGGTAATTTGACTACAACATTGGATGGGTCTGGAGTCGGTAGTTCTGGAAACCCTTCAGCGTGCTGCACATTGTGTTCAGAATTAAAACCTTTGGCTCTCAACCACATTCGGCTTCCATTGCCTTCATCTGGCCATTCAAGAGTCAGTATTCCCTCAGGGTAAATTTTTACTGTCTCAACAAATTTTTTCCCTGGCACCGCCACCAATTTTTTCCCTGATCCTTCAATTGGTAATTTTGCTTCAAAGGCCAGTTCCATGTCTGTAGTTTTGAGAGTCATCTCCTGATCAGAAATTTCCATGATGATGTGCTGGAGTATCGGTAGTGTTACTCGTTTCTCCAGAGCGTGTTTCAAGACGCTTAATACTCTGTCAAGCCGTTCTCTGGATACTTGTACTTGAAAGTTCATATATCACCTGATGATTATGATGGGATGACTAAGCTGTGCATTAGTGTCCCAAATCCCCATATTACCTTGAAAAGGTGAGTGTGGATAGTCTGTTGAAAGACTGTGTTTTGTTGTTGGAAAATGTGGGCGGTTTGGTTTGGGATAACCTTTTCGACATATCGTCTGCCTTCGAACTGTGTAAATATGTGCATTTCTATCGATTCCTTTATTTTTAGGCAACACTATTCAGGAGACCCTGAACTTCTCTGTGGAAACTGGAATCTTTCTGCATTCTCTTGTTGACGGATTCAATTGCATTCATCACAGTGCTGTGGTGCATGTTATTAAATATGCGCCCAATTTCTGCGTAGGATGCCGTTGTGAGTTCTCTTGCCAGGTACATCGCAATCTGTCTAGGCAACAAAACTTCCAACCGCCTGGATTTTTTTTTGGTCAGATCGGAAAATGATAGCTTGTAATTTTCAGCAACTGTCTTACAAATTTTTTCCAGGGACACAGAGGCCAGTGGTTCCTCTCCAGTAGTACCTCTGTAGGCCTCTTGAGCAACACTCAGAGACACGTCCACTCCTAAAAAACTTGCCTGGAACAAAGTCCTTTTAAGTAGGCCCTGCAGTTCCCTCACGCTGGATTTGGCTTTATTGGCAATGAAATATAGAGCGTCATCGGGAACGGGGGGGTATCCTTCAAAAGCAGAATCTTCAAGTTTTTTCTTTAATATTGCAACCCTCGTCTCAAAATCGGGAGGATATACATCCACGGTTAGGCCCGCCTTACATCTAGTCAACAAACGATCATGCAGCCCTTCCAAGCGGTCAGGAGGTCTGTCACATGTTATTACAATATGTTTTCCATGGTTGATCATATATTCCAGGATATAAAAAATTTCCTCCTGAGTACGCACCATATTCTGATGTAAGGTCTGAATATCGTCGAAGAGCAGAACATTTTTAGATTGATATTTCTGCCGTAGAGGTTCGGTGGTATTAGCTCGGATAGCACCAGTCATTTCATGGACAAATGATTCTGCTTTGAGGTATGCAAGTTGAAGCTGCGGATGTCTGGCAATCAAACCCTTGCCGATGCCAATCATAAGATGGGTTTTCCCAAGACCGCTCCCACCGTAGATGAATAATGGATTCATGTTGGACAGATTAGAGTGACCGAAATTTTCTACGACACCCTGTGCAGCATTGAATGCCATACTGCAACTTGGGCCTACTACGAAGTTGTCCAATGTATAAGATTCAAACCCTTTGGGCAAGAGAGATGTATCGCCTGAACCAGCAGCAGACGAGCTTCCCTTTGTCATTTTTGGGAGGGGCTTTTGGCTTTCTATCTGCCTATTGCTACCAGTTGTAAACATTAATTTCAGGTTTGGCAAGTCAATGTGGACGAGAGCATCGTATAGTTCGTCTGCCATTTGCTGCTCAATCCATAGCTTTGTAGAACGATCCGGAGTCTGGATTTTAAGAGTTTGGTCTTCGTAGCCAATAGGGGAACATGGCACTATCCAGTCGCGAAAAACGCGATCCTGCATTTTGTGGGCTAAATACTGGCACAGTAAGCCCCATGTGTGTTGTGCATCCTGGAGAGTCATTAAGAAACAACCTGTACAACAAAGAAAAAAATCATAACATAGCCAAACGCCAAAAAAGTGAAATCACTTAGTAAAAAATATGATAGCAAACATTAACAGCAAGGACCACAAGGCATGTAAAATTTGATTTCGGCTTGAAATATTTCTTTATTGAAAATCTTGCACATTTTAGTTACAATCACAGGTTCGCCCTTCCCGTCCGGGGAAGAATGAAAGGATTTGTGAGATGAAGCGCACTTTCCAGCCCAATAACCGCCGCCGCGCTAAAACACATGGCTTTTTAACTCGCATGAAAACCAAGAGTGGCCGCTTAGTGTTAAAAAGGCGCCGTGCCAAAGGCAGGCACGTACTAGCACTCTAAGCAATGCAAGTCGCCGGGCTATTTCGAGTTGTCCGGCGTAGGGATCGTGTTGCTTTGGAAAGGTTTACGAAAACGCTTTCTGCCAAAGGTAGCTCTCTTGATGTTAGGATACTATATCTTGAACGGGGCATAAAGCCGCTTCTGCTGGTAAGTACACCGCGAAAAACAGGCTCGGCTACAGAAAGAAATCAATTTCGCCGAAGGGTGCGCATGGCTTTCCTGAAAGTGTTACGACAGTACTCTGACACTATTGTCGCTGACCTTGGCAATTTTGTCTTTTGGGTCAGGCCCGCATATAGAAACCCCGCAGGATGCCGGATTGAATACCGCGATATTGAAAAACAGATAGAGTTAACTCTGGGTTGTATGAGGCATCCATGAACAATAACCGCAATTTGGTAATTTTTATCTTTGCCAGTATGGTACTTCTATTCGGCCACTCGTGGCTCACCAAAAAAAACACTCCGCCTACACCAATAATTCCTGTTACCACCGCCGTTGAGCCTGAACCTGCACCGTTGTCCAGTCCGTCTGTGTCACCGAGTTCGCTCCCAAGTTCACTCTCAAGTCCAGCGCATGTCAAAACACCAGATGTCCCTGTTGCGGATGATGCTGAGGCAATGGATATGCACGCGAAGTTTATTGCCGAAAATGATTATCTGGAGCTGACATGGCGCCAGTATGACGGAGCAATAGTTCAGGCAGTATGGAAGAATGACGATACGGCATTTTTCCCCAAAGAAGTCAGGGAATCAAATGGCAAATTAAGTTCAGCTGAATTTATCGGGATTGGCGGGGCCACTAAGGCAATATTCACGAATCCGCCCAGACTTGAAGAAGAAGAAAATGGTGTGTCAGTCATTTTTTCTAGCAGGGCTGGCGAAACATTATCTTACTACATGCCAAAGGATGGGTACATTCTGGAAGTGACGTGGTCTTCGCCGTACAGAAATGACATGTACTTAATTCGCACCTTGAACGACATTCCTTTGGCCACAGACTTTGCCACTGGCCGACAATACCAGGCAAATCCCTTTCACGGGCTGGAAAATGGCAGAATATTTACAATCGAAAGCAAGAAAATTTTTGCGGTAAAGTGGAATAACATACTCACAGACCCCTGGTTAAAGTCCCTGGGACGTAAACGCAAAGAATTACCTCTGGCATCACAACGCCTGGGCATGGATGCCGGAGTCGAGACCAACAGAAGGCAAACAACTCACTACTTTGCAGCTATTTGGGATTCGGCCTCTGCAACATTGAGGGACGTAGCCCTGCTACCCGGCTATCGTGCTGTCGCAGATTCGGAAGGCATCGCATCCGCAAGGCTATATCTTGGGCCTAAACAGGCTGAGCACCTCGCGACTCTCCATCCCATCGGCGAACCAGAAAAAGGAAAACCATTCCTCCAGGTGATGGACTTTGGCTTCTTTGGCTTGATTGCAAAATTCCTGTTTGTCGTCCTACGGTACATTCAGAGCCATATAAACAATTGGGGCTGGTCATTGATTGTTTTGAGCTTGCTTGTCCGCTTTTCGCTTTGGACCTTAAACTCAAAGACTACGAAGGGTATGCTGAGACAAAAAGAATTGGAGCCATACCAAAAACAGATACAGGCAAAGTATGCAAAATTTGGCAATGACATGATCAAAAAACAGGAAATGCAGCGTGAGCTAATGGCATTTTACAAAAAAAATGGCCACAACCCGCTTGGAAGTTGCCTACCGGCACTGGCGCAAATGCCAGTATTTATGGCCCTGTGGTCGATGCTTCAAGCAGTCTTTGAGCTGAGGCAGGCCCAATGGATTTTTTGGATTAAAGACCTCTCTCGCTCAGACCCGTTTTTCATTCTCCCAGCACTGATGGTCGGTACCATGATAGCCCAGCAGGCCATGACACCTCCCATGGGTGACCCCCAGCAACGAAAAATGATGATGGTTATTATGCCAGTTATGATGGGATTTTTCTTTGCTTACACTCCCGCGGGGCTGACACTCTACTATCTATTCTTTAATTTGGTTGGCATGGGCCAGACCTGGTTTTTAATGCGACAACACAAGCCCCGGCCAGTCATAATATGAGGCGAGTATGCGGCACACAAGACAACTAGAGGAAATTCCCGAGCTGGTGCAAAAGTGGTGTTCTTACCTTGGACTGAGTGTTGAAGCCACGTTTGAGAAGTCTGGTGACGATTTGCTGTTTCCCAATCGGATGGCCCTGTCAGGACAGGACGCGTCACACCTTCTTTCAGGCAGGTCTCAGCCACTGGATGCACTTCAGTACCTCCTGCATGAAGCTCAAGGAGATAGGGATGAATCTAAACTGGTGTATTTGGACGTGCAGGGTACCAGACTGTTCAGGATGCGCGAACTGGTTGCAATGGCAGGTCTGGCCGCTCAAAAAGCAAGGCAAAACGGAAGCTATACCTTCGTTTCCCTCACCCCCAAGGAGCGCCGTTGGATTCATCTGGTTATCAGAAATGAAAGCGATCTGGAAACATACAGCGAAGGCTTTGGTACCATAAAGAGCCTAAAGGTTTTGCGCAAAGTCTGACATTTATGGAGCCTATTTGCGCCCCCGCGACCCCTCTGTTGTCATCATCGGTGGCAATAGTCAGAGTGACTGGGGATGCTCTGGGTGGGGTGCTTGCCCCCCTGATCAAACTATCGACACCCAGAGTGGCTGTAGTGCGCCGCTTGAAGTGGGACGGCTATTCCGAAAACGCGCTGGTGCTATATTTTCCTGCCCCAAAATCCTATACAGGCCAGGACGTAGTCGAATTTCATTTACATGGTAATCCATTGCTGGTGAGACGCTTTCTGGAATACCTAAACTATATTGGAATCCGCATGGCGAGGCCCGGTGAATTCACCCAACGTGCTCTCGTCAATGGCAAACAAGACATCTTGGACGTGGAAGCATTACAGGACTTAATGGAGGCATCTACTGATACTCAACTCAGGCAGGCCCAGGCGAGAGAGGGGAAGATGCCAGCATGGATTGTGGAAGCAAGGGCCAGTATAGGCTACTGGGTAGCTCAGGCTGAAGCCAGCGTTGATTACGGAGAGGATGAAGACATAAGTTTGGATATGTCAAGACTAAAAACCTGGGCCGCAACCCTGAAAGAGACGTTCCACGTGGAACTGAGGCGATCAGCATCAGCGAGATGGCTCAGGGACGGAATCTGCGTAGCCATAGTCGGCAGACCCAATGCAGGCAAGAGTACCTTGTTTAATGCTTTGGCTGGAGAAGAACGTGCCATAGTTACCGAATTGCCAGGGACTACCAGGGATATTCTGGAAGCGAAGTGCCAGTGGGCTGATTTGCCTCTTTATCTATTTGATACGGCTGGCATTAGAAAAACTGACGATCCAATTGAGCGTATCGGGGTTGCCAGGGTTGATCCTGTTTTGCAGCGAGCAGATTTAATTCTTCATCTGGTTCCGGTGGTTGATGGAACCCCTTCACCCGAAATACTGGCTTATCTGGAGCCATACAGCGAAAAAGTTATGGTAGTACGCAACCAGTGCGATTTAGGAGTGAGTCAGGGCATCTGCATTTCAGCGGTAGATGGCAACCTTTCTGCCTTGGAAGAAGCACTGAAACAGCGATTTTTTGGAGAATTTGCGCCAGACGCATGCTTTGGCGCACTCGCGACTGCCCGCCAGAGGAGTCTACTAACCGAATTAATCCATCAGGCAGAATTAATATTAGGTATATGCAGTAACACGCCACCAGAGATTCCAGCTAGCCTCCTTCAGGGTGCCTGGGGTCTGCTTGCGAAATTGACTGGGGAAGACAGGGCCGATATGGCTCTGGATGCGATGTTTTCGGGGTTTTGTTTGGGGAAGTGATAACCTGTAATACCGTTTTCTATTGCTAATTTGAACAATATCAGATTGAGTTGAACCCTAAATTCCCATAATTTTTAACCTAGTATAGGCAATTGACAGATTTTAGTGGAGTTTATGGATTTGTAATAGGTTAAAATATTTTAACCTATTCAACGAC
>Ga0082212_10008736_pt1 | contig 13179 bp, 9 predicted proteins | sample TergutNt197P3_FD_71548 | JGI IMG/M metagenome (GOLD analysis project Ga0082212, IMG submission 71548) | Neocapritermes taracua P3 segment gut microbial communities from Petit-Saut dam, French Guiana - Nt197 P3 | ecosystem: Host-associated > Arthropoda: Insects > Digestive system > Gut ... | reverse complement strand
TGGTTTTTTTCAGAAGAAGTCATGTTCTGAGCTGCGAAGGTAGAATCCGAAGGGGATATTTGAGACATGACAGGAGACCACGGGATAAGCTGGGCTTCGCCGGTGCCTTGCTTGCAGAGGCAAAGGCCGCGTTTTTCATCGACAATGGCCCAGGGAGTTTTTCCGAAACGAAGACTAAAGTGATCCGCAAGGGCAGGAAGAATAAAGTGATCGGGCGCGCATCGGGCTGTGAATATACCGTTTGAATCCGGACAGAAACGGAGAAGTCCAATCAGTCGGTGTATTTCGTGCCCTACTTTACCTGCCGCCCTCAACACCACATTTACATCCGGGTCCCCCCTGTCGGTGGCAGCTTTCATGGCGGCTTCCCGGTTTTCGGCAGTTTTATCGCCGCCGTTTTTACCTCCGGAAAAATCGCAGCCTGCTTTTTTTACCTTTTCAATGAAGCGGAAGATTTCTTTTTCAATTGGCAGCTCGCTCATCTGGGCGTAAAGCGCCGCATAGTAGGCATCAATGGAAAGTTCATAAAGTGCGCTCAAACCCTGCGGCATTTCAAATGCAGACGGATTGTTATCTTCAAAGAGTTCTCCCTGATTCATTTATATACTATACAAAAGTATAGTATGCCATTCAAGGGGCTTCAGGTTCATAATCAAAAATATGTATTAAAACAGGAGGCAAAAATGTCGATGGATACTTTTTTAATTTTTGACGGAGACTGCCGGAAAGCCATTGAGTTTTACGCGGGGGTTTTTAAGCAGGAAATGCCGAAGCAAATTATGACCTACGGTGAAAATCCCGAAGGTTCGTCGGAGGAGAATAAGGATCGCATCATTTACGCCTCCATGCCCTTATTCGGGCAGAACGTCATGTTTTGCGATTGCGCCGCGGGCGATGAGCACATAAAAGGAAACAATATCTCGTTGACCCTTGGCCTGAGCGATGAAGGAGAGATGAAGCGAATTTTTGAAGCTCTTGCGAATGGCGGAGAAGTCTATATGCCTTTAAGCAAAACATTTTTCAGCGAACTCTTCGGCATGGTCTGCGATAAATACAGCATTATCTGGCAGTTAAGCAAGACTTGATATCTTTCGTTTAAAGATATTCTTTGAGTTTGTTGATTACTTCATTTATATCAATAGGTTTTCCCAAATGGCCGTTCATACCGGAAGAAATAGAGCGTTCGATGTCTTCACGTAAAACATTGGCGGTCATTGCGATAATCGGAATAGAATCGGCCCCCGGTAAACCGGAAGAACGGATACGGGCAGTTGCTTCATAACCATCCATAAATGGCATCTGTATGTCCATTAATATCAGTTCATAAGCATCGGGGGCAGCCAAAAACTTTTCAACAGCTTCCGCTCCGTTGAAAGCGAAACTTATCACTATACCTGTATCTTCAAGCAGCGCTGCAATAATTTCCCGGTTAATATCTACGTCTTCGGCAATTAAAATGCTCTTCCCGGTAAATATTCCGTCTATTGAAATATTTTCTTTTTTTATGCCTGGATCTTCATTCGTTCCCGTACCTGCCCGTACTTCGATTTCAAAAATAAATGAAGAACCTTTGCCGGGTTCCGATTCAATCCAGATATTTCCGCCCATCATATTGATAATGCTCTTCGAAATGGCAAGACCGAGACCCGTACCGCCAAACCTGCGCGAACTGCCTCCATCCGCCTGCTCAAAAGGAGTAAATAATCGTTTTTGATCCTCTTCCGATATTCCTATTCCGGTATCGCATACTGTAAAACGAATCGCATAAGAACCGTTTGTTTCAGATATTTTTTTTGCCGTCAGCGAGATGGAGCCATGCTTCGGGGTAAACTTGACAGCGTTTGAGAGAAGATTAACCAAAACCTGCGATAAACGCTGTTCATCCGATACAATATACAGGGGAACACTCTCGTCAACATCAATTAAAAAACGTTGTTTCTTTTTTGACGCAAGCGGACCAATAATATTTCTGGCCTGATCCAGCATATGCTGAAAAGAAAATTCGCCATATAGCAATTCGATTTTATCGGCCTCAATCTTCGAAATATCCAGGATATCGTTTATTACGCCTAACAGGTGAGTTGAAGCATCTCCGATTTTATCAAACGAATAATCCTTTTTCTCTATATCCACCGAAGATTTGCCGATTGATGTCATTCCGATGATGGCATTCATGGGAGTACGCATTTCATGACTCATACGCGCAAGAAAGTCGGATTTTGCACGAGCGGACTGTTCAGCCGATTTGCGGGCGCGTATAATTTCTGTTATATCGTCAAAGATGGTCATAGTACCCATATATGTTTCGTTTTCATAAAATATGGGGGTCACATATAACAGATAGGTACGCAGGCTGCCGTTTTGCTCAAAATCAATTTCCTGTTCTACCGTAGCTGTAGATTTGGTAGTGCGAACAGTATTGAACAGGATATCCATTTTCTGCAGAAATTCGTCTGTTGAAACGGGTGAGAACAATTCCGTAAATGATTTTCCCTGTATATCATCTGAAGATCTTTTGCTGCAAAGAGAGTATGATTCACTGGAGAGAACGGCATTCCCCTCGCTGTCAAACAATAAAAGTATATTCGGAGTATTTGAGAGCATCAGTTTTATGTATCGCTGCAGCTTCGACTTTTCCTGGATATCAAGCTGACGCCGCTCATTCAGCTGCTGGGCCATAGCGTTAAACGCTATAGAAAATTCACCCATGAAATTTACACGCTGATCATAATCTCCCCGCGCAATTTGCTGTGCTTGCCAGGTCAGATGCATCAATGAAGCGTGTAATGCTTTTAATGGAGCGGCAATTTCATTGTCCCGCGGCGGCATTTCGACGTTCAGGTTGCCTTTGGAAAGGGCTTGCGCCAGTACCTTGGCCTCAATAGCACATTCTGCGAAGTATCGAAGCCCGCTTCCAAGGTCCCGAAATTCTTCCGGCAGTTTTTCGACATCCAGAGCAGCGTTTGCCGGAGAATATATAACGTCGTGTAAATAATTAAATAAAATATCTGCGGCGTTTCTCATTCGATTACCGGCTTACCTGCGTTTGTTGTTCCGCAGCCCGAATTCTCAAGTATTTAATTCACTACGGTTCCGGTGAAACGGCATACCCTGTCTCCGCTTGCCCAGCAGTCTATTTCACGGACTTCATATTTTTTCCCCGTATACGCTTCAAGTATACCGGCAACAAAACCTTCGTCATAAATACATACGTTTTCATTCGTAATTGGCAAACCGCTGCAATCCAGGTCCTGCCCTACTGTGAGTGTGATCGCACCTGTCTCGGGAGTGAATGCCTCCATACGCAGAATACCGATTTTCAGTTCTTCCAGCGATTTCTGCAAATTGGCGACAAAATTACTGAAATCAACTTTCAAATCCAGCGTATGTGTGGCAAATTCCGTTCCCGCCAAAAATCCGGCCTGGCGGAAATACTCGTTTGCCTGGTCGACTCCGTGGGCTTTGCTGAGTACGTCCAGCATGGTATATTGCATAAGACGATATACCAGCACCGGCATTTCTTCACCTAAATCTCCGCGCCCTTCCTTGATGTCTCCCAGGTTATCCCAAATAAAAGTATCGTGTTTCTTGCCCTTCATAAATACATTTTCACGTTCCATAATTATTTTCTCCTTTTAGTGCTTAATTTAAGATATACGATAGCACACATGTGGCAATTACTCAATGATACTTTGCCTTCAACTCGTCAATCATGGCAAGTTCAATATCCAGCCGCTTCATCTCATAGATGGCATAGTCGCGGTTTTATAGGTTGGATTATTTTATAAAAAATTATACAATAGAAAGAATTATACTTGTATGCTTGAATTAAATAAGGAGCGAAACGTGAAACTTAAAGTCAAATTGAGCCTTTTGGTAATAGGTATTATGGTGGTCGTGGTGGCGGGAATCGTAATGCTGCTTTTGTTTGAAGCGACCAGCATAGTTCATGATCTGAGCATACAGGGCGTTCAAAATTTGGTTGCCGAACAAGCCGAATACTGGCAAGGCCGGCAGGACCGCCGAATACAGGTACTTCGCAGTCTCGCATACGTCATGAAAGAATATGAAAGTATTCCGGCGGAAGAGCGCCGGGACCGTTTTGACGATATGCTGCTGGGCACGATAAATTCAGAGCCTAACTTCATTAACCTTTATGTAGTCTGGAAACCCAATGCCGTAGACGGCATGGATGCCAATTATATAGGCCGGACAGGCTCCGGGCCTACCGGGCAGTACGCCATTACCTACACAAGGGAAGGCGGCGTGATTGAAGCCCGTACTACCACCGATATAGATGCCTCGATGGCCTATTTTACCGGCCCCGACTCAAAAAAAGACAGAGTCGAGCATCCAATACCCAGGAATATTGACGGAAGAGATACGTATCTTCTCAGAATGATGGTCCCCATCATTAATCCCCGTACCAATGAGACAGTAGGAGGGGTGGGCTTGCTTTTGGATAATGCCGCGATACAGCGAGACGTACTCAAGGCTTTAAGTGAACACGAAGAATTATCAGGAATGACGATTTACTCGGGGAATGGGATGATCATGGGGCATGTCGTTCCGGAACGGGTAGGAAAGATGTTGCTGGATGTGGATACGGTCTTTGGGGAATATATGCAGGAAGCATACCAGGCTGTACAAAGGGGAGAAGAATTTTCATGTACATCATTTTCTCCTGTTTTTAATTCAAACGTGGAAATCGTGATGCATCCCATTACAAACGGTAGTTCGGATAACAAATGGTCAGTCATGGTTGTGATAACGCAAGATCATATTATGGCAGGAGTAAGAACCATTACCACCCATACTATCATAGTGGGAATAATATCAATTGTAGCTGTAGCGATCGTATTATTCATTATCCTCGGCTTGGTTACCAAGCCAATCGTTATGGTAACAGATACCCTCAAAGATATTTCCGAAGGAGAAGGAGACCTGACCCAAAGTATCATAGTCAACTCAAATGATGAAATCGGTAGTCTTGCCAATTACTTTAACCAGACTTTGGAAAAAATCAAAAACCTGGTCCTTGCCATAAAAAGAGAAACGACAACCTTAAGCGCCATTGGGGATGACCTGGCAAGAAACATGAACGAGACTGCCGCAGCCGTGAACGAAATCACAGCCAATATCCAGAGCATCAAGGGCCGTATATTAAACCAGAGCGCCAGCGTATCCGAAACTAACGCAACCATGCAGCAGGTTGTGGAAAATATCAACAAACTTGACGGACTCATTGAAAATCAGTCTTCGCACATTACCGGAGCATCGGCCGCCATTGAGGAAATGGTCGCCAATACCCGTTCAGTTACCTCGACGCTTGCCAACAATGCGACCAATGTCCATTCCTTGCAGGAAGCCTCAGAGGTAGGGCGTACGGGACTTCAGGAAGTGGCAAACGACATACAGGAAATCGCCCGCGAGTCGGAAGGCCTTCTGGAAATTAATTCGGTAATGGAAAACATAGCCAGTCAGACTAACCTGCTTTCGATGAATGCGGCTATAGAGGCCGCCCACGCCGGGGAAGCGGGCAAAGGCTTTGCGGTTGTCGCCGACGAGATTCGCAAACTGGCGGAAAGCTCCAGTGAGCAGTCCAAGACCATCGGAACGGTTCTGAAGAAGATAAAAGAATCAATCGACAAGATCACCCATTCAACAGAAAATGTGCTTAATAAGTTCGAGGCAATTGACTCAAGCGTAAAAATTGTGGCGGATCAGGAAGAGCACATACGCCGCGCCATGGAAGAACAGGGGGAAGGGAGCCGGCAGATTCTGGATGGCGTATCGGAAGTCAATGAAATTACCCGGCAGGTACGCAGCAGCTCCCATGAAATGTTTGAGGGCAGCAGGGAAGTGATCCGGGAGAGCGAGAATCTTGAAAAGGCAACCCAGGAGATAACCTCCGGGATGAACGAGATGGCCGCTGGCGCGGATCATATTAACATTGCGGTACATCAAGTCAACGATATAAGCAGTAAAAACCGTGCAGGAATTGGCGTTCTGATAGAAGATGTTTCACGGTTTAAGGTTGAGTAGAAAGTGAGGTGTTAGTACCCGGCGCCGTTTTACTTAAAACTCAAAAAGTAATGGCTGAAGGTAGTCTTCATCCGAAAGAAGGCGGCGGATGCGTTTTGGGTTTTCCGGTCTTTCGATGAACGACCCTGTAGCGGTGATGAAGTATTTTGCCCTTTTTAGAACGACCCCAAGACGACGGAGGACGTCGAAACTAATGGAACGGGAGCGCCGGGTTTCGATGATCCGGCGGCCCGCTTTAGCGCCGATGCCGGGTACCCGGAGTAGTTCCTCATAGCCGGCCCGGTTTACTTCCACCGGGAAAAAGTCCAGGTGCCGCAGGGCCCAGGCTGTTTTTGGGTCCAGGGCCGTATCAAGAAAATCGTCGTCCCCTTCAAGAACTTCGCCGGGTGAAAATTGGTAAAACCGCAGGAGCCAGTCCGCCTGGTAGAGGCGGTGCTCCCGGACCAAAAGCGGCTTCGGCGGCCCGGCGTGAAAAACAGGGCCCGCTTGATACAGAGGCTCAGGCATTTCCGGCAGCCTGGGGTCGGGAATTCCGGCCCCACCGGGAAGGCCAACCGGAATAAAAGCGGAATAGTAAACCCGTCGCAAGGCGTATTTGCGGTAAAGGGCCCCTGAGAGATTTATTATAGTTTTGTCATTTTCGGGAGAGGCACCAACGACGAGCTGGGTACTCTGCCCTGCCGGAGCAAAAATCGGAACGGTGTTTTTTCCCGAGAGGCGGAATTTGCGCCTGTCTTCTTCGTTTTCCGCCCCGGCATTGAAAGTTTCCTCCATCGCCCCAAAGATTTCTTTCCCCGATTTTTGGGGCGCCAGGTGCTGCAGGCTTTTATCCGTGGGAAGTTCAATATTCGCGCTGAGCCGGTCCGCCCAGAGCCCGGCCTCACGTATCATTTTTTCTCCCGTCCCGGGGATAATTTTCAAGTGGATATACCCGCCATAACCTTCACTCCTGAGCTTCCTGGCGGTTTCAATGAGTTTTTCCATCACAATGTCAGGATCGGCGAAGATCCCCGATGAGAGGAAAAGCCCTTCAATATAATTGCGGCGGTAAAAATTGATGGTGAGCTCTACGAGTTCCGCTACCGTAAAGGAAGTCCGCTGCGTATCCGCCGAGGAACGGTTAACACAGTACGCGCAATCAAAACGGCAGGCGTTTGAAAAAAGCACCTTTAAGAGGCTCACGCAGCGTCCGTCTTCGGTCCAGCTATGGCAGACCCCGGCAGGCACACGGACACCAAAGGAGCCATCGTTTCCTTTAGATGGTTCATTCATGCCATTATCGCTGCTTCCGCGGTAATTCCCGCTTCCTGAAGAAGCGCAGGACGCATCGTATTTAGCCGAGGAAGACAGGAGCGATAATTTTTCCGCCAGTTCCATTAAACCACTATACACTTGTATAGGTAAAATTGCAATACCATTTATTTCAGCGCTCTGAAACCTTCCAGGGACTGAAACCAAACCGGAACGGATTTTAAGCCGTGGAGCATAGCGCTTAAATCCCGGTACCAGCTCATATTGCACTCATTGCAGGGAGACATTTTATAATCTTTCTCTTCCATGGTCAAAATATTGCCCAATACAGTGGGGAGCTGCATGCAGGGGTGGACATCGAAAAACCAGTCGACAAAAAGCACATTGGTTCCGCCCAGGCAGTGGTAATGAACTTTTGTCGGATCTTTAAGGAATCGAACGATGTTTTTCATCGAGGCGGCGGTATTCATAATTCTGAATTTCCCGGTCTTTCGCAGCTTAATGGCCGATTCCAGTCCGAAAATCACATCATCCCGGGAAAGGCTTATTCCTTCACCACCCAGAGGATACACCTGAGACTGTGAAAAAGTAGGGTAGTTCAGGGAAATAAAATCGAAACCCATATTCATTGCACGGATACAGACATCTTCAAGCTTATCGAAATTATCGTTCCAGATAAGCACCGAGGCCATGGTCTTTACCCTTGTTCTGGCGATCAAATCTACGGCTTTTGCCATGTCTTCCATTATGTTCGGGATCTGCCGGGATTCGGCCATGGTTACAGGATCGCCTGAATCAAAGGAAATGCTTATCATGTCGTTTCCCGCGTCTTCCAGGCGCTTTATAATATCGTTACGCAAAAGGAGTTGAGGGGCAGCGTCGAGAACTGCGGTGTGCATCTTCCTTTCTGTTGCACGACGAACAAAATCCACCACATTTGGGTGAAGCAAGGGCTCGCCACCGGTGATGGTCATGTGGACAGTTCCGTGATCGGCAAGACGGTCAATAACTTGCAGGGCCTTTTCACTATCTACAAAAACCTTGGGCTGCTGTTTCCATATTTCGCAGAAAGAACACTTTGCGATACATGCATTTGTTATGGCGAATTCCGCTGCTTTAACTCTGCCTAAAAATAAGTTTCTGATTATGTTTCGGGCTTTGCCGAAGGCCATCCGGATACTCCTGTTGCTAGGTTTAGTGTATTTCTTTGTACGAATTTGTCAACATTACCAGTCAAAAAGATACAAATTTACCAAATTATAAAGCCTTTTCCCAGAAGGCGAAGAATAGCTTCGGCGAAAAAATAATCGCCATAAATAATCGGGACGTCTGTGTCTTCACTTCCGCCATGGTAAGCGGCTGTTCCCCCGTTTATAACACCGTCGGCTCCGTTATCCCAGTTGGCAAACCTTTTTTCGCAAGTCTGCAGTATTTTAACGGCGGAATCGGTATAAAGGGCTTGCTCATTTTCGTTTACATGTTCCGCAAGTTCAAGAAGGCCGGAGGCGCTTATCATGGCGGCGGTGGAATCGTGCTTAACCGGCTCCCGGGGAGAGCGAAAGTCCACAAGTGGAAGCCAGTCACTCACCGCGAAATTGGAAATCACATAGTGAGCCGTTCTCCTGGCGATATCCAGGTATTGTATCTTCCCCGAATAGCGGTAACTTAAGGCAAATCCATACACAGCCCAGCTCTGCCCCCGGCTCCACGCCGAGCCTGGCGCGTAACCTTGACCGCCGGGAGTTTCAAGGCACTCGCCGGTTTCGGGCGAGAGGATGGCAATGTGATTACAGCTACCGTCCGGCCGCACGATGATATTCTTCGCGGTGTCGGCATGGCATTCGGCAATGTGCGAATAACGGGGATCTGCGGTTTCTTTTGAGGCCCAGTAGAGCAGCGGGAGGTTCATCAGGGTGTCGATGATGATCCAGCCGGCGCGGTTTTCACCGTTCCAGGCGCGGATAAATTTCCCCGCCGGGTTGTAACGCCCCGCGAGGATATTCGCGGCTTTAAGAGCCCGTCGCCGGGAATCCGCACTGTTCGTTAAGCGATAGTTTGCCACCGCTGTGTGGAGCCACATGAAACCCACGTCGTGGTGCAGCCCTTCAAAACCTTCCAGCGCTTCATCCAGCCGCTTTTCCACAGCTTCGGCGGTTTTCCGGTAAACCTCATCACCCGAGGCATGGTACATCTGCCAAAGCATGCCCGGCCAGAAACCGTTAGTCCACCAGTAAATACCCTCGGATGTATCCAGATCGTGATAACGGCCGTTTCGTGAAATGTAGGGAATGATATTTTCCATCCGGGCGCATTCCACTTTCAGCTTGGCCTTTAGCTTTTTAAAAATCGTTTCCGCCCATTCCCTGTCGGCGGTTTTTATCTGCAAAGTCACAGCTGCCTCATGCTTTCATAAAATTGCCGCATAACGTAAAAAGCGGGTTTTCTCGTTTTTCGATCCGCGTCGATGAGTCCCTTGCGGTTGAAGCCTTCCTGGTATCGGTTAAGCCGCCGGGGACAGCGGAAATCGTAGAGTATCCACGGTGTCGTCCCGGCGATGTAAGGACACTTTTTAAACGTCTCCACCTGCCGCTCATAGATCCGCTTTTGTTTGTCCTCAGTCCAGAGATCGTCCACGCTTCCCCGCTGCCCCAGCCGGGCGTCACCGCCAAATTCGCAGATAAGCACCGGTTTTCCCGGATTTGAATTGGCAAGTATCTTCGGCAGTTTTTCAAAGTCCGGCTCGTACCAGCCGTAATACTCGTTAATACCTATCACATCAAGGAAATCTGCCAGGCGATCCTGAATCAGGAGCTTCCCGGTATCGATAAGGCAGGCTGCCGATACAAGGCGAGAACCGTCCAGGGTTTTCGCCTTCAGCGCCAGTTTTGACATAAAGGCCAACCTTGAGTCGGTGTCGGCGTTTTCATTTCCCACCGACCAGATGATGACGCTCGCCCGGTTACGATCACGGAGAATCAGCTCGCTTAACTGATTTTCCGCGTCCGCGTAGGTACCGGGGTTTTTAAAAGCCACGGCCCAATAAACGGGAACTTCTTCCCAAAGCATCACGCCTTCTTCGTCGGCAATGCGGGCAAAACGCCCGTCATGGGGATAATGGGCAAGCCTGAGGTAGTTGCCGTTCATCTCTTTCAGGTTGCGGATCGTTTGCCGGATAATTTCCTCTGTGGTCGTTTTGCCCATGACAACATGGTCCTCGTGGACACAGACGCCCCGGAGAAATATTTTTTTCCCGTTCAGGAATATCTCATGCCCCTTCGCTTTTATCTCTCTGAAACCGATGCGATCCTTAACAACATCAACAGAACCGTTCGCATCAAAAGAAACAGAGACCTTATAAAGTTTAGGATTTTCCGGGCTCCACAGTTCAGGCTGGGCGGAAATTTTCGCCTCACCTTTTCCGTTTTTTATGGCGATTTCCTGCTTCACGGAGAGCTCTTCGATTTCGAGTATCGCCTTGCCGTTAACCGGAGATCCATCGGCGCTTGCGACGGTAATATCGGCCAGTATCGTGGAAAAACCTCCGTCAGGCGCAAGCCGAACAAACCAGTCTTTGATAAAAACAGGTGGAAGGCGGACAAGGTAAACATCCCGGTAAATACCGCCGTAGTTGAACCAGTCGGTGTTCTCCATGGGAATCCGCAGGGAGCTGCGGCGTGCGTCGGCCACCACCACAATGCGGTTTTCGGCCTGCACCGTATCGCTGATGTCTGCGTTAAAGGGAGTGGACGCGCCGTCATGGGTTCCGATGATTTTTCCGTTCAGAAAAACCGTGGTGCGGTACGCGGCGCCCTCAAAACGAAGCAGTAACCGTTCACCTTTTGTTTGGGGAATGTAGCGAAAAGTTCTGGTATAGACACCGGAACCTTCAAAATAATGCAATTCAGGCCTTTCCAAATTCCAGGACGCCGGAACCTTGATTCTGTCCCAGCCCTCCCAGTCGTAATCCACCGGGATTTCTCTCCCGTCCGGATCAAAACGTTCTTCTTTGTACCAATGCGCCCGGCGGCAGGTGTCGTAAAGATCCACTGCGAAATTCCATCTGCCGTTCAGGGATTCCGCTTCCCGGCCTGCGATGTTGATTAGCCCCGAGGCATCCAGCCGGGAATCGAGGTATTCGCTTTCGTAATCCGCGTTGTGGATATCTGGCTGATAATCACCTGATTTTTCTTCCATGCATGTTTCCTTTTACGGAAAAAGTATATCATTAAAGGAAAATATGAACACCCTGAATAAACGCTTGATATAATCTGGATTTATTGAGTTTATGGCGTTACAATACATAAATAATCCGGTCAGGATTATGATTTAAATATTTTTCCAGGAGGAAATTATGAGAAAGAGCTTGATTGCAATTTTTATGATCGCGCTTGTGATCTTCAGCTTTTCAGCGTGCAAACGCGACAAGGATCAAGGAAGTGCCCCAGCGGCGGCTTCGGTAGAAAGCGCTCCGGTTACCTTGAATTGGGCAATGTGGGATTATGATTTAACCATATATTACAAACCACTGGTCACGGCCTATCAAACAAAGAACCCCAACGTCAAGATCGAATGTATTGACCTTGGGAGCGCGGATTATTCAACCGTGCTCATGACTCAGCTTTCAGGCGGCGCCGATTTTGACGTTGTCATGATCAAGGAAGTGCCCAGCTACGGGAATCTGGTGCGGCAGAACCACCTTGAACCGCTTAACGCGTTTATCAGATCCAGTAATATCGACACAAAACTTTACGGCGGAATGGTTGAGCAGCTCACGGTAAACGGCGAGGTGTATACCCTGCCCTTCCGCAGCGACATTTACCTGCTTTACTACAACAAGGACATTTTTGACGCGGCAGGTGTTCCCTATCCCGGTAATGATCTGACCATGGATCAATACGACGCTCTGGCCCGGCGGCTCACCAGCGGAAGCGGGGCGAACAAGATCTACGGAGCCCACTACCATACCTGGCGGAGTCAGGTGCAGAACTTCGGCCTTCTGGACGGAAAACAAACCATGGTTGACGGTTCCTACGAGTTCCTTATCCCGTATTACGAAAAGGCGCTGAAGGCGCAGGACGACGGCATTATTCAGGCGTATTCCACTCTCAGAACATCGGGAACCCACTATTCCGGGGTATTTTTCAACAGCCAGATCGCCATGATGCATCAAGGGAGTTGGTTCATTGCCACACAGATCGACAGGGTAAAATCCGGCGAGGCCCTCTCAAAGAACTGGGGCCTTGCGAAGCTGCCCCATCCCCCCGGAATAGCCGCAGGTACTTCCCCGGCCGCCATTACCGGTGTATCCGTCAATCGCAACTCCAGGAACAAGGCCGCGGCTCTTGAGTTCGCGAAATTCCTTTCCAGCCCGGAAGGCGCTGCGGTTCTGGCGAATACCGGAACGATTCCCGCCATGATGACCCCGGAGGTTATCAACGCCATCGCTTCCATGCCCGGCTTCCCCACTGACGCCGCCAGCAAAGAGGCGCTCAATGTGGCACAGACCTACCTGGAGTTCCCGCTTCATGAAAGGCTCGCTGATATTGAGACGGTGCTTAACGAAGCCCATGACGGCATCATGACCAAGAACCTCACCCTGAGTGACGGTATCAGGCAGATGAACGAAAGGGTAGGCCGGATCATCCGGTAAGCGAGGCGGGGCGGTGAAAAAAAGAACCAAAGAGATATTGGTAGCATTCAGTTTTATCGCCCCAAATTTCATCGGATTCGCGATATTCACATTGATTCCGCTGGTGTTTGCCCTGATCCTGTCTTTTCTTCAGTGGGATGGGGCAAACCGCATTGGTTTTGTAGGGTTTGAGAATTTTATCCGCCTTGCCGGAGACGAAACGTTCTGGCGGGCGCTGCGGAATACTTTTTTCT
>Ga0082212_10008735_pt1 | contig 13180 bp, 12 predicted proteins | sample TergutNt197P3_FD_71548 | JGI IMG/M metagenome (GOLD analysis project Ga0082212, IMG submission 71548) | Neocapritermes taracua P3 segment gut microbial communities from Petit-Saut dam, French Guiana - Nt197 P3 | ecosystem: Host-associated > Arthropoda: Insects > Digestive system > Gut ... | reverse complement strand
GAGAAAGTCGTCGGCATTCACATACCAATCGGTGAAGATGCCGCCATTGAGGGTTGCCTGACTGTCCACCGTCCATTCTCCGAGATTCACAAATGGGTCGGTCTCCACCGTGTCACCGAGCACGAGTGTTGCGTTCTTTTTGAGAACATTGTCTCCATTCAATATACTTTCGTGGTCAAGGACAACGGTGGTGGCACTGTTCCCGTTACCAATGATCGTGTTACCGCTTACATTGGCAACACCTAGGTAAGCAGTGCCTTTTCCATCTACGTTAAGATTCTGCAATACCTTCACGGTGTTGGTGGTTAACGTTTTGCCGCCAAGGTGAATATTCAAGTCTCCATCTGTCCGAATATCTGCCCCTTGCCATGCAGCACCCATGTTATGGATGGTTGTAAATGCAACGTCATTGTTCAGCGTGATGTCTGCGTTTCCTTGCGTCCAAATACCCGACGTATCACCATTGTTAGAACCATTGACGGACACATCACCGTCGAGGACAAGTTTTGCTGTGCCTGCGGAAAAAAGACCGAAGGCTGCTTCCTGACCCGAAGTAACATCAATTTTGCCTATCGTTACTTTTCCTGTGTTGTTTGTGCCTTTTAAGTTGACCCCGTACGATGCGCCGAAGTCTATATCAATGGGTACCGTTGGGTTGCCGCCCGTCACGTTGATATTTTTGGCGGATAACGTTCCTTCAAAATTGCCGGTGAACTCGATGCCCGCCGCCATCCAACCTGACGCAGCCGTAACATTACCGAGCGTAATTTTGGCACCATTTTCGACTGTACCTGCTGCAAAACCTACAGCACCACTCCACTTTGCACCACTTGTAGTGGTCGCGGTAATATTACCGAAGTTAATCACTGCGGAACTCCCTATCGTTGCCTTACCGTTCCCATCCGTCTTGCGGAAATGGACACCGACAACTTCGCCCGTTGGATTCGCAACAACCTTGACGTTGGCTCCGCCTAAAATCTTTCCAGAAAAAACGTTGTCATGAAGGTAGAGGAACCCGTAGAGGGTGTCTGTACCGCCATCTGGTGCACTGCCACTCACCGAGATTGTTTCAAGGTTGAATAGGGACGTTGCAGCACCGTCATCTGTTGCAACGCCTGCAAAAGTTCCACTGCTCACGCCCGTAAGCGTGGCTCCCCCAGAATAGGAGGACACACCGGTGAACCATTTCCCGGCATCTACCGGGTTAGCGTTATGTGTTAACGTGGTGGAAACTGGTTGTGCAACTGCAAACGGTACTACAAAGAGTAACACCGCACCGGCAACAAGGGCATTGAGGGTTTTGCGGGTCAAATTGTCCAATGGGGAAAAAGAATTCCGTCGATTTTTGGGTTGCTTCATTATGTTCGGTTTCGTTATTGCCGGTCCGGGGAGGACGACAAGAGGTTGCTTTTCGGAGCAAATCGGCGTAAAATAGTTAAATCTTGAGGATTATTCCGATTATTCCGGCGACAAAATGTGTGCACCCGGTGGGGGTTGTCAACGTGCTGGCTGAATTTTTATAGAATCTAAAGAAATTTAATAATAATATTAATGTCTGCAAAAAATTTGTCTTTTGCAGAAAAAATTTTTTATAAACTGTTCAAACACAATAGGTTAGGAAAAATGCAGCACCTGCAAAAATTGTTTGTAAGTAGTCAGCAAAATGTTTGGAGAGCAAAGAAAAAGTACCGGAAAATGTCCCACGGTAGAAGAGAAGAGACAAATAGAGCGATAAATTTGGAAAAAGCGACAAATTTGGAACAGGTTTTGCTTTTTTTTGATTTCGCAGAGAGAATTCTGCGTTGGGGGGGTGCTTTCCTACGAAAAGTATGGTAGAATGGGGCGGTACTTGCCGAATATGGTCATATCGGGTAGAGTGGTACAAGGGTTCATTCGTGAAAGTATAACTGCGAGAGGGACAAATGAGTGCAGATCAGGCTAATTATCCATTTATTCAGCGTCGTGGAATGAATCCGAACGCCCCGCAAGAACCGCCGCCGGGCACGGAGCGACGCAATCAGTTTGGCAACTGTTATGATGGCTTATCGCCGGATGCGCAGCAACTGGCGGAGGCGATTGATCATTATAAGTTGCAAAATCGTCGTCGATTCATTACGTATGAGGAGATGCTTTCTGTGGTCAAATCACTAGGCTATCATAAGTAGTGGTCGTTTCTATTGGTTTGGTGGAAATTCTGTTTTGGAGAGTTCCATATCCTAGATAGGGGGGTCATAGCTCAGTTGGGAGAGCACCGCGTTTGCAACGCGGGGGTCGTCGGTTCAAGTCCGTCTGGCTCCAATCGCATTGGCATTTTTACCTAAGAATGAGACCCGTGCTCTAACCCTTACAGTGCCAACTTTCGCTGTTTCTAATGATGCAGATGAACGTCACGCGTAGTCTGTGTCTGGGTATTTGGAACGTGAAAAGATGCCGGCACTGAAAAACAAATGGAGTTGTCCCTATGAAACAGTTATCCTTTTCCCGGAGAAACTTTTTGAAATCGGCATTTGCCTCGACGTCGGCTGCTATCGCCGCTCCGGCAATTCTCGCCCAGCAGAATCTGAATGCAAAATTACACGTCGGTGTAGTCGGTGTCGGTGGTCGCGGCGGTGCCAATATCGCCGAAATGGTCGCCGGAACCAAAGGAACGGAAAAACTCTTCGCCTTTTGCGATGTCCATGCCGGAACACTGGAAGCCCAGTCCGACAAATACAAAGTCGAACACCGATTCAAAGATTATCGGGAAATGCTCGATAAAAAAGGGAAAGAGTTGGATGCAGTTCTCGTGGCAACGCTCGACCATACTCACGGCATCATCGCCTGCTCTGCCATGGCAGTCGGGCTACATTGCTACTGCGAAAAGCCGTTGGCGCATTCCGTGTGGGAGACCCGGCAGATGGCAAATTTTGCCCGAACAAAAAAACTTTGTACGCAGACCGGCACGCAAGTGCGTTCATGGGAAAAGGCTCACTATTACCGCTCTCTCGAACTGATTGCCGCTGGTGTCATCGGCGAAGTAACCGAAGTCCATAATTGGTGCGATGGAACGTATGTTCCGTCGGAAGACCCCGTCGGTGAATCGCCGATTCCCGAAGGACTCGACTACGATCTATGGCTCGGACCGGCGCAGTATCGCCCCTTCCATACTTCGTGGTTGTCCCGCAGCAAATTTGGATATTGGCATTCAGGGTGTGGTTGGATAACCGGTATGGGACCGCACACGATTGATCTGATCTGGACTGCCCTGTGTTTGACCCCGCCGTCGGAAATCGTAGTGGAGGGACCGCAACCGCATCCGCTCTATTCGAGAGACCAGTTGCATGTTACGTTCATGCACAAAAAACTGGATGGTACGCCACTCAAGGTTCATTGGTACGACGGTAACAAACGTCCGCAGGGGATTGCCGACGAACTCATTGATTCCAAACCGGGTTCCGGCGTTCTGTTCATCGGGAGCAAAGGTTCGCTTCAGGTTCATTATGATTATCACACATTGTTTCCGAAGGAGAAATTTTCCGATTTTCGCCCGCCGGCACCGACGCATCCGCCGAGTGTGGGGCACCAGCAGCAGTGGATCGAGGCGATAAAGGCGAACAAACCGGAGATGTGCGAGTGTAACTTCGAGTATGCCGCTCCCTATATGGAAGCGATTAGTATCGCTGCCAACGTGCATCGTGAAGATGCCGGAAAAGTGACGTGGAACTCGGCGACGATGGCGACCGATTCTCAAGCCGTTAACAGACGTTTCAAGCCGGAATTCCGTAGTGGTTGGCATTTTCCGACGTGCGATTGATGTTGTGAAGCCGTGCTCGCCCCGTTTGACGAAAACGTTATCAGAGCCGCAATCTTTTACAATTTGCATTCCTAATGGAATGCGGTCTGGCATTGCCATCGGACTTGATTTTTTCGCTTCCAGATGGTAAACTGTGCAAGTCATCCTGTTAACATAGACCTTCACATGACCCGAACAATCGCTTTGTTGCCTACGTTGCTCGCAGCATTTTGTCTTTCCTCTATCGCCACCGAACAGTTTCCCGACAGCGATATTCAATGGATTCTCGATCAGTACCAAGTAACCGAACCGGTGTCGTTGATTCCGACCGAAGGATTAACCGGTTGGACCTGGCATTACGGCAAAGAAATCACCCAAGCAAGGTGGTCGGTCCAGGACGGCAAACTCTTTCTTGACCGCTCTGATCGAACCCGCGGTCTGCCAGAAGGCGATCTCGTAACCGCCAAGCAATACACCAATTTTGTTCTTGATTTCTCCTGGATCGCAACGCGCGGAGCCAACAGCGGCATCAAATATCGCCTCAGTGACTTCGGAGCCGCAGGCGCAAGAATCAATTACAGCGACACTTTCGGTTGGCTCGGTTGCGAGTATCAAATTGTGGACGATGCCAACAATGATGAAGGGACCAACGATGGTGGCAAGCGGGCTGCCGGGGCACTGTATAGCGTGTTTGCTCCCGACAAGGCAAAGAAAAAATTAAACCCGAATGGAGAACTCAACACGGGACGCATCGTGGTGCTAGGGAACCACGTCGAACACTGGCTCAATGGTGAAAAAGTATTGCAGTACGAAGTCGGAAGCGACGTGTGGAAGGCAGCCATGTCAAAAAGCAAGTATTCAGGGGAAAATGCAAGGGCGCAGGCAGTCGGCTTTGGCGAAAATCCGACGGGTTTCATTATGGTGCAGGATCATCAAAACACGATCACTTTTCCACATCTTGTCATTCGCGAAATTGGAGAAAAGAAGGAGCCGGTTCAGTTTCCCGACAGCGATATTCAATGGATTCTCAATCAGTACCAAGTAACCGAACCGGTGTCGTTGATTCCGACCGAAGGTCTTACCGGCTGGACTTTGACCAACGCCAGGAGAATTCCCCAGCCGGCAAAATGGTCGGTTCAGGACGGCAAAATGGTCCTTGAACATTCCGACAGAACCCGTAGTCTTCCGGGAGGTAATCTCATAACCGCCAAGCAATACACCAACTTTGTCCTCGATTTTGCGTGGGTCGCACCGCAACGATGCAACAACGGCATCAAATACCGGGTCAAAGATTTTCCAAAGACGGAAGACAGTCAAGTTTCGGGCTGGCTTGGTTGTGAGTACCAAATTCTCGATGACTTCAACAGAGGCGAAGGCTTCCGAGACGATGGACGCTGGTCAACCGCCTCGTTGTACGATCTCTTTGGTCCCGACAAGGAAAAGAAAAAACTGAATTCCCATGGCGAAGTCAACACGGGACGCATCGTCGTGCTGGACAACCGGGTTGAACATTGGCTCAATGGCTTAAAAGTGTTGCAGTGCGAAGTGGGAAGTGATGCATGGAAAAGTGCAGTCGCGCGGAGTAAATTTGCCCGGGAGACAAAACCGGGGGAGGGATTCGGCGAAAATCCGACGGGATTCATCATGATAACCGACCACGGAGACTCGATCTCGTTTGAAACGGTTGTCGTCCGGGAGATCGGGGAGAAGAAGGAATAGCAATCCTGCTATTTCGTTGCATTCCATTCCGGCTTTTGTTGTTCGCACGAATCTGGAGTGGAGCGCACGGACGAGCCCATGTTCACTCTCCCTTGGTTCCTGATTCCACATCCAACAATTTCTGGACGTATTCCTTATCGACATTCCGAAGCAAAAACTTCTTCTGCGGAGATGCCATTCCTTGCAAGAGTTCGACTTGCGAAGCCCGAAGGTTCAGTGACCGGGCAAGTTGTTTGCGGATTGCTTCATTTGCCTTCCCCTTTTCTGGAATCTGTGTTACATAGACTTTGAGCAACTCCCCTTCGCAACGGACGGCGTTCCGCTTCGCCCCCGGAAAAGCCCTGACGGTAAGAAGCACTCCCTCTGGACAAGGCTCGACCAACATCTCTTCCTCCTACCGGATGCCCGGCAACAAATTCATAATCGACTTCTGCACTTCACTGGCGAACAGCGCACGGCTCATGTCCCTGGCAAGGACATCGATCAACATAACCTCTTCCGGCGAAGCATTTGTTTTGAAGAGTTCGATCATCCGTTGAAAATCTTGAGTCAGTTCGGCAAGCGTTGGTTCCGGTAATCCCAAAGCATGGAGATAGTCAAAGTAAACTTCCTGCCAGTACTGCATCTCTCCCACCACGTTGTTCAGCACTTCCGCCTTTCGTGTTCTCCCAGCAACATCATATTCGTGCATCCACAGAAAATAACGTGTCTTTGCCATCAACATCAAATTGCCTTCCATGTATGAAGGTTGTTGCGACCGATTCTGTTGGAAGTACACATGAAATTTTTTTTCCCAAGAAGACAACGTAAATACTGGTCTTTTCAGAGAGTGGCTGCCGAATTCCTGTTCTGCCCGAAGGGTCAAACGTTCGAGCAAGTCGGAATCAAATTGGCGAAAGTCCCGTATCTGCATCACTCGGACGAACGTTTGTCGGTCTAACGTTTCAGGATTGATGTTCCCCAACATATTGTTCAGGGCAATCATCACGAAACATACGGCAAGAAACGGCAGGGGAATCGCAAAAAATAACAGTCGAATCATAGTACGGCAGGTGAGTCCCATCGCGACCTATTATACTCCATGCGTGGGCAGGTTGGTGGCGTGTGGCGAATGAGCACTCGGCGAAAGTGTACCGAGCCTCATTGTCCCTACTTCATCTTGGGAGCCTTCATCAATTTGTACATGGGTTCGCTCAACGTCTTTGACGTTGCTTGGGTCATTTGGTCTGTTAACTCCATGTCGAGCATGCTCTGGTAAATGTCTTCTGCATTACCGCCGTGGAAATAGGGATTTTTTTCTTGTGTTGCCCGCATCGATTTCAACATCTGCCCAAACAATGTTTGACCGATGAATTGGTGAAGCAACTCGCGGAACTGCTTGTCCTTGGATTCGCCAAGCGACTCCGTCTTCGGCTGCTCGACGGAATCCAACCGTGTTGCCGTGGTGCCGTCCGAACGTTCATACACGTCCAGTGCGTTCTGTTGTTGCAGCACCGGCGGAATTTTGGTCAATGAGTCCGTCGCCGTCTGCGAGGCGTAAGTAACAGTGTGTGAAGTAATTGAGTTTAACATGACGGGGGAAATAGAAATGAGGGGTTGGGAATGGAAATGTTGGCACTCATCAAATGAAATTCGCACACATTCTAACTCCTAACTTTTCAATCAATATACACAACATCACCAACAATCGCTCCTTGTGCATGCAAGATTTTAATGATGTCGATGATCTCCTGCGGTGTGGCTTTCAGGGCATTGAGCGAGGCTTGCAGTGCTTTCAATTTCATGTTGACAACGTTTTCGCCATTCATCTGACGAAACTTCGCGTCGGTGTCTATATCGAGGAACTGTTGCGGTAAGTCTTCCGGTTCACCCGTCGGCAACTGTGGTGCTGCCTCCGCGATAAAGCCACGATGCGTAACCAACGTCGGCTTCACTTCGACTTTTTCATCAATCGCGATGGTCCCTGCCCGCTCGTTGATCGTGACTCGCGGCAACGGTAGCGGAACATCCAAGACATCGGCATTCAAAATTTTCGCCACGAAGTCCATCGGATCAGCAAAATCGGTCGTCGGCACCCGGACAACCACAGAGTGAGAGTTAATCGCTTTGGCAGGCTGTATCGACAACGCCTGAAATTCTGGGTCCTTATTGATTGCTTCGGCAATTTTATTCGCCATGTTGGGAAAAGCATGTTCCTTTTTGATGACAAGTGTTACCAAGCCGTTGTCGATATAGGGGTTCAAAAAATCGGCAAGGAGTCGGCAACCATTAACGATGCGTCCCACGTTGGGCGAAGCCGTCTGTGCAATGGTAATGTTTCCTGATGCCATTCCGAGAGGCACCGAATTTTCGTCTTGCTGGAAAGGGGACGAGAGCATTGTCGTGGATAACACTCCCCCCGAAAGACTTTTTGCCCCACCGACGGAAACAACGGTGCAATCAAGCCTTTCGCCGTTCCGTGCGCCAGTTCCGGGTATCCTTACGACTACCTCGACGAGTGCACTGTTTCGGGTGCTGCTGATGCCCTTTACGTCTGCGCCTGGCACTGGCATGCCGGATCGGGAAAGTTGCCGCATAATCCCGTGGGCGAGTGGGGAGTAATTTTTCACATCATCGCCAGTGCCATTCAAGCCGCTGACAATACCGAACTGCCGGATTTCGGTCTCTTCCTGCCCTTTGACTCGAACAAAGTGCTCTACACGAAGCGGCTGCTGGGCAAACGCAGTGACCGTGAAAATGCAGGAAATAATGAGGGAAAGGGATCGTTTGAAGGTATTCATGGGAGCAGGGAGTAAAAGGGGAGGAGTTTGGAGTTTGGTAATTTCATTTCCTTCTTGTATCAAAATGGTTTCAACTGTTCCACCAATCGTGTCCCCCAGGGACGCCGGACGGTGTCATAGACATTGCCTCCGGGGATGTTGCGAATGACTAAATCTGCAACCTGATTCGATTCGACTTTGAAGTCTGCGCCGATGGTGTCGGGGCGCACCATGCCCGTTACCGTCGTAATGCTCACCTCTTCTCCGATACCGAAACTGCGGTTCCCTTCAATGACGAGGTTGCCATTGTCCCGAATGTCGGCGATTCGGCACGGGATATAGAAATCCACCGTTTCCTCGCGGGTCAAACGTCCCTGATTTCTCGTGTTGTGGTCGATTTCACCACCAATTTCTGGCAGTGCGCCACCTGTTGCCGCGACGGGGAGTTTGAAAATACCCGCTACCTTCGACCAAGACGTAAGGCGTGCCTCGGCTTCGATTTTCTTTTTTCGTTGATTGTTGGCGGTGTTGTTGTACGACCTTCGGTCTTTGACATGGACGTAGATAATGTCGTCTCTTTGGAATTCGTGCGGTTTCGGTGCGGCTTGGAAGGTCAGTGAGGCTTCGGACATCCGCATGGGTCTGCCGTTCGGTGTCAGCAACGCCGGTGTCCCGGCGATAATGCCGGATTGTGCGAACACCGCAGAAACAAAAAATGACGTAGAAGCGAGAACTAAAAAGGTGATCTTGTAATACATTGTTGGACCAATCGTCTGATGGGGGGAATGTCCACAATGCCTACAAGTCGGCGTTAATTTGGGAAAACTTTAACGATTTTAACGATTTTTCGGCGAAAGCACTATTTCACAAACACTTCCACCGTTTTTGGGGCGCAAACACGAGCGAGATATGCTACCGGCTCTTCCTTCGGACTCCGCCTTGATGGTTGCAAGTCAATTCTTGCTACGCTAATCGTGTCCCCTTCCATGCCGTCTTGCATGGCGGTCGCTTCGGTACGGACGAGAATACCGTCTTTTGCTGCTCGCACGGTAACGATTTCTCCTTTACGCACCCAAAGCGGTGCCCGGACGGAAGACTGTGTGAGAACCGTCAAATCCTTCACCGGTTTGACCATTTCTCTTCCGACCACGCTTTTGATGTCCACGAAAAAGTCGTCTCCGCTGATTCTATCCACGCGTTGCAGTATAACATCCGACTCGTTAATGATATGCCCTTTCGGCAAAGCCCGCCGCGTGACCACGGCTTCCAGCGGTAATGTTACAGTAGCGTCCACCGTTACCGTTACATTGTTTTGCATCCGAATGTGGAATTGCTGCACTTGCGTGAAAGGAATCTTGCCCCCGGTGATTTCAGCGATCTGACCGTTACTGGTTAGCAGTTTCATTTGCTCCGGTGTGAGTTTCAGCGAGATGTCCCACGAACGCTCCACCTGATGCGTGAAATTCAAGTAGATACCGAGTGCCCTCGCGACTTGCTCTTCCAGTAATCGGGCAAGATCATCGGTCAGCCCTAGTATGGGCGTGGAGACATCGGACCGGACGGCAATCGGCTTAACCGGATTTGTGCCTGCCGGCGTGAGAGCGTTGGCATGGACGACAAATTTATCGTTCGGACTCTCCGGCGCGACATTTCTTGGGGCGGTACTTGCGACTGCAACTCCTGCAACGGAGGTTTTTTCTGCCCCGCTGATGAAGTGTTGGAGCGAATTAAAACCCAGTTGCGAGAGCAGGGTACGCAGTCCCCATTGATCAAGGATTCGTGGTTCCCCATCGGCAGGGGTGGGGAAGAGGACTGTTTGTCGGAGCGTTTCGACGTTTTCGTTCCCCATCGGTAGCACATCGGCAATATCCGCCAACGTGACCAGTGGCTCGGTGATTCGGATGGGGGCATGTTTCAAGCGAATTTCCGCTGCTTGAGCAGAGAAAAGCGCACAGAAAAGGGCTGTCCCCCAGAAGAACACTCCAACGGTAGTTTTAGTACGCAAGTAAGACATAGGTACACCAAGTCGGCGTTTATTTAGGGAAACTTTAACGATTTTGACGTTCTTGAGTATTTTCCGCTTTCGGAGCCCGCCAGATTCCTATCCATTGCCAGTACCGGCGTTGTACGGTATCATGCAGGTCATGGATTCTTCGCAACGTATTGTTATCACCGGGGTCGGTCTAACCGCCCCGAACGGCAATTCCCTGTCCGAGTACCGTTCCGCCCTGCTCAACGGCAAAAGCGGTGTTGTCCCTTACGAAATCCGGTACTTTGGGAAAACACTCGCAGGTATTTGTGACTTTGAGACAACGAAATATCAAAAGCGAAAAGACGTGCGGCGCGGCACACGTGCCGGAAGTATCAGCATCTATTGTGCGAACGAAGCCATCTTCGACAGTGGAATCGACTGGGCATCCGTCGATACTTCACAGGTTGGAGTGTTCATCGGTATTACCGAGCATGGCAACGTCGAGACCGAAAATGAGATTTACAACATCAAGCAGTACGATTACGATTGCAAGATGTGGTCGCACTTTCACAATCCGCGGACGGTCGCCAACAATCCGGCAGGGGAAGTGACGCTTAACCTTCGGATTACCGGTCCGCATTACTGCATCGGGGCGGCGTGTGCGGCAGGGAATGCCGGTCTCATTCAGGGTGTGCAAATGCTCCGACTCGGTGAAGTCGATCTCGCACTGGCAGGAGGCGTTTCGGAAAGCATCCACACCTTCGGAATTTTTGCCGCCTTTGCCGCCGAAAATGCGCTGGCAGTGCACGAGGACCCGGCGAAAGCGTCCCGACCGTTCGATAAAAACAGGAACGGCATCGTCGTATCGGAAGGGGGATGTATTTTTACATTGGAACGGCTCTCCGACGCAAAGCGGCGGGGAGCAAAGATTTACGGTGAAATTGTCGGTTATGCCATGAACAGCGATGCGAGTGATTTCGTGTTGCCCAATCCAGAACGACAAGCAGAATGTATGGCAAAGGCACTCCGAAAGGCACAGTTGGAGCCGGAACAGATTGACCTCATTAGTACGCATGCAACGGCAACACCGATGGGAGACGCTCAGGAAATAGATGCCATTCGCAAAGTCTTCGGAGATTCCAAAAAGACGTACATCAACAACACCAAGAGTTTCATCGGTCACGCAATGGGTTCCGTCGGCGTGTTGGAATTGGCGGGTAACTTACCCTCCTTTGTGGACAACGTTGTTCATCCAACGATTAACTGCGAAGACCTTGATCCAGAGTGCGAGATTGACAATTTGGTCATGGGTACACCGAAAACGGTTGACCGAGTGGAGTACATTTTGAACAATTCGTTCGGTATGGTCGGGACCAATTCCGCTATGATCGTTAAGAGGCACAGAGAATGACTCCATCGCAAGTGATTATCCGAGGACGCTGGGGTCGGAAGGAATTTACCGAACCCTACCGGCAGTGCGTCGACATGCTGGAAAGTATCGGCGTGCCGTATTCTGCCGACACGGATGAACCGATAGATTTTGCCATGTTTTTCCAGTCTTATCCGCATGAATTTTTCCGATCGGACTTGGTGAAACTCCGCCGGGACAATCCTTTTGCTCCCTTTTTCTTCGTGCTGGGTGCCTGTTGCGAAGGAATGTTACGGACTGCCGGTCCGCTCGATTCCCCCTTTTATTGCTATGCTCATGCGTGGCACGACAGAGAAATCGAGCAAATGTACCGGTTTTTGACCGATCAGCGTTCCATTTTTGCGCTGCCGCTGACTGCCGAGAATGACGAAATTGCTCAGTGGCAGTCCGCCGACACAGTCAGCGGCTCTCTGCTACCGTCCGCCGTCTGCCGTCCGCCGTCTCAAAAAAACCTCATTTTGACCCATTTCGGACCTTTTGGGAACGATTCGGCGATGAACCAACTGATTGCCGATGAACAGCGGCGACTTGGCTTTGCCCCCGAATTTTGCTACCGTCTGCCGTCAGCGGTCTGTTGTCTCCCCATTGTAGCCGATGCCGACAACTCACCGCCGGAAAAGATTTTGGAATCAATTCAAAGATTGCGCCGCCAGTGTGCCGATAACGACTTTACGGTTTATGTCGATTCTCCCAGATTTGGCGAAAAAAACGATTACATCCGGGCGGGTGTTACGCGAGTTTTACCGAAAGCACGTTAGAGGGAGTCCAAAGACAGGAGAAAGCAAAAAAACTCCTGACTCCTGACTCCTGACTCCTGAAAAATGGCACAGAACAACATCCGAAAAGCAGCCGTCTTTCTGGTGAGCATCCCAAAAGAACAGGCGAAAGAGATTCTCATCCGGCTTGAGCCGAAGCAGGTCGAAGTCGTGATGACGGAAATCTCGCGCATCGGATTGGTTACGCCGGAAGAACAGGAGAATGTCATCCGGGAATTCTCCCGGGCTAACCCCTCCAAATTGGTGGGGAGCATCGGTGGCTTTGGAATCGCACAAGACTTGGCGGAAGCCGCATTGGGTGCGGCAGGAACGGCAATTATCGACGGCGTGCGGAGTTCACTGGAAGCGATCCCATTCGGATTCTTGCAAAAAGTTGAGCCGGAAAACCTGCTGACGTTTATCACCGACGAACATCCCCAGACGATTGCACTCATCGTTACGCACTTGAATCCGGTACAGGGGGCGGGGATCATCAACGGGTTGCCGCCGGAGCGGCAACTGGCGGTGATCCGTCGGATTGCTACGATGCAGCAGACGAACCCGGAAATTATCAAGGAAGTCGAGAAAAGTCTCGAAAACAGAATGTCGAGTCTCATGCACCAAAAACTAGAAAGGGCAGGCGGCGTGGACAGTGTGGCGGAAATCATGAACGTGATTGACCGGGGCACCGGGCGGAACATCATGGAGAACCTTGCCCAAGACGATCCCGAGTTGGTCGAAGATATTCGCCGTTTGATGTTCGTCTTTGAGGAC
>Ga0082212_10008734_pt1 | contig 13180 bp, 10 predicted proteins | sample TergutNt197P3_FD_71548 | JGI IMG/M metagenome (GOLD analysis project Ga0082212, IMG submission 71548) | Neocapritermes taracua P3 segment gut microbial communities from Petit-Saut dam, French Guiana - Nt197 P3 | ecosystem: Host-associated > Arthropoda: Insects > Digestive system > Gut ... | reverse complement strand
GGCGGCTGAAGAAATATAATTTCGAAAAGAGGAGAAAAATGAAAAAAAAGGCCAGACTTTTGACTCTGATTGCCGGAATCATATTGATTTCAAGCGGGATTTTTCTTAATATCCCGGGAGATAAAACCGCTCTGTCAAGCACAAATGATTCAGATGAAAACTACCCGGATCACAGTATGGATTTAACTGAACTATATAAAGAGCCGGAATACAAAGAAGCTAATTTAAATGAATATTTAGAATATCACAATAATTATCCCGGCACACCCTGGCCGGATCTGGTATATACTGTCAATTTGCTTTATTTTGGCAGAGAACTTCAGGTATCTTTTCCCACCTATAGCCTTGCCGAAGCTAATGCCAGATTAAAAGAGCTGGGCGTTAATGGTGAAATGACAATTGCCGGCATGAATGCCGCAGTATTCAATAAAGCGATAAGCACAGTTTGGCAGGAAATAATTCCTAAAGATAATGCCCTGCCGAAAAAATTTAAAAAATATAATCTGAATACCACTTACACTTATCAAAAATTGGAAGAATACATCAAAGATCTCAGCCGCTACCGGCTGGCCCGGCTTTTTGTGATCGGCAAAACAGGCGGGGGGAGAAATATTTATAGCCTGACCATAGGCAACGGCCGGGGAAAAATTATGCTTTATATTGGCAATGTTCATGCCAAAGAGCAGTTTGGTACGGCGGCCTTGATCCAAATGGCTTATGAGATTCTGGAAAAGGCTCAACAAGACCCCTATTGCCGGGAATTACTAAATCAGATTAAAATAGTCTTGATCCCTTCCCTGAATCCTGATGGCCGGGAAATAGTTATCAATAAGCCCAAGGAACAAAAAAAGGGCGGCCTCAAAGGCAGCGCCAGCGGCATAGATTTGAACCGTAACAATATCGGCCCGGAAACCGGCTTTTGGGATCATGGCAAAACATTGCTCAAGGAAAATCTCTACAAAGGAGAGTATTTGGGCCAGGCCCTGGAAACAAGAGCCTTGATCAAATGGATCTATTATTATGTCGGCGAGGAAAAAGCCCAAAGCTTGATTTCCTTTCATCAGGCGGGGCAAGTGATTTATGGCATAGCAGATTATGTGCCGCAAAAAAATCCCCAAAAAGATCAGGATTTTGAAAATCTTTTATCAGGAATTACCGGCTATGAGCATATCAATAATTCCCCTTTCGGGAGCGGGGCCTGCGGCTATGAGGATTCTTTTGCCGGAGCAATAGCTGCCGGCGCCCAATTTTCCCCTTATGGCCTGCTCGCCTACCCCCACCAGGATAGCCTGGAGCATTTGGCCTATCTTAGAGGGCTGGAAGGTTATCAATTTCCGGAACCGCTGGTCCAAGACTTTGTTTATGCCACCCTGGAAAGCCTGAAAGTCGATGCTAATTTTCTTAAAGGCTATAAAAAGGAATACCAAAAGCACGGTTTTTCCCGGATTTTTCTTGAGGTGGCCGAATACTTTTTGGGGGCAAAAAAGGTTGCAGAAATTAAAGCCCAGGCTAATGGCTAATGGAGGAAGCAGAATGATCATTGTTTTTAGGCCGGATGCCCAAACCGCTCAAATAGACCTCATCAAGAACATGATGACCGCCAAAGGCTTGATAGTCAAAGAGATTCAGGGAGCGGATACCCATCTGCTTGGCCTTTTAGGCGATACCTTTGCCCTTTGCCCTGATCTTTTATTGCGCTACCCCTTTATTGAGCGGGTAATGCCGGTATCTCAGCCTTATAAGCTGGCTGGACGGGATTTTCATCCCGGCGATACCGTGATAGAATGCGGGGGACAAAAAATCGGCGGCGGGCATTTTGCAATAATAGCCGGGCCCTGCTCGGTGGAAAGCGAAGAGCAAATGCTGAGCATTGCCCGGGAAGTAAAGTCCCTGGGCGCTAATTTCTTGCGGGGAGGAGCTTTCAAACCCCGCAGCTCTCCTTATGCTTTCCAGGGCTTGGGCCAAGCAGGCTTGAATTTGCTGAAAATAGCCAGGGAAATAACCGGCTTGCCTGTAGTTACTGAAATAATATCGGCTGAATATTTAGACGATTTCGATAAACATGTCGATATCATTCAAATCGGAGCCAGAAATATGCAGAACTACCCCCTTCTAAAGGAGGTAGGCCGGCTGGATAAGCCGGTCTTACTGAAGCGGGGGCCTGCCTCTACCATTGACGAACTGCTGATGGCAGCGGAATATGTGCTGATAGGAGGCGCCCCGGTCATCCTCTGCGAGCGGGGCATCCGCACTTTTGAGACCGCTACCCGCAACACTTTGGATCTTTCGGCGGTACCGGTTATAAAAGAGAAATCTCATTTGCCGGTAATAGTAGATCCTTCTCATGGCACAGGCCAGAGAAATTTGGTAGAACCCATGTCTTTGGCAGCAGTAGCGGCAGGAGCCGATGGCTTGATGATAGAAGTACATAATCATCCGGAACAAGCCCTCTGCGATGGAGGCCAGTCTGTTTCTGCTGATCAGTTTGACCGGCTTGTTTATAATATCCGTAAATTGAGAGAAGCACTTGAAGGGACTAGGAACTAAGCTCTCAAATTCGAACAAAAAAAGCCACAAAATATACCTCATCTCTTGATTGACCTGCAAGGATGTAGATTCAAAATGATGCATGAAATAATAAAAAAAATCCGTGCTAATCCGTTTTTAATCCGCGTAGATCCGTGTCTAATTTGTTTTTGAATTCTTTTCCAGTTTATCTGGGGTAGGGAGTAGGAGTTATGCATTACTCTACAAGGAGATAAGCTATGAATTACCAAGGTCAAATATCCTCCATGCGCTCTCAAATAGATGAAATCGACAGCCGGCTTTTGGAGCTTTTTACCCGGCGGATGGAGTTTGTCCGGGGTGTGGCACAGCTTAAGAGAGATAGCGGCTTGGCCTTGACCGACCCTGTTCGGGAGCGGGAGGTTATTGAGCAAGCTGCCGCTTTGGCTGGGCCGGAATTGACCGGGGAAGCTACCAGCTTTATGCAGGGGCTGATGGGAATTTCCCGCTCGTATCAGGCCAAGTTGCTGCAAAATCTTGAGGGGAGTGATAATCCAATGAAGCAAATTCTAGTTATTCATGGCCCAAATCTGAATTTATTGGGAGACCGGGAACCGGAGCATTATGGCTCCGCCACTTTAGATCAAATCAATCAAACCCTTTCGGAGCTGGGAACAGAACTGGGGGCAACCGTAACCTGCCATCAAAGCAATTGTGAAGGTAAAATAGTTAGCTGGATCCAAGATAGCAGCGCTTATGCCGGAATTATTTTAAATGCCGGGGCCTATACCCATTACAGCCTGGCCATCCGCGATGCCATCGCCGCCGTAACCACCCCCGTGATAGAGGTACATCTTTCCAATATCCACACCAGGGAAGAATTCCGCCACCACTCAGTACTGGCAGCAGTATGCCGGGGGTCTATTTATGGTTTGGGCATCCAAAGCTATATCCTGGCCTTACGGGCTTTGTTAGTAGTATAAACGGATAAAACTTATGGGCTCCCGATAGATGGGTAAATTTTCTAACAATATAACGAAACAAGTTAAATTATTGACAATACATTGTAGCTATGCTAAAATGATATTGTAATAAAAAGAGAGGACGCTACGCACGTCCCCTCGGGCACAACCGCTTTAAAGGCGGTAGGCTTACCGGTGTTATAAAGAATAACCCGAAAACCTAGACAAAGGGCGGGTTATTTTTTTGTCCTGAATTTCAGGATCAAAATAATAAGTGTTCCGAAAGCAATCATTATTTCTAGACATAGCCTCTACTGGCTTTGATAGTATAAAGGAGAATAATAATGTTCATTACTTCAGCAAAATTAACTTTCTATATCCCCCATTCAACTTCCTTGAAAGATAAAAGGCAGGTCAGGCGTAGCCTTATCGACAAGACCCGGCAGCGTTTTAATGTTTCTGTTGCTGAAGTTGATACTCAGGACATTTGGCAAACATTAACTATAGGCATTGCCCTTGTATCTTCTGATGCTTCTTTTGGGCAGCGTTCGCTGGCTGAAATCATTCGCTTTATGGAAGAGGAGGCAAATGCGGAACTGACAAGTGTAGAAATACTCTAAGGCGGTCTGCGACCGCAGTGTTGAGTTATGGGTTATGAGTGTTGAGTTGTTGTAGCTTTGCTTACGCAAAGCGGGATTGAAGTAAAGAACTTGTTTTTTATTTATGTTGTTGCGTCGTTGGTTGCTAGTTTTGCTACAATTTCCTTTTGTTCGAAGAGTACACAACCGCCGGTATGCTTGGCGTCAAGGATCCCTTCTTCCCGCAGGCGGGTAAATAACGGGGATTTGAGGGCTTCCCGCAACGAGGTATCTTTGAGATTTAGATCCGAATACGGTGAGAATGGGCATGGCTCGGCGCCGCCGGATGCGTTGATATGGAAAAACCCTCTTCCGGCCGCCAGGCATCCTCCGGATTCTGCTTCATCACCGGGGAAGGAAATTATGATCATTCCCCTCTGGCGGGCTCTTAAGTCATTGACGCGGACGGCAAGGGTTGCCTGTCCTTTATTATCTAAAGGAAGAACTGCCTTATCCACCGGGACATATTCCACAAATAAAGCTACCTTGCAGCCGGATCGTTCCAATTTATCCATAAAGAGGCCATCGGTCACAGTATCTAAATTAGCTGCTGTTACCGTGATGGAAGCGCCAAACAGAAGACCCCGTTCCCGCAGGCGGGCCATGGCTTCCCTAGCCTGTATGTATATGCCTTGCCCGCGCCTGGAGTCGGTAATGGCCGCATCCCCTTCGATGCTGACAACGGGAACAAGGTTGCGGCAAGTATCAAACAGGTACAGGGCCGGGTCATCCAATAGGGTTCCATTGGTGACCACTGGAAATAGAATCTTCGGCCGCCGGGCAGCTGCTTCCAGTACATCACGGCGGAGCAGAGGTTCACCCCCCGCCAGCAGAATGACGGAAATCCCCAGCTCTTCTGCTTCAGCAAAAATGCGCTCCCAGGTAGAAACGGGTAACTCTACGGCAGAGGTATTATTTGCCCTTGCATAACAGCCGGCGCAATCCAGATTGCAGTTATCGGTGATGCTGGCAATCAAAAAAGATGGGATATGCTCGCCGGCCTCTTCAAAATCATGCCTGCGCTTGGCTGCTTTTTGCGATGCAGCTGCAAAGCGCAGGAAAAACCCGCTTTGTTTCGGGTTCCTCAAGGTAACCCTCAGCGCATCCTTAACAAGCTGTTCTATTCCATCGGTCAGGTATTGCTCTAAATCAAAATTCATTTGCCACCGCCTTTCATATTAATGACTATTCCTCTTTAGGCACAACCATCCGGCTGTCGGAAAAAGTATAACTATGCTATAATATGATAAAATACGCTAAAATATTGACAAAAGATTATAGCTATGCTACAATGAAATTGTGGTAAAAACCGAGAGGACGCTGTGAACGTCCCCTCAATAGCACAACCGCTTTAAAGGCGGTAGTCCTACCAAAGTTAAAAAATAACCCGGTAGCCTAGACAGCAGGGCGGGTTATTTTTTAGTCCTGAATTTCAGAACCAAAATAATCAGTGTACCGAATGCAATCATTAATGAAAGCGCTTCATATGTACTCATTGGCTTCACCTCCTTCAGGCTGGATTTGGTTAATACCATCACCACCTTCCGGGGTAAGCCCACCGCCCTTATGCATATGTGCTATTTCATATTATAGCTTATTTCGAGGGCAAATACAATATCTATTTTTTTTGCTTGACAAATGGGAAATTTAGTTATATTATATTATTAGCACTCGACTATGGAGAGTGCTAATAATATTATTTCTGGGGGTTTGCTTATGAAGAAAAAACCATTTAAGGCGGAATCGAAACGCTTATTGGGCCTGATGATCAATTCAATTTATACCCACAAAGAAATCTTTTTGCGGGAACTGATCTCCAATGCCAGCGATGCCATGGACAAGCTCTATTTCAAAACCCTGACCGAAGACGGGCTGTCTTTTGACCGGAGCGACTTCGAGATTTTTATTGAGGCCGACAAGGATAACCGCACCTTGACTATTCGGGATAATGGCCTTGGTATGACCAAAGAGGAACTGGAAAATAATCTGGGTACTATTGCCAAAAGCGGAACTATGGATTTCAGACAGGAAAACAAGGATAATTTAGAAAAATTCAAGCCGGAAAGAATGGGTGAAGAAGAAAACGAAGAGGAAGATGACAGTGCTTCCGAGTCCCAGGATACACCTTTAGATGCTGCAGAGGAAACAACAGCTGCTCAACCAGCTGAAGAGGATGAAGCCAAAGAGGCGGGTTTTGATATTGATATTATCGGTCAGTTTGGGGTGGGCTTTTACTCCGCCTTTATGGTCAGCAAAGAAATCACCGTGATCAGTAAAGCCTATGGCAGTAATGAAGCCTGGCGCTGGCAATCCGAGGGCGCTGACGGCTATAGTATCGAGCCTTATGAAAAAGAGGGCTTTGGTACAACCATCATCCTGGCGCTCAAAGACAACCACGATGAGGAAAATTACAGTCAGTATCTGGATCAGTACAAAATTCAGGACATAGTCAAAAAGTATTCCGATTATATCCGCTACCCCATCAAGATGGCCCTAACCAAAAGGCGGCCCAAAGCGACAGAGGATAGCGACGACAAAAAAGCGCCGGAATATGAAGATTACCAGGAAATCGATACCCTAAACAGTATGGTTCCCCTCTGGCGGCGTAATAAAAATGAGGTCAACGGAGAAGATTATGAACAGTTTTATATGGAAAAATTTTCCAATTACGAGATTCCTTTGACCTACAGCCATATCAGCGCGGAGGGAACCATCAGCTATGACGGGATCCTTTATATACCTCTGAATACCCCTTACAACTATTACAGCAAAGAATATGAAAAGGGCCTGCAACTTTATGCCAACGGGGTTTTGATCATGGAAAAATGCGCCGACCTGCTGCCGGATTGTTTCAGCTTTGTCAGAGGTTTGGTGGATTCCCCGGATCTTTCCCTGAATATCTCAAGGGAAATGCTGCAGCAGGACCGCCAGGTAAAGGCCATAGCCAAGAGTCTGGATAAGCGGATCAAGTCGGATCTGCTCAAGCTGCTCAAAAATGATCGCGAGAAGTACGAAGGTTTCTTTAAAAACTTTGGCATGCAGCTCAAATTCGGGATTTATAACAGTTTTGGCGCCGATAAGGACAAGCTGCAGGATTTATTGCTCTATCATTCTCTGAAGGAAGATAAAATGGTGACCCTGGCGGAGTACTTGGAAAAAATGACCGAGGGCCAGGAAACTATCTATTATGCCTGCGGCAGCAGCATCAGCCGGATCCGCCAATTGCCCCAGACCGAGCTTGTGCTGGATAAAGGCTATGATATTTTAGCCCTGACCGAGGATGTGGATGAGTTTGCCATTAAGATCATTAATGAATATCAGGGAAAAACCATCAAGAGCGTCTCTGATAAGGACTTGGATTTGGAAAGTAAAGAAGAAAAAGAAGCAACTAAAGAGCAAGCCGAAACCCATAAAGACCTCTTTACTGCCATGAAAGAGGCCTTGGGCGATAAAGTAAAAGAAGTAAGGCTTTCCAAACGCTTAAAAAGCCACCCCATCTGCCTGACCAGCGACGGTCCTTTGTCGATAGAAATGGAAAAAGTCCTAAATTCCATGCCCACCGATAACCAGGTAAAAGCCGACCGGGTCCTGGAGATTAACGGCAATCACCCCGTATTTGCAGCTTTGACCAAGCTCGAAGGCAGTGATCCGGAGAAATTGAAGACATATACCACGTTACTCTATCATCAGGCTTTACTGATAGAAGGCCTGACCATCGAAGACCCGGTATCGTTCGCCAATTCCATCTGCGAGCTCATGAGCTAGAATCAAAAAAAGCATTGACAGCTTTATTAAATTCGTAGTATAATAAATACAGAAAAGGGCAAAACCTCAAACGGTTACGTCCAATAATGCGCAAAGTAGCCCACTACTGTGACGAGCTGAGGGCTACTTTTTTGTATTTCGATTAGCTATTATACCCCAATTTACCTAGTGCTCATTATTTCTCTAAGCTCGCTCAACAAATTTCCGCCGCCAACTGAGATATTGCCCACTTTGTCGCAGATTTTTTCCAGATATTCAAGCTCTTTCAGCTTGTACAAAGTGGTATTTTCTTCCATCAGCTTAGCAGTATTAAGCAAGCTTCTGGTTGATGCTACCTCTTCGCGGCGGGCAATTACGTTGGCCTGGGCATTTTTCTCGGCGACCAGTACGGTATTCATGATATCGCGGATTTCGCCGGGCAGGATGATGTCCTTTAAACCCGCCTCGGAAAATTCGACAAACAAGGCGTCCTGCTTGGCTTGAAGCTGCTTCAAGACAAAGGCGGCAATGGAGTCTTTTTGCTCCAAAAGCTCATCAAAACGGAATTTGCCGATATATTCGCGGAGAGCCAGCTGGGTCAGGGTGTAGATCTGGGCTTTGTAGTCCTTGATCTCACTGACGATCTTAACGGCGTCGGTGATTTTATAGGAACAGACAAAGTTGATGCGCAATGAAACTTTGTCGGCTGTTAAGATCTCCTGGCCGGCAATATCCAACAGCTGGGAGCGCAAATCTACGCTCTGGCAAGTAATTTTCTGCATATTATTCCAGAAGTAATAACTTCCGCTTTCCAGTGGGCGTTCAAACTTCCCATCAAAAAACAAGAGGCCTGCTTCGCCTTGCGGTACTTCCACTTTGAAATAGAGATTGCGGGGTATAGTCATCAGCTGTTCGGGCGAAAGATCGCTGATTTCTGCCTTGGCAATGTCGACCAGCTTAAAGGTGTGCTCACGATAGCAGTTCCAATAGCAATATGTACCGGGCTTCAGAGTACCGACGATACGCTTATCCTCCATGTGGATAGCGATATGACCGTTCGGTACATCAATGCGGGTGACACTGTCTGCAAACTCTTGGTCGCGAAGCAAAACAGCGATGTCAACATTGGCCGGCTCAACAGGTTTAGAAACATCTACCAGGGCAAAGGTTTCACCCAGGAACTTTTTAATGTTATGCTTGCCGGGGAAGAGCATTTTGCGGTACACTCCGTTTTTAAACAGGAAACCCCGTACATTTTCTTTGATGATGATTTTCATTTTGATGCCTTCTTTCTTTGTTTTTACTTGACTTCCCCTGAAAATGCCCGCATTCGTCTTGCGGGACAAATGTTAAGCTGCCTGAAATCCTGTCCGGCGTGAACTTCCCGCAGGAAATACTATGGGGCAGAACCCAAACAGGCGGTATCCCTTTCGTCACTGGCAAGCCGGATGTTGCAAAGTTGATGTGTTCCTTTGCGGGACATTTTCAGTTTCCGTCATTTTTCCAAAAGACTTGAGAGGTCTTTTTGTAGTGAGGATTCGAACCTCGGCGATAACTCGCTGACCGTTGGTGATTAAGTTATCAGCTTAATCCAAGAGACATGCTCTGCCGATTGAGCTAACCCTTTTTTTAGGGTGGGGGAATCGAACCCCCGTGCTGTCATTGGTGCCCCGTTTACGGAGCCTCGCCATTTTGCCCGATACACCGGATAGATAAAATCCCCGGCGCCGCAAGGGCGTTTTGGACAAACCCCTAGCATAGGACAAAACAAGCATTTATATAAGGCTGTAACGCCTTAATAACCGATTACCTATAAGGCACTACCCCTTAACTACCCCCAGGGTTTTGAGCCTCTTAATTGGTTTTACGAGGTCTTTTTGATTTTCCATGACCTCGTCTATATTTTTATAGGCGAAGCGGCTTTCCTCGGCTACATCGTCTTTGTTATGCTTACCAAGAACTACACCTTGCTTTTGCAGGTCAAGCATGACTTCCTGTGTGGTAAATTTTTCCATTGCACCCTTACGGGAGTAGCTGCGACCGGCTCCGTGGGAAGATGAGCAAAAGCTTATTTCGTTGCCCAGACCTTCCACTACATAGCTGTATGAACCCATGGCGCCGGGGATTACTGCAAGCTCTCCTGCTCTTGCCCGGGTAGCGCCTTTGCGGTGCACCCAGACATTTTTGCGATAATGATTTTCAAGAGCGGCATAATTATGATGGCAATTGATTTCAGCGGTGTAGCTGAATCTGATATCTGTATGTTTATTGATCCACTTTTCAACGATCGCAGATACGGCTAGCATCATTTTGGTCCGGTTTTCAGCGGCGAAGTCCAGGGCCAGATTCATCCAATTGATATATTGCTTTCCCTCTTTGCTGTCCACCGGCAAGAAAGCCAGTCTCCATTCCTGGGGTACTTCGGAATACCATTTGCGGTTGAGTTCACGGGCGGTATTGTGAAAATAATCACAGACCTGTTTGCCGAAGTTGCGGCTGCCGGAATGGACCATGATGCCCAGATAACCCTCATCATCCTCTTGCAGTTCAATAAAATGGTTTCCTCCGCCAAGCGTTCCTACCTGATAATAGCCCGCTTCGATTTGCTCGCAAAGCTCGGGATTGGCTTCATACTTATTCATTGATTCCAGGGCATCGTCCAAGGTGGTACAGCTTTGGATTTTTTTATGATGATTAAAGCCCACCGGGATATTGCGCAGAATATCGCCGATCATTCCCTGAATAATTGACCCGTTGCCGGTCATGATCCCGCGGATTTCCTCAAGCCTGATATCGGTTCCTACAAAAGCCATACCGCAACCGATGTCAACACCCACCGCATTGGGGATTATCACATCTGTAGTCGCTATAACTCCGCCGATCGGCATTCCCATCCCTGCATGTGTATCCGGCATTAAACAGACCCATTTATATATAAATGGGAGGTTGGCAAGATTCAGCGCCTGTTCCAGGCACAGCTCATCGGCATAAGTTTGATCCGGCAGCCACATTTTAATCGGCGCCTTGTTATTTTCGTTGTGCAATACAAACATAATTATCAACCCCTTGTGCTTTTCTCTGATTAGTTTACCAAGAATGGCTTTCATTATCATTTAAAAAAGTTTGCGAATCATAGATTTTCTTGCAAATTTGTCGAATTTGTGTTATATTTCACATTGTACAAGTACCTATGAATTTGATTTAGGCAAGGTTATGTCCGATTTTTCTGAACTAATAAAAAATTTCGATAAAATCCGGGACTATATGCGTGATTTTTATGTATATGGTTTTAAATCGCGCGCCGATTTCACCAAAAAGTCGTCCCGTACTTATGATAATGAAAAGCGCCGCTGTGAAAGTTATCTGGGTGAATATATGAAATGGGATTACAAAAGCGGCAACAAATCATCTTTTATTTCCGTTGACTGCGCCCATATCCCGCTCAATCCTCTTTATGCCGCCTGGAAATCCAAAAGCTTCACTGCAAACGATATAGTGCTGCACTTTTGTATTCTGGACGCCCTCCAAGCCGCGCCTATGACTGTGGACGAGCTCACCGATTTTATTTGCGATAAAAGTGAAATGATCTTTGATGCCCAGACCGTCAGGAATAAGTGCAAAGAGTATGTTAAGTTGGGGATGCTCAGGCAAGAAAAGCAGGGCAGGGCCTTTGTTTACAGTATAAATCCGCAGAATATCCCCTTGACGCCGAAACTGATTGACGCGGTCAAGTTTTTTCAAGGCGCAGCGCCCTTTGGGGAAATCGGCAGCTATATTCTGGATAGTGAAAATCAAGATAACGATTTGTTCGCCTTCAAGCATTACTACATCGCCCATACATTAGAGGACGGGATTCTTTTTGATTTGCTCTCGGCCATCCGGCAAAACCGTTCGGTATTTTTTGCCAATCAAAGCATCCGCAGCAGCAATAGCATTATCGTTCATGCCCTTCCCCTAAAAATATTTGTCAGCGCCGGGACCGGGCGGCGGTATGTTTGCATGTATTCATTTCGTAAGCGGCGCTTTAATACCTTTCGCCTGGATTACATCAAGTCGGTCAAGGTCGATAAAGAGGTCGATTTTGCAGCTGAATTGAAAGAAAGACTTAACAACAATCTGGACAAGGTCTGGGGCGTTTCTTTTGGCGGTATCCACCGCTTGGAAACTATCAGCATGAAGCTTTGTATTGATGAGCGGCATGAACAATATATCATTGACCGGATCAAGCGCGAGGGCCAGGGCGGCGAGCTGAAGCGACTTGATGACAATACATTTTTATATACCAAAGAGATGTTCGATTCTACTGATATAGTACCGTGGATCAAAACCTTTACCGGCCGTATTATTGGTTTGGAAGGCACAAACGAAGCGGTAGTTAAACGATTTTTCAGCGATATTAACCGCATGGCACATATGTATGGCATAGCTGCCGCAAGAGAAGGCGGTGATTCTTGATGGAACTGTTTTCGGAAGTCTACGGTTGTTATTTCACCGTGATTGCCCGGATTTTAGAGCAAGCGAAAAATGGCCTGACCAAAGCCAAGATCGAAGAATTAGTCAGAGACAATGGCTTTTACGACAGCACCTTTCATTTACTGCCGGCATTGTTTTCCGGCGAATGGAGTTTTTTAGAAATGAGAGGCGACTTGTACTACTCCAAAATATCAGGGGAAATAAAAAGACCTTTATCCGGCCTGGAAAGGTCATGGTTAAGATCCTTGCTTAATGATTCGCGGCTCAAGTTGTTTCTGGATCAAGAATCATATGCCGAATTAGAGGAATCCCTTGCGGATACCCCGCCTCTGTTTAATAGCGATGATTTTCACATTTATGACCGCCATTTGGACGGGGATGATTATGAGGATGCCGGTTATGGATCCCGGTTTAAGACTATTTTACAAGCAATCAAAGAGCAAAGCCCATTGATCATTGAATATGACAGTCCGAAGGGCAGCCGGAGCAAACGCCAGTATCATCCTTATAAGCTTTGCTATTCCCCGCGGGATAACAAATTCCGCCTCCAATGCGCCGCCTTTCGCAAAAACCGAAACAAGCTGGAGCGAATCACCTTAAACTTGGCCCGGATGACTTTGGTTGCGAAATCGGAAAATCATTTTAGTCTAAGTAATGACTTGACCGCCCTTTTTCGGGAAACAATGGGCGCCGAGCCGGTTATTCTGGAAATATCGAAAGAACGCAATGCCCTGGAGCGCTGCATGCTCCAATTTGCCTCTTTTGAACGGCAAACAGAGTATGATCACGGATTTTCATGGAAAACAATGCATCCTAATAATCAGGCAGCCTACCCCACCAATATCCAGGCTACAATCG
>Ga0082212_10008733_pt1 | contig 13182 bp, 13 predicted proteins | sample TergutNt197P3_FD_71548 | JGI IMG/M metagenome (GOLD analysis project Ga0082212, IMG submission 71548) | Neocapritermes taracua P3 segment gut microbial communities from Petit-Saut dam, French Guiana - Nt197 P3 | ecosystem: Host-associated > Arthropoda: Insects > Digestive system > Gut ... | reverse complement strand
CGTTACGGTATACAATGACATCATCTTTGCCGAACTGAACACATCGGTACCAATGTGCCATATTGGTTGATGATCGGTAACCTAAGAAACATTTACGGAATGTTTTGACCCATGAGGGGGCAAGCCTGCCATGGGAAAAAGTTCCTGGATCGCCCACAGAAACAGCTAGGGTACCCACAGCTAAGCCCGGGGGCACAGCGGGGTACAAAAACGATCCCTGGAGTGCCCGCAGAAGCTGCTGAAGCAGCTTCTGCTTTTGTAGCGTAGTTCTACTTTTAATGGGGCTACGGCGTGTTACATTTTTTCCATAAACACCCTGTGGGCGCTGTTTTTTGTCGACCCTGTCTGCAGACCATCTATAAAACTCTAATCTGCAAAGACGGAAAGTCGCAAAGGAAGAAAGAGGTCAACGAATTACGAATTATTCTGTGCATTATTCGCTTTCATTCGTGACATGCTCATTGCTCTTTTCTACGGATGTACAAGCGTTACAGAACCTGAATCATTATCAATTGATGAAAATTTTGTGCCGCCAAATGTCGCAACACTGATTGCTATAGTTCTTTGACTGTCGGCGCCTGTTAGCTTTTCGCCCTTTAGATAAAAAGTCTGAGTGAAAGTTACAACAGCATCAGTACTATAATGGTCAGCAGCGGTTACCTGTCCGTTGAATCCGCTCGCACTATTCCATGTATTTAGTGTGGGTATGTTATCTGTTAATGTAAAGGTAACACCTTTCGGCAAAGCAGTACTGGGTGAAAAATCCAGGGTTTCTACAGGAAAAGAACCTGATGCTGGAAACGTCACAAATTCCACAGTAACACTGTCCCAAGGCTTAGTACTGTCATTTTTACACGCCGTTGCCAATCCCAGAATACAAATCAGCGCGATAACCAGTGCCCTTCCGGCAAGAGCATGCCTGCCGGATTTGTTTGTTTTGTTTGTCATAAAATACTCCTTATTTGTAGTACGCGGTTATTTTCAGATCCGTTATGACTGCATCATAAAATACGAATCCGAGTTTTCCGTCAAAATCATCCGGTATAACGAACTCAATACCCTTGTCCGGCGGCGTATCCTCTTCAGGAAGATATTCACCGTGCAGGAAGGAAACGTTGGTGGGGTACAGAAGGATATCCCCTCTGTTGTACGTTAGTTTGACCATTCTCTTCAGGCTGAAATTCGACGCCTGTGTATTGGAAAAGTACAGGATAAGGGTCTTTCCCCGCAGTACGGTGTTTACCGTAATACTGTTAAAGCCCGCTGCATCTTCGAATGTGCCGTTAACGGTAATTTCATTGTCGATTGCGCCTTCAGTGAGTTTTAATCCATTCCATACATTCCAACCGACCAGAGACAGAGGAGCAGGGCCAGTTGTTATAACTGCAATCTGGTCCATGTTGATTGAAATAGGATTTTGGCCACGATCAAATGTAATTTCCTTCGGATGATACCCTGCACTCCTTGCATATATGGTATGGCTCCCTCTTTTTAAGGTAATAGATGTATCAATTTCCGGATCGATTGTAGTAGGGTTTTTATCACCGTCAATATACACTTCGCCGGGAATATTCTCTCTGGTTTCGGTGTTTATAAGATAAATGAATGTTTTAGTGCTCTGGTTGGCCCTAATCATAAGCCATGTCCCAATTATAAAGCCCATCGCCCCAATAATTGCCACTATAATTTGAATGATTTTATTTTTTCCAAGTCTCATAAATACTCCCTTCCTGTCAGAAAAAATCCGGCGTTTAAATCAATCGTTTTGCGATTAAAACTTGCTTACGGTATAAATGAAATCTAGCTGGTGATATATACGGTGAATTTGGGCATTTTTATTGATTTTTCCGTTAAATATGAGCTTTTAAGGTAAAATCTTACTTGTTAAGTGTTAAATTCTATGGCAATATTTTTATATTACTGACGTTTCTTGCATATCTTTATTGTGCTAAATTTAAACGCCGGATTTATTCAATCACATGACAAATGAGCAAAGAGTAATTAACAGAGAGCAATTTTTGTGTCGCTCTTTGATCATTAATCCCTAACCACTGACCACTTCTTCCCCCTACGGCTTCTTAGCGAGGACTTTCTTCGGTGATTGCCGGAAGTGCCAGGCAAAGGTTCGTCGGCCCACGAGCGCTTGTCTCACACTTTCTCGGGTTTAATACATGGAAAGATTGATGTGTTTAGTACAAACATTGGCTATGTGACAAATGTCATATTTAGGCGGGTTTTCTTTGCTTTTTAAGAATAGTATGGTAGTATTCTAATATGCAGTTATCGTATACCTTTTGGGAAGCGGAAGAAGGCGGATATATCGGCTACCTTAACCAATATCCAGATTACTGGACACAAGGGGATAGTATTGACGAACTGGAAAAAATGCTTCTTTCGCTCTATGGCGATATTATGCAGTTCAATGATATTCACCCTGCTGTCCCTGAACGTACGGGTTTACTTGCCGTACCGGTATGAAGCGGCTTGATTTAATAAGAATCATAGAAAAAAACGGTGCTGCTTTTGTCAGACATGGAAGTGACCACGACTGGTATAAAAATCAACATACCGGTATTGCTGAATCTGTTCCCCGTCACAGAGAAATCAAGAATGTTCTGGCAAAAAAAATCATCAAACGGCTTTCGTAAACTCATTGTGTCACTCCTCAATTCTTAATCACTGACCAATTCTTCCCCCTGCGGTTTCTATGTTTTTGTCAGTGCAAGCCTAACACTTGCCAGGCAATCATTTACTGAACATATCTATATAACGCCACGTCGGTTGGGGGAGAGTAGATATCCGAAATAATGCCGGGAAAGGCTGAGTGAAGCATGTGCAAGAACTTTGATTGTTATACCATATGATATGGAAAAAAGGCGCTACTAATAGCCTTACCCGAGGATGTCAATGGAGTACAATTACCATATCTTTGTCGAACTGAACGCAATAAAAATATTCCATATTGGTTAGAGAATGGTACCCCATGAAACAGTTACGAAATGTTTAAGCCCCACAAGAGGGCAAGCCTGGCCTGGCAAAAACATTTCCTGGGGTTCGCTGCGAAATAGACCAGCGGATGGTTGGAATATTATTGAAAAAAAGCCCAGCGCTTAAACAGGAAATTTTATCTATGACAACCAATAGAAAAAACCAACTATTTGGGCGCTGGGAGGCTGTTTCGCAGGTTCCCCCAGGGGTTTTGCCAGGCCAGGCTTGCCCCCTTGTGGAGAACAGACGGACAGGAATGTGTTTCATGGGGTGCTTTCACTTGGTAATATGGAACAATTGATAGTGAAGCGTTCATTTCGTTAACCTACATACATTTTAAAGAATTCACATTCTTTGTCATTACACTGTCCTGCCACAGGGGACAGGATATTTAGATGGAACACATGCCCTATTTCTTTTTGTTCCTTTGTGCCGTATATTTCATAAACACTCTCAATATTTTTTTTCAAAAGATGTTCATACATTGGTCTGGCATATGGTAAAAATATATCATTTTCGGATGACATAACAAAAGTAGGAGGGTAGTTTCTGTCAATATATTTAAGTACATTTATTTTATCGCCGTGCTTTCGAAAATCTTTTCCAAAATAATTATGTATCAATCCGAGTATGGGGTTTTTCATTTCTTGGAAACTGTCAAACATACCACAATTTAATGCAATGGCTTTCAATTTAAAACAAGGGACATTGAGGCAGAATAAGGCTGCATATTCGGGATTAGTAACAATTGCACTGTATTGGCTTGCAATCTGTGCCCCCGCTGAATCTCCAACGAAAAAAATATTTTTTATATCAATAAAATAATCGGCATCGTGCGAACATACCCATTCCATTACTTGATTTGTTTCAATAACAGGTTCGGGAAATCTGATTTTCGGTACAAGACGATAACTAAAATTGATGACAGTGAAGCCGCGCCGTGCAAGATCCATGCAATAGTATTGGCTCTGCTCTTTTGTTCCGTAAACATACCCACCACCGTGAATATTTATTATGGTCGGCAGCGGTTTGGCAGTACCTTTCGGATAATATACGTCAAGCAGGTTCCATTTACCATGTTTTCCGTAAGATAAATTAACTTTGCGTTCAATATCACCGGGAATCCGCATCAACTTTTTTAATTTATAATCCCCTTTACAGCAAAAATACCTGAACACAAATCTTTCTATCAGCATAGTTTTATAATACCTCCTGTATATCTATTACTGTTATACAGTTTAAGAAAAATTAGTAATAAGGAACACCCAAATGCCGGTACAGTCTAATACAGCACCATAGAAAAATACGTTACCGTATTGGGGCCGTTATTATACTTAACACCTGCCGCCTTGCTTAACTCCGTAACATTGATTCCCGCCGCTTCAATGGAGCCGATTTTTTTTTCGGGGAACTGGCAGGGATCGGGAAAAGCGCAATGGTACTGCCCTGTCCCATCACTGCATATCGGGCAACTTCCGGCGCCGTAAACAGGAAATGTATTCCCCAGCCTGTTTCGGAATTCCAGCGTTAATGCTGTATGCAGTTCTTTCCCATTTGTCATTCCTTCGTAGTCAAAAGAATCTTCCAAATCATGTTTCGTGGTAAAAATAAAAGCATTCTTATAGGAAAGGATCTTATCCCGCTGCTCTTCCATGGTTCCCGAAGCGGGAGGACATGTCCAGCTAGTATTGTAATGGCCGCAGGCATTGGTTGCACAGGCATTTAGCAGTTCCGGAGAAAAGACCAGGGCAGCAACCGGAAGTTCACCGTATTCATGGGCATGCACGGTACACGATGTTTCGGAGGCGGCAAGGGCTTTCTGAAAGGTCTCATTCACAGCGTAACCATGTACCCTTTTCGGCAGAAGTATACGAAGCTTCCAAAAGCTTCAATATATAAGCGCCGTCTTCAAAGGACGGAACGGCCGGTGTTCCGTTGTAAACACTGTTGAGGAAGCTGTAAAAACAATGCACATGGGAACGTATCCAGCCGAGGGGGAATTTAGAAGGAGGAAAAGCGCCGCCGGGTTTTTCAAAGGCGCACATTGTTTCTATTTTCAAATAGCCTCGTGTTCCACCCAGGGGTTTTTCCGGCTCCTGGTTATCAAAGAAATCCAGCCAGTTGGGAAAGTTCGAATCAAAACGGACAGCGCCCTTATCACCGTAAACCTCGAAGCGGAAATCGTCGTTTGTGCCGGTGTAGATTTTGGAAGCCTCTACCATACCCTGCGACCCGTCGGGTAGTTTACAAAGGATCCAGGCAGAATCGTCGGCGTCTGTCTTAACCATTTCGCCTTTGACGTTCGGGCGTTCGGGATATAACGTTCTAGTGGACGCAAAAATTTCTGAAAAATCACCGAGAAGATAATGAAGCAGGTCCAGAATATGGGAACCAAGATCAAACAGAACCCCGCCGCCGCCCATAGCCTTATCCTGTTTCCAGCCGATGGGTTTGTCTTTGGCAATGGAACCTGAATGAAGGTACGCGCCGTGGAAGCTCATGATCTTTCCGATCCGGCCCTCGTCAATAAGCTGCTTTGCCCTTAAAACAGCAGGAAAAAAACGGAACTGATGCGCCACCTGTGCAACAAGGCCGGAGTGCCGCCAGGCTTCCGTTATTTCACATGCCTGTGCATAGTTTGCCGCCAGGGGTTTGTCCGCATAAACATGCTTCCCCGCAGCCAATGCGGCAAGGATAATGTCCCGGTGGAAAACATTTGGCGTACTTACCGTAACAACGTCAATGTCCTTGTGGGATAAAAGTTCATCCAGGTTTGATGTTGCAAGTTCAAAACCGTTTCGTTCCTTCATCGCAATGGCTGCATCAAGGTTAACGTCACATGCGCCAACCAAGCTGGGCAGGAACGGGACATTGTCGTAATAAAGAGGTATGGTTTTTGCGCCAAAGCTGTGCGTCTTCCCCATAAAGCCGCAGCCGATAATGCCTATGCCAATCTTTTTCATTGCAATCCTTTACCTGGAACTTTACAAGTGCCAGGTTCACCTTAAGACCACGTGCTGTCCAGGGCGTTAATGTATTTTTTATAGGCTTCGTATTTACTGTCGTATACTGCTTTTAGCGCAGGGTTCGGATCGGTACGTTCGGTAACCTTTACCATGTTTTTTGACGCTTCCGAAAGATCTTTATACAATCCGGCGCAGACGGCGGCGCACATGGCAGCGCCCAGACAGCCTAATTCTTTTACCCCCGTTACTTCCATGGATTTGTCAAGGACATCGGCAAACATCTGCCGCCATAACGTTGACTTTGCCGCACCCCCCGACATTCGTGCGACACCGGGTAATTTCGTATACGACGAAAGTCTTTCTATATGATACCGGTGTGTAAAACAAATTCCTTCAAAGAATGCACGTATGATCTCTTTCCGACCGTAGCTTCCGTCCATGCCGATTAACGTTCCTTTTGCCTTTGGGTTGACATTGCTTCCGTATAAAAACGGCAGGAAGATTACATTGCTGTTTTCCGGTTTTACTGATGCAACTTCTTCGTCGCAAATCCTGTAAACATTTTCGCCCGATGCCTCCGATGCTTTTTTCTCGGCCTGCATAAAATTGTCGACAAACCACTCAAGGTTCATCGCTCCGGTCGGGCTGCCTTCCAGCATAAGGTAATACCCTTCTATGGCATACACCGTGGTGGAAAATAAATCTTCGGAAATAACCGGCGTCCTGGAAATAAACTGGTTGTTGGCCCAGGAGCCGACTATCACGTTCATTACCGATTCGTCGGTAAGGCCGGTGCCAAGGCCGGCCGAATCAATATCGTAGCATCCGGCTGCAACCGGTGTACCGGCTTTAAGTCCGGTCTCACCGGCGGCTTTTTCCGTTACTTTACCGCATTGTTCTGTAGCATAACGCAGGGGCGGAAGTTTTTCCGCAATAAAATCAAGCCCGACAATATCCAGCATTGCCGCATCTATTTTTCTGTCCCGTGTATTGATAAGCCCGCTTCCCGTTGAATCGCTGTATTCAAGGTACGCCTCGCCAGTTAGTAAAAGCCTGATATAGTCCTTGGGCATCATGGAATAGCGGGTTTTTTTCAGTGAATCCGGTTCGTTGTCCCTGAGCCATGCCATGGAACACAGGGTATGAGCGGGAAACATTGCCTGCATGTTCATGGGGTGGAACTTGCTGAAACTGCCGTCGCTTTTCCAGCGCAGAACATACTCCAGCGCCCTGCCGTCGGCGCCTTCTATGGCAGGCCGTACCGGCCGGTGGTTTTCGTCAATAAGGTGGACGCCGTTGCCGTGCCCTGTCAACGAAACAGCCGCTATGTCATCGCCTGTGCAATTCGCCTTTTGTAATGCGCCGGCAATAGCGTCTTTTGTCGCCTTCCAGACTTCGTCCAAATCGCGTTCATACCAGCCTGCCTGAACAGAAAAACTGTCGCACTTCCCCGAATAGATGCTTTTTTCGTTGCCCTGTATATCAAATACACTGGCTTTGATTATTGTTGATCCGTAATCAAGCCCCAATAACAATGTTGCCATTTCCGCCTCCAGTCGACTTATTATTCTATTGAAATAGTCCATTGTCAAGAAAACTCTGCAATCTATTGTTAATATTTGTCGATTTTCATTGAATTTAACAAAACCTTGCATTATACTGTTAACTCAGGAGTGCCCATGCTCACGTTGGAACGGCAAAACGCCATCAGGGACATACTACACAAGGAAAAAGCAGTCAGCATTACCAACCTTTCCGGCCTCTTTGAAACCAGTACGGCAAGCATACGGCGGGATCTTGAAAAACTGGAACAGCAAGGGCTGGTAAAACGAACCTACGGAGGGGCGGTACTTGTTGAAGGCGTTATCGAAGAAATCCCATTAATAGTCCGTGAGGTTGAACAGAAGGAAGCAAAGCAAAAGATTGCAGCAACAGCTGCACGGTTTATTGCCGATCAGGATACGATCTTTATGGATTCCTCTACCACAACAAAAGAGCTAACAAGCTATCTTTCGGAGAAGAAAGCGCTGACCGTTATAACCAACGGCATCCGCGCCATGACCGACCTTTCCGCCCTGGGCAATGTGGATGTGTACGGCATATCCGGCAAACTCCGCAAACATTCACTTTCCATGGTGGGGAACCAGGCGGAAACCAATGTAACCAACTACTGGGGATCGAAACTTTTCTTTTCCTGTACAGGAATGTGGCTAAGCCACGGCGCCATGGATTATTCCGATGCCGAAGCCGAAGTACGGAAAAAGATGATGTCTGTCTCGCAGGAAGTGATACTCCTGTGCGATCATACCAAGTTTGATCGTCCGGCATTTTATAAAATATGCTCGTTCCCCCAGATCCACATACTCGTTACCGACCAGAAACTCAGCTCCCAATGGGAAACCCTGCTCCAGCAAAGCGGCGTGGAAATTGTTTACGGGGGTTAGGGATTAGGGATTAGGGGTCAGTGTCAGTGTCGCAAAGACGCCAAGCCACAAAGGGGAAGAAGAGTATCATTTCCTTGCTTTCTGGCTGCTTTAGGCACATGATTGACAAAACCACCCAAAAGTGGGATACTACCACCATGAGGCAAACTAATGCTGTTCCATACATTTCTCTAACACAAAAAATGCCAGAGGCATTTTTTGTGAGTCCTCTTGGCAACAGGCAACAGGCAATTATACACATCTTCTAAATAACCGTGTCAACAATCCAATAGCTTATAGTTTACATTATTCTCGGCTAACAGGTGGCTTCCGCCTTTTAGTGCCCCGTTGGGGTACCTTCCGTTATTAATAGCGGGTATATATTCGGACTAAATGTCTGCGTGATTACCCGCATGATAGGGCAGGGTAACACAAAAGGAGTATTTTCCATGAAGAAAAAATGGAGTGCTTATGGAATTGCGGTTTTGTCTTTTGTAGCGTTGATTATGATGGGGGCTTGTGGAGCGATTAATGTACTATCACCTGAAGAAGCAGCAGCAATAAGACAAGCACAAGATGAAAGACGGAAAGAAGCAGGTGTTGGAAATGTGACTATTGAAAATACTAGTAACGATAATTATTGGGTAGTTCAATATTGGTTAGTACATACACCAAAATACACGGCTGTAAATTATAGGCCTGGTAGGCGGGTAGGTGCTGAATGTTCTAAAAGTGAATATGAAGTACGTTATACAATATGTCGAACACCGAACGAGTCTTTTTTAAGCGTGACAGATGCAGAAACACAACACTGGTATAAAAAAACTGGTAAAATTAATCCTGGTGGAAGTGTTACGGTTAATATTCCATAACGGCAATGCTGAGTATCAGCTATCAAATTCGTGTAATCACTGTCCCCGGCAAAGCCGGGGGATTACCGAAGGGATTTATGGAAGAACTGCCGGTTCTCTGCGAGTATAGGGCAATCGGCTTTTTCATACAACAACAAATATAAGGAGTTTTTTATGAAGCGAACAATGATCACTGCAGCAATGATTGCTGTCATTCTAACAGTTCTTCCAGTCTGGGCTCAAACTGAGGCTGACTTTGAAGTAAAACAAAATCATGACAATACACTGATCATTACAGATTATACTGGAAGGGTAAAGGATGTTGTAATCCCCGACACACTCTATGGGCTAAAGGTAACACAAATAAGTAGTGAGGCATTCGCTTATAAAGAGCTTACCAGCGTGGTAATTCCAGATGCGATTACCGAAATCGGTGGTAGAAGCTATGAAATACCGGGATCCTTCCAAGGAAATAAACTTACAAAGGTAACCTTTGGAAAAGGCTTAAAAACCATCGGGGTAAACGCATTTAGAGATAATCATACATTAACAAAAATTGAGTTCCCTGACTCGTTAATACGAATTGAAAATAATGCTTTTCTAGATTGTGGATTAACAAACATTGTCTTTGGAAAAGGGCTCCAAACGATCGATGCCAACGCATTTCGCAGCAACATGATTACTAAGCTTACCCTTCCGGTAGGTCTCCAAGAAATCAGAGATAATGCATTTTCTAATAACGGGATCACTGAACTTATCCTTCCGGTAGGTCTAAAAAAAATCCAAAGAAACGCTTTTGCTTTTAATCAAATACGAGCGTTAATTATTCCCAATGGGGTTACTCAAATACTTGATGGAGCTTTTACTGGTAATCCAATCGAAACTTTAGTCATACCATCATCCTTAGCTGAATATAAAGAACATACTAGCCTCAGTTTGTTTATCGGGATTTCAAAAAATGTTTTTACTCATCATCAAAACCTTACCCGAGTCACTCTTCCTGAAGGCTTGATATATAGTGTGATGGAGTACGGAAACAATTTTGATAAAGGTCTTGTTAATTTCTATATTAACCAGAACAGGGCTGCCGGAACCTATGTTAAAAGAGGGCCGATTTGGACCAAAGAGTAAGTATAAAACCATGGCCAACGCAAAGGAAAATGCAGAGAGAATATAATTCATGGAAGAAAATAAACGAATATCACGAATGAACGCGAATAATGCACAGAACAATGAAGTGATCGTGTAATTCGTTGACCTTATGCCCCCTCTGTGCCTCCGTGCCTCCGTGTGAGCTTCTTCCCTCCGCGATCTTCGCGCCTCCGCGTGATAAAATCTTCGAGGCAGCAATGTGACAAATGTCATATTATTGTAGATTTTTTACAAAATTTATTGAATATACCCTTATAGTATGTTATTGTCTGCAAGTGAGGATTTTCAAGAGTACTTGGTTCACTCGGTTTGCCGGTAAAGAAGGCATTACAGACAGCGAATTAAAGGAAACGGCAAATCAGCTTGAGACAGGGCAAGCCGAAGCCGATTTAGGAGGCGGCGTGTATAAAGTACGGGTAGCCCGACCAGGCGAGGGAAAATCAAGCGGTTACCGGGTCATCGTATTTTTCAAGAGTGAAGAACGGACTTTTTTTATCTATGGATTTGCTAAATCCACCAGAGGGAATATTGATCAGGGAGAATTACAGGTATTTAAAAAGGACGCCAGAGATTATTTTTCATTGACTGATGAACAGATTAGAGACCGGATAAAAATAAAAACATTAATTGAGGTTTTTTAGGAGGAAGGATGTGAAATATAAGAGTGAAATTTATGAAGTAGTCCACCAGGATGCGCTGGCAAACTTTGAGATTGGAGCGATTTCCGAAGCAAGAATGAAAGAATATGACGAGATATGCCTTGTTCAAGAACCTGAAAAAGCCGACGAATCCAAAAAGCCCTCAGAAATAGCGCACGTTATCGCTTAACCTCTCAGATACGCGGGAGTGTCAGGCACCGAAAACCCGTAGTGTTGTTTTGTTTGCCTGCCCCATATCTAGCGTGAACCTGCTGTGCCTATTGTAAGAAGATCAACGAATGAACGCGAATAATATTCGTGTTCGTACCGAAGGTACGCTTTGTGCAATTCGTTGACCCTTTCTTCCTCTGTGCCTCCGTGTGAGCTTCTTCCCTCCGCGATCTTCGCGCCTCAGCGTGATAAAATCTTCGAGGCAGCAATGTGACAAATGTCATATTGTAGCGGAATTTTCTTGGCTTTTTAAGCTTTTTATGATAGATTAGTAGCGATATGGAACAGGTAATATAACTTTATGGACGTTCAGTTTGATTCCGAAAAGAACCAGACGAATATTAATCTACGTCGGTTGCCGCTGTCGTTAGGAGGGTTGGTGCTGGATGATTCACAACGAATTGAACGTCATGATGTGGAACATAGCACGCTGGAGGAAGATCGATGGCAAACTATAGGACTTGCCGGAAAATTACTTTTTGTTGTATATATGGAGTACGGAGAATTGCCCCATATTATTTCGGTTCGATTAGCGGATATTGAAGAACGGAGGCTTTATTATGGCAATAGTGACTTACAGCCGGGAGGCTGGTACCGGGTTAACCCCGGAGGAACTGATAATGATTGAGGAGGCGGAAAAGCTTCCCCAGGTTTATGACGAAGACTGCCCCAAACTTACACCGGAACAATTAGCTGAATTTCGTCCGGTGCATCATCCTCAACCGGGATCGAAAGGACACGCAACGACAGCAGATACCGTTTTCGCCTAATATAAAAGAACAATGAGCAAAGATTTTTTTTCTGACCACTGCTTACTAACCACTGATCACTGATCACTTCTTCTACCCACTTCTTCTCCGGGGGTTGCCCGTGCTAGACTGTTCCTGTGCAGCAAACCCTCACCGTCTCTGAATTAACATCACTTATCAGGCAAAATCTGGAAAATGCCTTTCCTCAGATCATTGTAGAAGGAGAACTATCCAACTTCCGCCCTTCAAGCTCCGGGCACTTGTACTTTTCTTTAAAAGATCCTGAAGCAAAAATTGATGCGGTACTGTTTAAGAACCGGCTTTCCACCGTGAACTTTGAACCAAAGGACGGTATGCTCCTGCGGGCACGGGGGCGTATTTCAGTGTACCCGCAACGGGGTAATTACCAGCTTGTCTGTGAAGAACTGGAACTGGCAGGCGCCGGTGACATACTTGCAATGCTGGAAAAGCGAAAGCGCGCACTGGCAGCGGAAGGGCTTTTTGATAGTGAACGGAAAAAACCCATCCCCATGTTTCCGGAAACCGTGGGGATAGTCAGCTCGCCAACAGGAGCGGCTGTACAGGACATCCTTAATATACTGCGGCGCAGAGCATCCGGCGTTCATGTAATTATTTTCCCGACACTGGTTCAGGGTGAAGATGCGGCGGAAAACATCGCGCAGCGCATTGAACAGGCAAACCGGTGGAACCTTGCCGATGTGCTTATTGTAGGCAGAGGCGGCGGCTCATTGGAAGACCTCCTTCCCTTTTCCGAAGAAATGGTGGTACGCGCCATTGCCGGTTCAACGATACCGGTAATCAGCGCAGTCGGGCACGAAATAGACAATGCCCTGTGCGACCTCGCCGCAGACCTCCGCGCCCCTACCCCTTCTGCGGCGGCGGAACTTGTCAGCGCCAACAGAAGCGAAACACTGGAACAAATTATCTACCTTAAAGAAGAAATGGAAACCGCAATGCAGTCAAAACTCGAAAGGGCGCATCTTTTAATCCGGCCTTTCAGCATTGACGACCTTGAACAACGGTTCAGGGCCATATTGCAGCCGGTTTTGATCCGCTTTGACGATGCCAAGGAAGCATTGCTCTATTCCCTGCAGGAGCGCATTGATTCATACCGCAGACGACTGGAACTAGCCAGAACAAGCCTTGAAGTCGGAAGCCCTCTT
>Ga0082212_10008732_pt1 | contig 13184 bp, 18 predicted proteins | sample TergutNt197P3_FD_71548 | JGI IMG/M metagenome (GOLD analysis project Ga0082212, IMG submission 71548) | Neocapritermes taracua P3 segment gut microbial communities from Petit-Saut dam, French Guiana - Nt197 P3 | ecosystem: Host-associated > Arthropoda: Insects > Digestive system > Gut ... | reverse complement strand
CTTCGCCGACGGTAACGTCGCCGGACAGGCTGCTGACGCTGTATGTCCCGGCGGTCACCTTGTCCGCCGTCACATCGCCGGACATCGAACTCAGCTTGACGTCCTCCGCCTCGACCGAACCCGCCTTTACGTCGCCGCTCATCGTACTGAGGCTGACATGGCTCCATGTCGCGTCGCCGGTGACCGTTATATCGCCGGACATATTGCCGACCTTTACCGCGCCGCGGAACGAGCGGGGGATTTCCAGCTCAAAGCGGGCGGTAACCTTGTGCGTGCCGTTGAGGCTCTTTTGCCCGGACTCCGCCTTGATAACGCGGCCGCCGGGCGTGAGGGTCATCGGCTTGGCGTCGTCAAAATCATAGTGGCGCAGGGTGAGTTCAGCCGCGTCGGTAAGGGTGAGTTTCACATCCTGGTAGACCGCGCTGACCTCGACGGTCTCCACGCCGTCCAGCGAAAGGGCGCTCTCCTGACGCAGGACCGTCTTGCCGGTGGCGGGCCTGTAGTTGTCGCCGGCCAGCCCGGAGAAAGCGGAAGCGGAGGGGCTGGGCGACGGCGCGGAAACGGGCGCGGATACCGCCGGTTCCGCCGACGCGGCGGGCGGCTCGCTCTGGCTTCCGGGTACGATGGTATCCCCGCCGCCGTTCGGATTCAGCCACGGACCCCAGAACGGCGCGGAGACGATGGCGAACAGGGCCAGCGTCGCGGCCAGGAGTCCCAGCGGGAGCGGGTTGAAGCGGCGTTTGGGTCCGGCCTTCAGCACGTTGCCGAGTATCCGCTCTTTCTCAGCCTCCGTCGGCCCCAGCGCTTCGTAGAGTTCGGTTATATTATTCCTCTTCACGGATGATCCCTCCCAATAGCGACCGCGCCTCGGCCAGCTGCCGCCGGACGGTCGAACTGTTTTTTTGCAGCATCTGCGCGATTTCGTTTGTGTCATACCCCTCGTAATAATACAGGAAGATCAGCAGTTTGTATTTCCCCGGCAGGCCCAGCACCGCGTCCCTGACGCCGCTGTGATCTTCGGCCGGTCCGGCGGAAAACAGGTCCCCGTCCCCGCCGGGATCGGACCTCCGGGTCCGCCACCAGTGGCGGAGCTGGTTTTTGCAGAGGTTGCGGGCGGTGACAAACAGCCACGCCTTTTGGTGTTCGGCGCTCTCAAAGGCTTTGCCGTTCTGCATCAGCTTGAGATAGACGTTGTGTACCGCGTCCTGGGTGTCGTCGCGGTTTTTCAGAAACGAGTAGCAGAGCCGGTAGACGGACGGCATGGTATTTTCGTATACTTCGGCAAACGCGTCCGTTTTCATCGTTTGGCCCGCCGCCTTCCTCAAGGTGTTCTCCATAATGATCGCCCCTTTTGCCTGACGTTGTGACCGGCCGGTCTGCTATATATACAATCGGACGGGGCAATCTGCTCGCGCATGGGCAAAGATTCTTTATCCCGAGAAAAATATCTCTAATAGATACTTTACGATACATCCCGGATCCTGTCAAACATCCCCCGGTCCTAAAAAGGCGCCCCCCGGAGGGAACGCCTTTGCCGCCACGATACCATTATACCATAGCTTCATTCAATATACAACTCTCTGTATCTGCTGGTATTCAATAAAATCTTGAACTTTACGGCTACTTAAAACCGGCAAAAAACGGCCCCATTAGTTACACGATAGTAACACGTCTGCAACATCAAACCCCGCCGGTATTCCGGCGGGGCGATTTGTCTACCCTATGTTGAAATCAATCGGATCGCCCGGTTTCCACACGTCCGTGAAGTAGTCATGCAGCCACTTGGATTCCACCGCGATGTGGTGCGGTTCCCAACCTACGAACACCAGCCCGTCGTATACCCATTGGGCGCGGACCTTTTCGTTTTTCACGAACGCGGAGAGTTTACACAGCTCGTTGTACACCGCGACGTCCTCGTCCCGCATCAGCCCAATGGCCGATGTAATGACCTGCAAGAATCCGTCTTCCCGCTCGATCCATTCGGTGAAGTGCGCCTTGAAACCCGCCTCGTCGGTGATGGATGCCTGCGACCCTTTGGCCACCCACGCCATATCGGGCGCTGGCGTGTATCCCAGCTGATCCCGCAGGATTTTGTCCAGCTTCATCCTGCACCTTGCGTCCTCTTCGGCTTCCCCGTCGTCGTGCCACCGCGCGTAACCCCTCCTTTTGGGAAGACGGCGCAGTTCGTTGGCAACCTTTCGGTGCCAGTCGAAACCGTAGGAGAGATAGGCGGCGATTTTGTTTAGGTCTTGCGGCAGTTGTCCGCTTATCATGTGCAGCCCTCCTTACGACGGGCCAACCGGCTTTGTTGCGGGCATATGATGACCTGCCTGATGCTTTTCGGCCCAGCGTTCGGCGTGTTTGCGGTTTTCGAACAGGATATGGAGCTGCTGCTCGGTTCCCATGTGGACCCGCCCGCGCTGTTTTTCCATCCCGACCAGACGCTCGATCTCACAGTCGAGCATTTCGATAAATCTGCGCATCATCGTTTAACCCTCCCTTACACCGTCGGCGGCACTACGACCGCTATGGTGGTTTTGCGCGGCGCGAGACCGCTGATAAACTTGACGGCGTTTTTCCCGGAGGGCGAAACGACGAACTCAATGACAAAACTGTTCGGATCGCCGGGGCAGCGCTTTTTCTGGTTGTACAGCATTTGAGAGGTGATGTACTTCCAGTAGCGGTCAACGCCGGCGAAGTCCGCCGTGCCGACGGTGAGGACAACTTCCTCGGTGCTGGTGTGGTTGTCGCTTAGATCGTCAACCCGCAGCAGGTATTTACTTCCCGGCGCGGTAATCAGCGTCGTTGGCAGCGCAATCGTGACGGACGTTCCGGGGTCTATCGTCACGGACAGCGGGATGATTTTTGACAGGTCATTCATCGTCTGAAACCTCTTTCTTTAATATGGATTGGTTTTCCTTGGCGTTGTTGCTGGTGTTGATACAGGCGATGGTTAAAACGCACAGGCCGATGGTGAGAAGCTGGAGCAATCCCTCACTCGGTTTCATTTTTTGCCTCCGCCTTGATGTATTTGAATAGTTCGTCAAAGTTTTTTTCTGTCATCTCAAACATTCCGATTATCGGCACTTTTATTTCCGCAGTTCCGTACTCTTGACAGGTTTTTTTGACAGTCATCCGCAATGCGTCGAGATCGATCTCCCCATTTTCGCCGATCATCTTCGTAGCTTTTATAAATGGAGATTTGGCGTACTCCGATATAAGTTCGGGAACACCTCCAATGATTGAGTTAATGACTAACCCAAAAGCAAAACGAGATTTGGCCGGTAATGCCGGGGTGATCTCCGCGGCAATAAATTTTTTTGCTCCTGCGATGGTTTGACTGATGGATACCATTTGCGGTCACTCCCTACTGTTTAGTTGCGAGGGGCGCGATTGCGCCCCTCTTCGGCGGATTGTCAGTCGCGGTCTTCGTAGTAGCCGCGGTCGCGCTTGTTCCCGCAGGCGCATTCCTCGCACCGGCACTGACGGCACACGACGATGCTTTCGTTGATGGACGCTTTGGGCTGGTGGACGAACTCCCGCTCGACGTATTTTCCGAAGTCCTCGTCATGCGCGGCATTGACGGCGATCTGCTTTTTGAGGTTGCAGACCTCCGCCGCCAAAGCGGCCACCTTGTTGTCCGTGTACTTCTCGGAGCGGAGCGCGGAGTTTTCGGCGAGCAGCAAGTTGTTTTTCTCTACGAGCGAAAGCTCATGCTCCGTCACCTTGTGGGTGTACTTTCCGCCGCCACCGTCTTCGCCGTCCCGGCGTCCGCCTCCGATCCACCGGAGGACCGCGTCGATGCCGCCGACATAACCGAATATGTCGCCTACCCGATCGGCCGCTGTGAAGTTTACCATGGTAAAACCCCCTTGTTTTTTATTAGGCAGACGCGGCGCGGCGGGAGTGGTCCGCCGGCGCCGGCCGCCTGACCCCACCATACAGCGGGCGCAACAAAAAAAGAGGGTTGCACAATGGCCGAAAACCACCGTGCAACCCTCTTTGATACGCTATTCTTTTTCCAGCAGCGCCGTCCAGCGCCGCTTCTCGTCTTTGGCCGTTCCCGGCGGTACGCCGAACCGTTCAAACGCCGCCTTGCGGTAGTGTCTGTTCCGGTGGTAGAAGATCAGCCGCTCGATCTGGTCGTCTTTCAGCCCGCGGCGGATCCCTCGCAGCGTGATCTCCTCCGGCGTGGCTGTGGCGCATTGGAACACCGGCACGGCTTCAATCTCTGCTATGCGGCGTTTATCCTCTTCCCGCTCGAACTGCGCGTCCCCGGCGGCCGCGTATATCCATGTCGCCGCGACGGACAGCAGGACCGGGATCATCGGCTGGTTTGTCATGTATGGCGTCACCGCGCCCAATCCCAGCGTCAGCAGACCGATGGCGATGAATGTTCCGTAACTTAACAGGGCGCACATATGGTCTTTTTCGTGATGGTAGTGCGCCTTGACCTGATAGGCCTATTTACAGGCGCTGAATGTGACCATGGCCAATACGACGTATGCGCCCATCCCCGCCCAATACGACAGCGTGACGAGGGGAGCCAACAGAATCAGCTCCCCCGTCAGCCGTGACGCTTGCCTAGACGTCATGGTTGCGCTTTAGCATACGGGCGGCGGCGCGGAACGGCGACAGCGCGGCGTGTCCGATGGTCTCGGCAACGGCGCTGATCTTTCCCTTGCCAAACCAAAGGAAACATGAGTGACCCATTTCTACAACTCCTCTCATCGAAAGCAATGACAACAGGAAGAACCTGTAGTCTATAAGCCCGATAACCTGCCATACGGCGCTTATGTTGGACTCCGCCGGGTATCCTCTGCCAAACATCATCAGCAGCTGGTATACATTGATGACAACAAAAAACAGGATAGAGTATCCAAGGCTCTTGTCTTTCTCCCTGTTCAACGCCAGCGGGATCAGTATTGTAAACAGGGCGCACAGGGCAAAATAAACCCATGTGTTTTCCGTGAACTGATAAATAGCTACATCCAGCAGCTTCCACAGTACGGAAACTACGGCGGCTTGTTTCCACGGCGCGTCCGTCAATATCTTTAGAATGACGATATGATCGAACAGAAAGAACAGGACGATCAGCGGCGGCTCGATCCATTCAGGAAGCATAACCGGCGGGTCATGACTGAACCACAGCAGCCCGAACGCGCGGACGACGGCGAAAAACGCCATTGACACTACAAAAGCCGTTGCGGTCAGCAGCGCCGCCGTCTGCTTATGTGTCCGCAACTTTATCCCCCCTTTTAGCCTGAACGGCCGGACGTCTTTTTTGCCTGATACTTATTGAGCGTTTTTAAGGCTGCGGCAACCTGTCCGTTCATGTTCGCCGCGACAAGACCTTCCAAGCATCCGCGCATACAAATCAGCAGGACTTCAACATCTTCTTGTCTGTGGTCAGACCTGTTTTGCAGCTTTTTGAACTCGAACCATATTTTGATAAGAAATATGAAACAGGCCCCCACCGGCGTAAACTGCGCCACGATTGTTGATATATCCGCAATAGATGTCTCTCCAAACATCCGCCTATACCCCCTTCGCGCCGATCAGCCGCTCCAGTTCCGCGATCTCCCCGGCGCTGATCGGCGGCGCGGTCCGTTTTAGGAACTTTCCTCTTTCGTCCCGGCCCACCGCTTCCCGGTAGGATGTGAGCAGAACGCCGGATAGGTGCGCAATGGAGGTTACGTCCGCAAGGGCCTCGTTGCGCTGCGTTTTCATCTTTTCGAGTTGACGCTCTTTTATCTTTATTCTATCCCCTAACAAATTGGCTTCCCCGTTTGTCATGACCGTCAGGCCGAAGATTCTGAACACGTCTATGCCCCCCTAACCGATTTGATAAATCCGTCATACTCCGGCTTGCTGATGATGACCAGCAGCCGCTCCAGCGTGACCGGCTCTTTCCATCCGTACCAGCCGTTGCCGTCTCCTTGAATCAGTCCGGACGTTACGGCGGCGATGCAAACGTTTTTTGCCCAATCGCTCGGCTCGTCCGCCTTGCGTACTTGTTCCGGTGTCATTGGCTTTTCCTCCTTTATTGGTTCAGGCTTTGGGGCCGGCGCTGGCGTCGGCGCTGCCCACGTCGCCTTGAACTTCTCCGGTGTGCCGTATCGGCTTTTCAGCTGCGCGATGGTTCCGAATTTTTCGTACTGTATGTGCGGGTTATCGACCCATCCGTTGACCTTTACGCCCCAGCGAAGGCCAAGTCCGGAAGCAATGGCGCCGCATTTCTGGAAGAACGGAATGTCGTTGAACTCCTGTCCTTTGACGTTCTTGAAAAAGTCAAAGGCGACGCCCCACTGGTGGAAACTCTGGTAGGTATCCCCCTTGGCGTTGGACTTTCCCGCCGCGTAAAAGACGTTTTGCTCCTCCGCCGTGCGCCACGTTTCGCCGATGCCGACGTTCAGGCCGGCCGCTTGACACTGCTTTTTGAACTCTGTACAAAGTGCCTGCAACTCCGGGTGCAGCAGATTTTCCCCGCGCATATTACTCCGCCCTCTTTCCTTCTTGTGTCGTGGCCGCAAAAAGAGCCGGCAACGCCGACTTTCCGAATTGGTGTATTCCGATAGACGCCAGACCGCTCATGATCCCCATCTGGACCGCGTCGCCCGGGCTGTCCGCCGGGAAGGACGGTATGTACCTATGCCCCAGCCACGCGAGGAACCATGCCGTCCCGCCGCATACAAGCGGGATTAGGTTGTTGTTGAGGCGGGTGCCGGTTTTGAGCCACTTGCCAAGGGTCAGGCAGACCGCTATGATGGCGTATTGCGCGTAGTTGATGATCTCGGGCATATCCGGCATTTTTACAACTCCTCTCCTGTATTTGACTTTGGTACGTAGGGTTTTATATCCTCTCCCGCTTATGCCAAATCTCCGGTACCGCGATCCACTCCCGCCGCGTGACCGCCTTGTCCAGCACGCCGATCGTCGTGCCGTACGGTATGTTGGCGTCCTCCTCGGGGGTGGGGAACTCGTCATAGATTTGGAGGCCGAGGCCCAGCATTGTCCGTTCGCTGTCCGATATGGCTCTCTCAATCCGCACAATGTCGTTTTCCAGCGCGTAGGAAATGTTGCCGATCTCCACCGTCGCGCGTCGGGGGTTGTATGGGTCTGCCGACAAACCGTAGACGCGGAGCTGTTCGTCGATCCACATTCCGGGCATCTGGATCCGGATTTCGTCGCCGAGCGCCAGCCGTCCCTTGTTCAGAATATCGCAGTCGTAGTATTTGCGCGGGTTGTCGTTCTCGTCCCGCTCGCGGTTGTCTGTTGTTTCGCTTACGATCAGAACGTCCCGCCCTTCTTGCAGCGTGACCGGCTCCGTCTTTCCGCGGCGGCGCAGGATGGATATTTTATTCCGATGAAACGCCACTTCTCCGCCAAGCTGATGCACCAGCGCCATCAGCAGCGCCCGGCGGGTCACTACCCTGTCTTTCACCGGCAGAACATAGAAGGTAACCGGTTCGGTGAACTCTACCGTCCCCGAGCTAAAATCCGTCCCCGGCGCAAGCCCCGACCCCTCGCTAATCCCCGTCCCCGTCATTAACCTGTCAATGATCTCCGCCGGCGGGCCTGTGTAGCCGAAGCCCCTGTAGTCGTACTCCGGTTTATTCAGCCGGTAGCTGATATGCTCGCATTCTACGTGGTACCGCCGTATGCCGTCGGATGCCTGCTCTTTGGTGATCGTCGCGATGTCAAACCAGTCCCCGTCCAATTCGATTACAGAGTCTTCCAAAATCCTTACCACATTGCTTTGAAACCGTTCTCTGTATTGGCGCATCTTCACAGTGAAACTGAGGGTATTGTCAAGGTTGATCCGTTCACTCCGCTCGCATTTTTCTACCGCGTGGAATGTTAAATGATCAGAAAAATATATCTCTGTTGAAGTATTATCCGGGCTAGCTCTAAGCGCCAATCTTCCAAGCCGGATCATGGCTCAATCGCCCGCACGCCGTATTCTTCCGACCATTTGTACAGCGGTTTTCCGTCCGTAGCGGCAAGCTTCGGATTTGGCGTAAATTCTTTTGACTCCCTGGGGGCGAACAGACAAAACTGATAGCCGCCCTGTTCGTATAAACATATCGCCTCTTCAACGCTCTTATCCGGGAAAGGTCCATCGGACCAACCGTCGGTTATGCCTCCGTCGCCGTCAATAACAATATAATGCTTACAATATCCGTTCTCTTCCATCCCGTTCCCTCCTATAAGTTGGCGTCATACAAATATTTCCCCTCGTTCGCTCCTTCGGTCAGCGGCGTGATCGCGGGAGTGACCCGCATCGGAGGGGCGGTCTGTCCCTGGGTGTCAATATCATCTGTGGAGTATACCCTTTGATACCTCTGCGCATAGTTGAGTTCCTGCCCGTAGTTGGCCGGAGCGTCATACAAAAGCGTGCTGGTATGCCCGATTTCCAGTTTGACCGCCTGCACCTCTATGTAGCTGTTCAATACCGCGCCGGTTTGAATCGTGATCGCTAAATACAGCCGGTCCATGTCATCGGGAAGCGCAAACGTAACGCTGTATAACTCCCAGTCCTCATCCGCGTTTTTGGCCGTGTACGTCCTCACGTCGTCGTCCACGGCGCGTAAAAAATTGAACCCCAAAGAGCCGTCCCCCACCCTGATAATGGCGCTGAACGTCACCGTTTTTCCGCGCAAGAGTTCCGGAAATTCCACAACATATTTGCTTCCGTAGCGGGTTGACCCGTTTACCACGGTAATGCGGACGCAATCCTCCCGTACCGAAAGAACGGTTCTGGCTACGCTCATGTTCGACCACCGGTCGATCGTATAAATGTTGGCCGTTGACGGATACTCCCGCAAGCCCCTTTGGTTCACAGGATTTCGCATATCCCAGTTGTCAATCAGGTTTTCTTTTCGAATGGCAAGCATATCCGTGACGTCCTGCCTTGGAATATACTCCGGGACGGCGGACGCTCCTCCGGCGTTTCCGTACAGCGAATACGCGGGCGCCCTCATTGTCCGGAACGGGACCGTTTTGATAACCTCCACCGGATCAGCCGCCGAATCGTGTATCTTCGCAAGCATTTCCGTCCCGGTAATCAGCCATCCGTCAAACATAACCCTTCTGTCCGTGTTGCTGCTTGGACGCAGGGCCATATAATAACGCAAGCCTATCTTCACAGTTTCGAGCGTATACCGTATGGACGCCGAATTGAACGATAACGATTTTTCCCCGATAAACATAAGCGGCTCATGCCCCGGCGATACGAATACCGATAGGAATATCTCGCTTTTCATATGCGGCTGCGATCCGGAGGTATATAAACGTCCCGTAAAGCCGACGGCAGAGGTTGTATTCCCCGTCGCCCCGTTGTATCCGGGAAGTTCGAAGAGGAGCATATACGCCGTCGCGGCGGTAAACGCCTCTTCCGTATCCTCCGCCCTATAGAAATACCGCGTCCATCCGCCGGCGGTTGGATATGGGAAAATGACGTTGTTTTTTAGCGCGGTTTCTTGCAGTTCGTTCGCCAGTTCAACCGCCTCGTCGATCTGCGCCGCTTTGCTTCTGATTTTTAATTCTTCGCGTTCCATATTTCAACCCCCTACTACGATAGCGTATCCGTCCGCGTCCACCAACGCGTAGCCGTCCGCGTCCACCAGCCGGAAGATCTCCGGCGGCGGGGGCGGAGGCGGTATCGGCGGCCCCGGCCAGCCTACAATGTTTACCCGAATTACCGACGGCCTCGGCGCTAAAATCCCCGTATCCACGTCAGCCCCTCCTTATTTCCGGATGCCTACCGAGCGTTCCAGTGACCGGTTGTTTTCATACTGGATCCGCGCCGTGCTCTGCGTGACCCGCCGGCCGTCCATGTTCAGCGGCACCGTCACGTTGACGACCGCCGGCGCTCCGGCCGTCGCCAGCTGCCCCCCGGCGGCGGCCGGTATGATCCGCGCCATCTGATCGTTGAATCTCCGGCCGATGTCCATGTATCCGGCCAGCGTTCCCAAGCCCGCGAAGCCCAGCGCCGCCCTCACCGCTTCCATGCCGATGTCGATCCCCCGGGCCAGACTCTCCATCATGTCGATCCCGCGCTGTTCAAAGGCGTCCATCTCGCGGTCCAGAGCCTCCTGCGCCGCTCTGGCGCTGTCGGCGAACGCGTCGCTTAGTTTTTGCAGTTCCTCGTCCGACGCGTTGACTATATCGGCTAGAACGGCCGCCATCTTTGGGCCGCCCTCAGCCATTTCTCTAACTAGGCCCTCACTCACGCCGCGGTGCGCCAGTTCCTCAAGGTTTTTGGCCCATTCGCGGGTTTTTTCGGCGTTGTGTTCAAGGTTTTCGGTCATTTCGGCGACGCTTGTTTTGTTTTCGTCTGATATTTTGGAAAACATATCGGTGGCTATGGCGGTATAGCTTTCCAGTTTCTTTTGGCGCTCTTTGAGAAGTTCCTCTTCCCGCTTGGCGGCGGCTTCCTGATCCGCCAGCAGCTGATCCATGCTCTTTCCGATCCGGTTGTTGGAATCTTCGACCGTATCGGCAAACTCCTCCTGCCCCGCTCGGCTTTCGATGATAATGCCGGCGTACTCGTCAAACTTGGCGTTGGCTTTGTCAACGGCCTGTTCCTGTTCGTATATTTGCGCATTGATCTCTTTTAACTGCCTTACGGCGTTTTGGTGTGCTTGATTGGAGAATATATTGTATCCGCCCGCCCGCGCGGATGTATCACTTACCCTTTTTACGACCGCTTCCCGCTGCTCATATAGATCGGTGATGATTTCCTGCGCCTTGATCTGCTCCTCCAGCAGTTCAAGCTGGCGTTTTTCATAGGCTTCCTGCATCATCATCTCTTTTTTCGCCGAGATGATTTCCCTGATCTGGCCCGGTGTATGGCTCATAACGTCGTTCAGCGCGTCGTAGTGGGCAACCTCTTCGCCCAAAGCCTTGTTTAGCTGCTCTACATAGAGAGCCAGTTTCCCTTTTTCATCAGCGGAACGGTCTTCTATGCCGGCCAGTTCTTCTATCTTTCCGATCAGCGTTTCCGCCGCGCCGAACTGGGCGTTGATGTCGCTGATATTGGTTTTGAAGTTGATCTCGCTGGCGTTTACCGTATCCGCAAATTCCTTGGAACTTTTTATCAGTTCGTCCGTTTTGCGTTTGGTATCGTCCAGCGACTTCGCGTACGTATACGCCAGCACGCCCACCAGCGTCCCGACGGCCAGTGTTACCAGTCCGATCGGGCTTGTCAGTGATTTGAACAGACTCTTTATGCTGTTTCCCCATGTGGCGGCCGCGCCTTTGAAGCCGCCCAATTCTTTGATTAGGCCGCCGATGTCTTTTTTGGCTTTTTCCGACGCGTTTTTGATGCCGGCCAGTTCCGCCGTGAATTTGACCACGCCGGTGACCGCGTCTTTCGTTTTCACCGCCGCGAAGATGCCGCCCACCGCCGGCACAACCTTGTCCGCGTGGGTGATGATCCCCGCGAAGCCTTTCAGCAGCACCGGGATCGCGTCCGCCGCTATGCCGGATATGGTCTTTACCAATCCGGTGAAGCTGTCCCCCAGCTTTCCGATGGCTTCCGTCATGTGCGGTTTGGCCAGTTCCTCCGCCAGCCGCCCGACGTTTTTGCCGCCCTCCTGCGCCGCCTCGCGGAGCGGGGCGTTCAGCTGCTGGTATACCTGTATGCCGACGTCGGCCAGCTGGCCTTTGAACATTTTTACGTCGCCTTGCAGATTGTCCATTTGCCGCGCCGCCATGCCGGCCGCCGTGCCGATCCCGTTAAATTCGTCTGACGACTTGGAAAGTTCGCCGCTTAACCCTCTGATGCTGTCTATGCCGTCCGCCGCGATCATGTTCCAGCCCTTTTGCGCGACGGTATCGAAGATAACGGATTCATAGCGGTTGCGCTGCTCGTCCGTCAGGCCGCTTAGAGCGCCCTCCAAATCAGACATGATGTCAAGCATATCACGGCTTGCGCCCGTTGCCGTATCGTAGAGCGCGACGTCCAGTTTCTTCAGTTCTTTGGCCGCTTTGGCCGTTGGTGTGGAAAGGTTCCGCAGGACGGCGTTGAGAGACGTCCCCGCCGCGCCGCCTTTCAGCCCGTTTTCGGAGAAGGTTACCAGAAAGGCGTTGACGTCGTTGATGTTCATGCCCGCGTTCGCCGCGGCCCCGCCCACGTTTACATAGGATTCTCCCAGCTGCGAGAGTTCCACGTTGGCCAGCGTCGTTACCGCGGCGAAGCTGTCAACCGCGCCCTGTGTGTTCTCCGCCTCCACCTTGAAGGTCTTCATCGTGGAGCCTAAGAAGTCCAGCGTCGTCCCCAAGTCCGACTGCGTGGCCGTCGCTAGGTTTGTCCCGTGGGCCAGCTGCTCCATCAGCAGCCCTATGTCTCCGCCGGATTCGGCCAGCATTTTGGTGTTTCGGGCGATCTCCTGCACGTCGCGTCCCGTGTTTAGGGCGGTTGCCCGGATGCCGTCCGATACCTGTTCCATCTCGTCCGCCGTCATTTGGGTGATCGCGGCGATGTTCGACATCTCGGATTCATACGCGCCGCCCACCGCCACCGAAGCGCCCAGCATCGCGCCGACGGCGGCGCCCAGCGCGGCGACCGCTTTCATAGCGATCTTCGCCCCGCCGCCGATCTTTTCGCCCAGCATCTGCCCGCTGTCGGCGTTTTTTTTGAGTTGCGCCTCATTTTTTTCCAGTTCCCGGGTCAGATTGTTGATCTCCGCCGTCGTCAGGTTGACTTGGCGCTGGTATTCCTGTGTCTGCTTGTCTCCTTCGCCGAATTGCTTTGTGGATTTTTCAAGGGCCGCGCTCTGCTCCGCCAGCTTCTTTTTCTGCTCGTCGATCTGCTTTGTCAATACCTCGTTGCGGGAAGTAAGAGACTTTACGCTATTGTCTCCCTTGTCAAAAGAGGACGCCACCGCCCGCATTTCGCTGTCCAGCACTTTTAAGTTGCGGTTGATGTCCGCTAAGGCTTTCTTAAATTCCGCCTCGCCCTCTATAGCAATCCGCGGGCCTATATCGTTTGCCACGGCTCTCGCCTCCTCGTACAAATGGGCAGGAAAAAACCGCCCGTGGGCGGTTTTTATTCGGTTTTACGCTCTGTGTTTTTTTCTTGCTCCTTTCCAAAGCAAAACCCGCCTTGGGGCGGGCTTTCCGTATGTTACATCTCTTTCAGTTTTTCCTCCGCGTTATACAGGCGGTTCTCTTGCCTG
>Ga0082212_10008731_pt1 | contig 13185 bp, 12 predicted proteins | sample TergutNt197P3_FD_71548 | JGI IMG/M metagenome (GOLD analysis project Ga0082212, IMG submission 71548) | Neocapritermes taracua P3 segment gut microbial communities from Petit-Saut dam, French Guiana - Nt197 P3 | ecosystem: Host-associated > Arthropoda: Insects > Digestive system > Gut ... | reverse complement strand
CAAAGGTATCGTGATAGGCACGTACCAAATGGTCGGCACTCGCCTTAGAGGCGGAATAGGGGCTGTGCGGATTGTAAGGCGTGGTCTCCGTAAAAAGTCCATCCATATCCAACGAACCATAGACCTCGTCGGTGGAAATTTGGTAAAAACGTTTTCCCTCAAAATCCGTCCACACGGCACGGGCGGCATTGAGCAAGTTGGCAGTTCCCACGATGTTGGTATAGATAAAATCCAAAGGGGAGGCAATCGACCTGTCCACATGCGACTCCGCTGCCAAATGGATAACTCCCTCAAAATGATGCTGTTCAAACAAGTTGTGTATAAACGCTGCATCCACAATATCGCCTTTGATGAACGTATAATTAGGTTTATTTTCGATGGCTGACAGATTCGCCAGATTGCCTGCGTAGGTCAGTTTGTCTAAGTTAAATATCTGATACTCTTTGTACTTATCCACAAACAACCGCACCACATGCGACCCGATAAATCCCGCTCCTCCTGTGATTAAAATATTTTTCATGCTTTTTTGTTCTAATTATATTTTTTACAAACGTTGAATAGAGGGGAGTTATTTTGTTTGGATTGTAAAAAAAATTGTATCTTTGCAGACAAGATTAAAAATAGAAAAATATTGCATAAACATAAATAGATTGTGATGAAAAGAGATAATCAGATTTTTGAGTTGATTGAAAAAGAAAGACAGCGCCAGACCGGTGGATTGGAATTGATAGCGTCGGAAAACTTTGTAAGTGAGCAAGTTATGGGAGCCATGGGGTCGGTGATGACCAATAAGTATGCGGAGGGCTATCCTGCTAAGCGTTATTATGGCGGTTGCCAAGTGGTTGACCAAAGCGAGCAAATCGCTATCGACCGTGTGAAGGAATTGTTTGGTGCGGAATATGCCAACGTGCAGCCGCATTCGGGCGCTCAGGCAAATATGGCGGTTTTGTTGTCCTGCCTAAATGCGGGCGATACTTTTATGGGCTTGAACCTCAATCACGGCGGACATCTTTCGCATGGTTCGCCCGTAAATTCTTCGGGTTTGTTGTACAATGTGGTGGATTATTCCGTAGAAGAAGACACAGGTACAATAGATTACGACAAAATGGAAAAAGTTGCGTTGGAAAAACGTCCGAAACTTATCATCGGCGGAGCATCTGCCTATAGCCGCGATTGGGATTGGAAACGCATGCGTGAAATCGCCGATAAAATTGGGGCTATCCTCATGGGCGACATCGCCCATCCTGCAGGATTGATTGCCAAAGGGTTTTTGAATAATGCCGTTCAATATTGCCACATTTGTACGTCCACTACGCATAAAACCCTTCGCGGACCTCGCGGCGGGATTATTGTTGTGGGAAAAGATTTTGACAATCCGTGGGGCAAAACTACGCCTAAAGGTGAAATCCGCAAAATGTCTTCGTTGTTGGATTCTGCTGTATTTCCGGGCGTGCAGGGCGGACCTTTGGAACATGTAATTGCCGCCAAAGCCGTTGCCTTCGGGGAGTGTTTGACCGATGATTACAAAAATTACATCAAACAAGTGATGGCTAACGCACAAGCAATGGCTAAAACATTCATTGACAGAGGATATAAAATTATTTCCAACGGAACGGACAACCATTTGATGTTGATTGACCTTCGTACCAAATTTCCAGAATTGACAGGTAAAGTCGCTGAAAATACGTTAGTTAGAGCAGAAATTACCATCAACAAAAATATGGTTCCGTTTGACAGCCGCACGCCGTTTACCACTTCGGGAATCCGCGTTGGAACGCCTGCCATCACCACCCGTGGATTAAAAGAGGCGGAAATGCCTGTTATCGTGGAAATGATTGACAACATTCTGTGCGACATTACCAACGAATCCTTGATTGAAAAAACTCGCAAAGATATTCACGATATGATGAGCCATCGTCCATTGTTTGCTTGGTAAAAACGAAAATGGCAAAACGCATTTTTACAAAGAAAAAAATAATCGCATTGGTATTAATCATTGTGATTTTGCCAATTCTTACTGTGATTTTAGCGGATAATAGAATAAAATCAGCGAGTAAAAACCATCATTACAGCGATGTGGCGGCGATACCTGAAAACAAGGTCGGACTTGTGCTGGGTACGTCAAAATATTTGTCAAACGGGCAACTCAATTTGTATTACAAATATCGGATTGATGCGGCGATTGCATTGTATAAAGCAGGCAAAATCAAGTACTTAGTGGTTAGCGGCGACAATAGCCGAAAGACGTATGACGAGCCAACGCAAATGAAAGCCGATTTGATAGCGGGCGGCGTGCCGGAAGAGGTTATTTTCCTTGATTATGCGGGTTTTCGCACGTTAGACTCTGTGGTTCGGATGAAAGAGATTTTTTCGCAAAACAGTTTTACGATTATTTCACAGCATTTTCACAACGAACGGGCGATATATCTTGCTCAAAAACAAGGACTTAACGCAGTAGGATTCAATGCAAAAGATGTAGATAAATATGCAGGTTTCAAGACAAATCTACGTGAAAAATTGGCTCGTGTAAAGGTTTTTGTGGATTTTTTTACCAATAAACAACCTAAATTTTTAGGAGAAAAAATTAAAATCGGATGAAAATATGGAAAAAGTAGCAGAAGGGAGAAAGGTGGGATACCCCCCTTATCCCCCCCTTCGGGGCAGGGCTGTTAAGTTCTAAATAAAACATATAAAAGTTCATTGATTTTATAGTTTGCAAATATTTCGGTAGCTTTTTTGATAGATTTGTCATTGTTTTTCAAGATATTGAAAGCAAAATCACGTAGTATAGCCAAATTCGCTGCTGCCTGCTTGTTTTTGGTAGATTGAACATCTTCCTTCATGATGACATCTTTTGTGTAATGTAATTTGTTTTCAATGTAAAAACAACATCTTTCAAATCAAGCATTTCGAGCAGTTCTTCTACGATTTGCCCCTCGTTCCCTTTTTTGTTTTCCAATTTTTCTACCTGTAATACCAGTTCACTTTTGCTGCAAAACAAGCTCACCAATGATACAAAATTTTGATATTCACAGGAACAATCACTCACGGTAGAACGAATACTCTTACCATCAACGGCTATCCATTCGCCTGCTTCTATGGAAACGTAATGGCTTGTCCATTTGCTGTCTGAATAGATGAAAAATCTGCCGCCAAAATAAATGAACGAATACTAACATGAGACGGAACTTTGTTCTTTTTAAAGCCAAATTTGCGTATCAAAGAGGACTTATTCAGTTCACAAAAACGTCCGATTTCGCGATAAGCATATTTACCACGAAGAATGCCCATTATGATTATCAACAGCATTGAAACGGCTGTATAGCGTTGTCCTTGCAAGCGGCGAGGGTCTTTTACTTCTTCTAAACATTCGAGTAAATTCATAAGCGTTTTTTTGTAAAGATAATCATTTTAAAGAACTTTTATATGTTTTGATTAGAACTTAACAGCCCTGCCCCGAAGGGGGGAGACAAACTACCCCGCTGTTCACCTCCCCTAACCCCTCCGAAGGAGGGGGACAAACTACGAGGAGAGGGTTGCGGACGACTTTATCATGCGTACGCCCACTCCCCCTCTTTCGGAGGGGGCTGGGGGGGAGGTGCAACACATTCCGCAGGGCGATGCCCTACGCTATTGACCAGCTCGCGCTGGTTTGCAATTGGCGGGGTACATTCCCCTCCTTTGGAGGGGATAGGGGAGGCGAAATCATTAGCACAGGGCATCGCCCTGTATATCAAACGAATTTAATAATTAAATAAAATAATAACCTAAACCAAATGAACATGAGAAATTTTAGAACATTTTTAACAACGCTCGCCGTTATGGGGTTGAGCATGAGTGCTAAGGCACAAACGGTGTATGTAAACAGTCAGGCATATTTGCAAGTCCTTGTCTGTCATGATAGTGCGGTTATCAACGTCATGCAGAACAATCCGGCAATTGTCTGTGTGGATGCTCTTTCCATTACCCAAAACTCCAAAATGGGGGCAAATGTAAGTATCCGAAACAATGAAATTGTCTATGTCCATGCAGGAGTAACAGGGCGAGACACCTTGGAATATACGGTGCAATGTGTTGATACAACGTATGTTACCAGATTATGTATCACGGTAATCGAATGCCCTGACAACATTATTGAACCCAATTGCTATGGCAAACCGCAGGACTTCGAATGGGAAATACGACAAGATTTTATAAGTGCGGAAACAAATATTTCTACTTATGTGTCGCCCATGGCAGGCGACTTGGACGGAGATGGCATACCTGAAATTGTGGTGGCAAAAAATGGAGGCGGTACCAATAGTTTCCAAAATCTTTATATCTATCCGGGCAACGACCGTGCCAATCCGATAGAACTTATCACACCGAGAGGAAACATTCTTTCTGCAGGAGCATTTGCCATGGTGCGAGTACCAATAAACAACGATACGATTCCTTTAATCGTAATGATTGCCACAGATGGCTATCTATATGCCTACAATCCTTATTTATCAAACCCGCTTGTATGGAAATCAAATAACACAGCCTTACCTTCTTTCAATGCAACATCTTCGCTGATGGGAGTTGCCTTTGCCGATTTTGACAATTGCAGTACTCCCGAAATCTATATTGGCAACCGTATCTTCGATGCTGCAACTGGAAAACTCCTTGTGGACGGACCACCCAATGGAAACAAGGGACAGAGAAGATCGAGCAGTAATCGATACCAACATGTAGCAACAGTTGGCGATGTAGATGGCGACGGAAAATTGGAGTACATCGCAGGGACAGAAATTTACAAAGTACATATTACCAACCACAACGACACAATAGGTAACTCCATGACACTTTTAACCTCTATTCCAGACATAGACGTAGGCGGAGGATATACGGAAAAAGACGGATCTACAATATTAGTTGATATAAATAAGGACGGGCGCCCTGATGTTTTGTTTGTTGCCTCGCTTACTACTACCCTCTATGCTATAGCCGCATGGGATATCCAAACGCAAACGGTTATTGGTACGGTAACAGATACCACAAACGGCAGCTATTATGCAGGCGTTCCTTTTGTGGGAGATATAGATAATGATGGAGAGTTGGAAGTTTTAGTAACTTCTTCGCGTAGCGGTACTCAAGGTTATGTCAACGGCTATCGCTGGAACGGTGCTTCGGCGTTTCCCCGCGTGTATAGGATAACGACTAACGATTTGTCAGGTAGTACGGGTATTATACTCTTTAACTTCAATCACGGTAATAAGCCGCAGTTGGTCTATCGGGACGAAAGGATTTTACGCATTATGGAGGCAAATTCTTCAGGTACATTTTTCGATTTGGCAACTATCCCTGCTACTTCAGGCACGGGTTGGGAATATCCAATTGTAGCGGATGTGGATAATGATGGTGCCGCCGAAATTGTAGTAATTGGTGGTACAGCAACTCGCGCTATAGAAGGTACACTTCGTATCTACAAGAGCGGTAACCAAAATGCGTGGGCACCCGCCCGCAAAGTATGGAATCAGTATGCCTACAACGTAGTAAACGTAAACGAAGACTTAACGATTCCAGCCTATCAGATGAATACGGCAACCTTTTTCCCTAATGGGAAGCAGGTATTTAATAACTTTCTGCAACAGTAAACGCCCATCAACAGTCATGGCGACCCGTTCTATCTGCCGCCCAACTTGCAGTGGGGCGACAGCACGGTTGCCTATACGGATGATGGAATCAAAATCCACCTTACCAATATCGGTGATGCAGATATGAATCCGCCCATTTATGTAACCATTTACATGGATTCGGTGGGTGCAAACCATATTATACACACGGATTCCATTGTAACGGCGATTCACGTGGGCGATACGGTAAATTTTTCGTTTACAATAAATAATCTATGGGATCACTCCATTTTTGAGCGTATCATTGTGGGAATCAATGATAAAACGGAAGTTTTTCCTTATCAGCAGGCATGCGATACGTTGCAGCGGCTGCGTCCCTGCCCGATAGTATCCATCGTCGGGTCGGATATTCTCTGTAAGGATTGCAGCGGCAGCAAAAACACAACGCAACTGTCGCCCACAACCGGCGGTACGTGGCGGAGCAACAACCCCAGCGTCGCCACCGTAAATAAAAATGGTTTGGTTACCGCCCGCAGTGCCGGAACGGTTACCTTTACCGACAGCTTTTCCCACTGTGAGGTGGAATCGGAACCGGTAACGGTGAAATCGCAACCTACACCGGACATTCGTATTCAAATGAGGAAGTGAGGGGGGCAATTAAGAATTAAGAGGGTTTGTAAATTCTTTTAATTCTTAATTTTTAATTGAAGAAATCTTAATTTTCCATTTTCAATTCTCCATTTTCAATTAAAAAAATTGTATCTTTGCAAAAAGCAATAAAATATGGGTACATTTAGTCAAAAAACGGTATGGATTACGGGGGCCTCTTCGGGCATTGGCAAAGCGTGTGCGGAGGAGTTTGCCAAAGAAGGGGCTACGCTTATTTTGACCGCTTTGGAAGAAGATTTGCTGGAAGAGGTCAAAATTCAATGTGTAAAGAACGGTGCATCAGCTGTTTCCCTACTTCCTTTTGATTTATCCAATTTGGAAAAATTGAACGAATTGGCGGAAAAAGCGTGGAGCGTTTTTGGAAAAATAGACATTTTGTACAACAATGCAGGCATCAGCCAACGGGCTTCTACGGTGGAAACGGAGATGAAAGTAATCCATAAAGTAATGGATTTGAACTATTTCGCACCCGTAATTTTGACCAAAAACATTTTACCGAAAATGCTTACCAAGGGAGCGGGACAATTGGTGGTTACCACCAGCATTGCGGGCAAGTTCGGTTTCCCGTTGCGGTCGGCGTATTGTTCCTCAAAACATGCACTTTACGGATTTTTTGAAACCATACAGGCGGAATATTTTGCACAAAATATCCGTGTAACAATCGTCTGTCCGGGCAGGGTGCAGACCAATATTTCGCGATACGCATTGGAGAAAGACGGTACACCGCACGGCAAATTGGACAAAGGACAAGCGGGCGGAGTAACATCGGAAGCGGCTGCCAAACAGATAGTTCGGGCGGTTTACAAGCAAAAACGCGAAGTCTTTGTCGGAAAAAAAGAGTTGTTGATGGTGTATATAAAACGTTTTTTTCCCGCATTGGCAGCAAAAATGGCACGAAATTTAAAACCGATGTAAGTAAATTTATAAAAATATGGATAATTCATTTTTAATATCTGGTATTCAGCAAATTGGCGTAGGAACGACCCGCATTTACGAATCGTGGAAATGGTATGCAGAACATTTTCACATCAATGTCCGCATTTTGGAGGATAAAAATGTGGCAGACATTATGGCACCCTACATGGGCGGTCAGCCGCATGAAAAACATGCCTGCATAGCAATCAATATGCAAGGCGGTGGTGGTTTTGAAATTTGGCAATTCTCGGATAGACAGCCTACTCCTATTGATTTTCAAATTGGTGTGGGCGATTTGGGTATTTTTGCCGGTAAAATAAAAAGTCCGAATATCGAATCGTTTCATCAAGAAATGGGGAAAAAATACCACAATATCAGTCCCATTTATGCCAATCCGCTGGGTGAACCTACATTTTATATATTAGACCCCTTCGGAAATTATTTTCAAGTGGTTGAGGATAAGTATTTGTATATCAATGAAAAAAATCTTGTCGGAGGTTGCATAGGAGCAATGATAGGCGTTAGCGATATCGAACAATCGCGGAAGGTGTATAGCGATATATTGGGCTACGACACCGTGATTTACGACAAAATAGGCACGTTTGAAGATTTGGAATTTATGCACAAAGGCACGGAAAAATACCGTCGCATGCTTTTATCGCATTCCCAAAAACGGCAAGGGGCTTTTGCCGAATTGTTTGGCAGCAGCACGATAGAATTGATTACCGCTTTGGAACGAAAACCGCGAAAAATTTACGAAAACCGCTACTGGGGCGACCCCGGATTTATTCAACTCTGCTTTGACGTTACCAACATGCAAGCTTTGAGTTCGCATTGCGAAAAACAGGGATTTCCGTTTACGGTGGACAGTTGCAAAAATCCTGCCATTTCTTTTGACATGGGCGATGCCGCCGGGCAATTTACCTACATCGAAGACCCTGACGGCACGTTGATAGAATTTGTGGAAACGCATAAAATTCCGATTGTCAAGAAGTTAGGCTGGTATCTCAATCTCCGCAAACGCAATCGAAAAAAACCGTTACCTCAGTGGATGCTTCGGGTGATGGGGCTGAATAAGGTAAAATTTTAGACAACAACATGAGACATTACAAAACAAGAAAATGGAATTGGATATTGGCGGGCATTGCCATGGTAACATTTCCGCTTTTGGTCTGGTATTCAAATCATTTGATGGATAAAATTGTCCACGAAGAACAGCGGAAAACCCGCATTTGGGCAGATGCCATGCAGCGAAAAGCCGATATGGTTACTTATAGCAACGAGTTTTTCGCGACCATCGCCAAGGAGGAGGAGCTGCATGCCAATCAAATTGGCAAAGCCATCATAAAAATGGCTACGGCAAAGCCAAGCGAAGATTTATCGTTTTACCTTGACTTTTTGACTGAAAATCAGACTATTCCGCTTATTTTAACCGATGGGAAAGGCAATGTTATCGAAACTCGAAACTTGGACGATACCTACTTAAATCGGATTGATGCCCCCGATAAATTGCAGCACGTGGTGCTGGAAGAGAATTATATTGTGCTGCCGCCCATTCATTATCATGGAAATGAATACCTATACATGTATTACAAAGAATCGAAGATTTACACGCAGTTGAGGGAATATTTTAAAGACCTTATTGATAATTTTCTCGCAGAAATTATGGACAATGCCCCCTCCCTGTCTGTGATTGTTACCGATTCTTCGCAACAAGATATTTTGAAATGCGAAAACATTGATACCACCCGAATCAATGATCCCCAGTATGTTAAAAATTTAATCAGCTCTATGAGTACCCCAAAAAATCCGCCTATCAAAATAGCCATTGGCGATAGTTCAGCTTATGTATTTTACGCAGAATCAAGTATTTTAAAGATAATGCGGCTATTCCCCATCATTTTAATATCTCTGTTTTGCCTGTTTTTGACCATCGCCTATTTGCTGTTTCGTTTTGCCCGCCGTTCGGAGCAAAATCAAATTTGGGTGGGTATGTCAAAAGAGACGGCACATCAATTGGGAACTCCCATCTCTTCCCTCATGGCATGGACGGAAATACTTAAAAATGAAAATGTTAAGCCCGATATTTTAACAGAAATAGACAAAGATCTGATACGGTTGGAAAACATCACGCAACGATTTTCCAAAATCGGTTCCATGCCTAAGTTGGAAATGGAAAATATCAATAAGGTCGTTTCCGATTTCATTGCCTATTTCAAAAACAGGACATCTTCAAAGGTGAAATTCAATGTTTATCTATCTGAAAATAAAATAGATGTGATGATTAGCAAACACCTCTTTGAATGGGTGTTGGAAAATTTGTGCAAAAATGCTGTAGATGCGATGAATGGCGAAGGAGTTATCTCCGTTTATGTCAATGAAGATGCAAAATACATCTACCTTGACATTTCCGATACAGGCAAAGGCATGGAATCGAAATACCAAAAAAATATTTTTGAAACAGGATATACCACCAAAAGTCGCGGATGGGGTTTGGGATTGACGCTCGCCCGCCGCATTATCAACGACTACCACCGCGGAAAAATAATGCTAAAAAACTCTTCCGTTGGCAAGGGCAGTACGTTTCGGATAAGGTTGAAAAAGGGGATGGCATAGTCGAATTTAATTAATAATATAATCATATCTTGATAAAGAATTTTCAATATAAGACGATTCTTTTTTTGAAATTGGTAATAGCATTTTTAATTTAGTGGGGGATATAATAATGTTATCTATATGACTCTATACAAATTTACCAAATCCCTATTTTGGATAACATTCCCACACTATCCTTCAACACCGGATGCGCAAACTCCCCTGCAATTTCACTTAACGGAATTAGCACAAAATCCCGTTCGTGCATTCGCGGGTGCGGAATTTCCAAGTTTGACGTTTTTATTATTTCATTATCATAGAAGATAATATCAATATCCATGGTGCGGTCGTGGTAAGAAGTGGTTGTCTTTGAGGTTCTTCCAAGTTGTTTTTCAATGGATTGAGTTTCGTGCAGGAGTTCAAAAGGAGATAATTTCGTTTGCAGACACAAGGCAATATTGATAAACGGATATTCAGACTCAAAACCCCACGCATCCGACTGATAATAAGAAGATTTCCGCAAAATTTTCCCAACCCTCTCCTCCAACAAAGAAAATAATTGTTCAAATTTTTCGCTTGTGTTGTTCAAATTTCCTCCGACTGATAAATAAATTGTGTGCATAGTAACCGTTTTTAGCATTTTTGCGAATAGTCAAATATTATTTTAATGCCTCTATTAGTTCTTCAATTTCTTTTTTCAATTTATGAAACTTATTCCAATTAAAAGATGGATAATCACTTATGTAAATAATTTTAGAATATTTATCATTTCCTACAACCTGAACTTTGTTTACAATTCCAGAATGTCCAAAAGGCAAAAAATTATTTAACCGATGTTCCGCCAAATCTAAAATCGCTTCTTTTAATAATTCTCTTTGCTGGGTTGTAAATTCTATCTCTTTTGATTTGTATATGGTTGGAATTGCTTTGTCGTACAAATATCCTACTCTGGATAAAGTGTCGCAGTCAAAACACTCTTTTGTGTAATATCCAACTATTTCTTCTTTCCTGCTATCAGATGCCTTTTTTATTTTACGAAATATTCTGATTCTTTCTATATCGCCACCCCATTTACCACATTTATCATTTTGCTGAAATAGTTCTAAGGTATCGCCACAAAGCCAATCAAAATCTTCAATAAATACAAATTTTGTATTTATCTTTTTAATTTCTTCTTTGGTAAGATTTAAAATTCTTTTTTCTGATTCAATAGCCCAAAAATCTCCATTTTTAGTATTTGCAATTGTTTTATAAATTGAAATTGCAGTTTCTTTATCCGATTCCTCTAAATTAAGCGCCTTCTCAAATAAAAAAGGATGAGTTGTTGTCAAATTTTCGTTGAGTTGCTTCAACGAATCTATTTGAAGTTTCAAAAAATCTTTTTCAGAAACACCTTTATCCGTTATTTTGCAACTCATTATGAGTATTGCCAATAAAAATAAAATAAAATTTTTCATACTATGCATATTTATTTGGTAATATCTTTTAATTTTTCTTCTATTTCTTCTATGGAAGGTAGTTCGGATTTAATATTTTCCGGTAACAATTGTGAAAGTTCGTATTCCGAAATACCAATAGGCTGACTGCTGCTTTCGAGTGAATATTGCGCCATTACGTTATCTTTGGTTTTACAGATAAGCAAACCCAAAGTAGGATTGTCAAATTCTGTACGCATTTGGTGATTTACCGCAGAAACATATACGCCCAATTGTCCGGTAAAAGCGCCGTCAAATTCGCACGCCTTCAATTCCACCACTACATAGCAACGCAATTTCAAATGATAAAACAGCATATCCATAAATAATTCCTTGCTGCCTGCTTTTATAGGCACTTGCCGACCTACGAAAGCAAACCCCTTGCCGAGTTCCAAAAGCATTTTTGTAATATTTTCCGATAAAGCAGTTTCGAGTTCACGTTCCTTGTATCTGTCGGTAAGCGTTATGAAATCAAAATTATACGGGTCTTTCAACACTTCTTTTGCCAAATCGCTCTGTACTTCGGGCAACAAGCGGTCGAAGTTATTCAACGTTTTTCCTTGTCTTTGGTATAAATCAGTATCCAAAAAGTTCATCAACACCGCTCGACTCCAACCATTTTCTACTGTTTTTCGGATATAAAAAAGGGCTTCTTTTACGGATTTGCATTTGGTAAAAATTTCAACATGATGTCGCCAAGGAATCTGAAAAATCAGAGGAACTGTAAATTCTTCACCAAGTTGGTGAAGAATTATATTACTCTTATTATCAGCAATTTGTATTTTTCCACCAACTTGGTGGAAATTTGAACTTTCTAATTTTCCAACAACTTGTTGGAAAATTGTATTATCCTGTGTATAAAACAAATAAAACTGTTTTGTATTATATAAGTTTGATTTTGAAAATCCTTTCATTTCAGGAAATTCAGCCCGCAGTTCTTGGCTTAACCTATTAAAGAAACCGCTGCCCCATTCGGCATCCATTTGGCGTACCACAATATCATGCCCCAAATCCCAATAAAGACGCAACAGTTCTTCATTTATTTTTATCGCCGCCTTTATTTGACTTTGGCGTATGCGGGTTTTCAATGATACAAGCCACTGTTTGAAATCGGGGGTGGTGGGTAGATTTGTCATTGTATTTGTTTGTTTTCTTCGTTGTCTTCTCTCTCTTCTTTCAAATAATTCTCCAATGGATAACTCAAGGATTTTTCATAATATTTTCGCAATTTATTCATTTTCTCTTCAATTAATCCGCAATTCATTGCATAACGTTCAAGGGCTAAGGAAAAATTGTGCATTCCATTGGAAATATCATCATCTACAATATACATTTTCTTTATCATTTCTTTATACTCTTTTCCTTCGTTGTGAACCTCCGTTGCTTTATGATAATTTCTCAATGCCATTCCAATCGAATAAATTGGAGAGAAAAAATGACGGTTGCCATCCCCGATATCGTTTAATATATTGGTTCTTAATACTCTACCCGTTATTTTTTCTTTCAATTTATCATTAATCTTTCCTATTTCCTCGGCAACCTTCTTTACATTATTCTCAAATTTCTTGAATTCATCAGTATCAGTACTAACTACTTCCTCTTTCATTTTCTTTATAAAAATATCAATGTCTCCTTCATTTCCTAAATTGTATCGAGGTAAAACAGCAAAAGTATATTGGTAAAGCGTTGCCCATTTTGAAATTTGATGGTAAATATCGCCAATGTAACTATATGAAAAATTAGAAAATTTGCCTGAAAATAAAACATCTATGATTTGTGTTAAACAATACAAAGAATCGCTAATTAAGTAAAAAAGTAATCTAATTTTTATCTCATCCTTATTATTCTCATAATCTTTTTCTTTGTTCAACAGTTTGAGAATATTAACATCAATCTCATCACTAAAATACGTAATTAAACATGAAAAATAGATA
>Ga0082212_10008730_pt1 | contig 13186 bp, 9 predicted proteins | sample TergutNt197P3_FD_71548 | JGI IMG/M metagenome (GOLD analysis project Ga0082212, IMG submission 71548) | Neocapritermes taracua P3 segment gut microbial communities from Petit-Saut dam, French Guiana - Nt197 P3 | ecosystem: Host-associated > Arthropoda: Insects > Digestive system > Gut ... | reverse complement strand
GCTTGCCTGATTTTGAGAACATTTCGTTAGGAATGCAACTACATTACACGACATACGTTGCATTCCTGACGGAATGCGGGGATACTTCGGAATGTCGCATTTCTACCGAACTTTTATCCCTATCGGGATATTCTTTGCGGCAATTTGAATTGCACCCCATTTTACTTTTGGATTTGGACAAACCCGTTTTTTCATGTATGTTTGCAGCATCAAAGCGAAATAGAATATCATGCAGAAAAAAATGTTATTGGGCGACGAACTTATCGCTCAGGCGGCAATTGACGCCGGGGTATCCGGTATCTACGCATATCCGGGAACCCCTTCGACCGAAATTATGGAATATGTCCAGTCGTCAGCCGAAGCAAAAGAGAAAGGTATTCACAGCGTATGGTCTGCCAATGAAAAGACGGCGATGGAAGCAGCCATCGGTATGTCGTATTGCGGAAAACGCGCTATGGCTTGCATGAAACATGTGGGATTAAACGTTGCCGCCGACGCCTTTATCAACTCAGCCATCACCGGCGCCAACGGCGGAATGATCGTGGCGGTTGCCGATGATCCTTCGATGCACTCCTCGCAAAATGAACAGGATTCGCGTTTCTATGGAAAGTTTGCCATGTTGCCCGTCCTTGAACCATCGAACCAGCAGGAAGCATACGATATGGTTTTCTACGGATTCGAATTATCTGAAAAACTTGGCGTACCTGTGTTGATGCGCATTACCACGCGGATGGCACATTCGCGCACAACTGTTTCGTATCGCGCAAAAAAGCAACAAAATCAGTTGCGTTTGCCTGCCGACCCGCGACAATTCGTACTGTTGCCCGCCATTGCCCGCCAACGTTACAAAAAACTGCTGGAGCAACAGGCAGAGTTTGAACAGGAAGCCATTTCGTCGGGCTACAACCGGTTTATCGACGGTCGGGATACTTCGCTGGGAGTTATCGCTTGCGGTCTTGCTTTCAATTACCTGATGGAAAACTATACCAGCGGGCATTGCCCGTATCCTGTAGTTAAGATAACTCAATACCCCGTTCCGGCAAGCCTTGCGGAGCAACTTACCGCCCGATGCAAAACCGTACTGGTACTCGAAGACGGCTATCCGATGGTAGAAGAACAGCTCAGGGGTTTAATCCCGAATCCGGCATTTGAAATACGCGGTCGTATGGATGGCGCTGTTCCGCGCGACGGCGAACTCAATCCCGACATCGTTGCCCGTGCGCTTGGACTTCCGCAGACAAACGCTGCTCCGGTTCCTGACGTTGTGGTTAATCGTCCCCCTGCACTGTGCAAAGGTTGCGGACATATTGACATGTATCTTGCGCTGAATGAAGCGCTACAGGGACATACGCCCGGACGGGTATTTTCGGACATCGGGTGTTACACGCTGGGCGCATTGCCGCCATACCAGACCATCAATTCGTGCGTTGACATGGGCGCCTCCATCACCATGGCGAAAGGCGCTGCCGATGCAGGATTATTCCCTGCAGTTGCGGTTATTGGCGATTCCACTTTCACCCATTCGGGAATCACAGGACTGTTGGATGTGATCGTTGAAAATGCGCCGGTAACCGTTATTATATCAGATAACCTGACTACCGGCATGACCGGAGGTCAACAATCATCAGCCTTCGGATTAATCGAAAAGATTGTACTCGGACTGGGGCTTCCCGAAGACAGATTGAAAGTGGTAATCCCTCTGAAGAAATATCATGCCGAAAACGTGAAAATTCTTTGCGAAGCATTGCAATACAAAGGAACATCGGTGATTGTATTCCGAAGGGAATGTATTCAAACGGCAGCGCGAAAAGTCAGGAATAGGTAATTGATTCCCTACAGCGAGTACGTAAATCCGCCCATCAGGTTGAAACGCCTCGATGGATAAAAGTTCCAGCGTTCATATTTTGCCCCGCTGATGTTGTTGAGTTTCAGGAAAAACGAAAGACTTTTGGTGTAACGGTATTCCATGCCGAGATTGAAACTGACGACCTCTTTAAGCGTGTAAAATTCGTTTTCGGTATCGTAAAAGGCTTTTGCATAGCGTTTTCCAATACTCATGATGTCGAAATTAACAATGATTTTATTGCGAAGGTTATATTTTGCCAAAAATTCGATGGTATATTCGGGTTTGTGCCACGCATATTTTTCTTTCGACGGCTGATATGAAAAATAATTGGCTTTCAGTCCGAAATCGAGGCTTTCTACAGGATTGAAATATAATTCGCCCTTGAAACTGAAAGTATTCAAATCATCGGTAATCACGGTAAAATGATTTTGCATTCGCGAATAGAAAGAGGAAGTGTCGTTTACAAAGAAACATTCCTTTTCGGAAGTGGAAAAATCAGCGCGCAGATAATACAGCAGTTTGGAGGTAAGCGTACCCTTCAACCCCGCATATATCTGCAACTTGGCAGTTGTAACGGGGACAGAAAGCCCCGGCGTGATGAACGGGTTTTCGGTAACGATGCTCCGGTAGGTGTTGGGGCGCAGGTAACCGTCAATCCCCACGAAAGGAATGAAAATATCCTTGAGCAGGGTAAACTGAAATTCTATTTTCGGGAAAATCTTGATTTGCATATTCCCGTCGCCTTCCTTATAGGTAGCCACACGCATCCCTACCTGCAAGCGGACGCTGTCGTTATCAAGCGTAAACCACGGATTGACGTCCATGGCGAAGTTGTTGCGCAATGTATCGAAAGCGTTGCTGCGGTTGTAAAGGTCGAGGTTCACATTGCCGCCAAACATGTTGTTGTCCAGCTGTGCCTTGAAATTAACCGCATTCTCGTTGTATTTCACATAACCCTTGCCGTCTGGAGCAGGCTCACGATCAGGAACATACATATCGTCCAGCCTGTTGTGTGCGGATTTGTAACTCAGTTTCACATCGTAGTTCAGCTGCTCGGTTTTAAAATGCGACGAGCGTATTCCGATATTGGCGTCGGCAAAAATGTAATTCTTGCGTATATCGCCCTTGACAAAGGACGTATCAATCTGTGCGCCTGTACCATCAACGGCGTTGGTGTCGTATCCGTAATTATAAGCAGCGAGTCCTGAAACGCCCAATTCGCTATAGAGTGTAGAATTGTAGAAGAACTTCTGTCCGTATATTTTGGCAGACACATCACTGCTACCGGCAAACACTTTATCGCCATTATCGAGTTTTACCTTGCCGCCGGCTCCGTTGTATTTGAGAAACGCTCCCGCTGCATAGTCCTTGTTACGCACCGTATTGATGACGACTTCGCCCAGAGCGCTGGGAACAGTGCCTGCGCCGACTTTGATGTACCCGTGATAGAGTTTCGTTTGCGGAAGCGGCTGCAATTTTGCCGGCGTTATCGGGCTGACGTCAAATCGCGTATCGATGCGCCGCGACCGTATGGAATATTCAAACGCCGGCTTGATGCTGAACGAGTCCTTCAGGTTGGGCAAGGCGGTGATTTTCTGGGCGTCGGTTATTGATGGCTCATACGGACGAACCAGAGTCAATTGCCGGTTGAGGTTGTCCTGCGCGATGACAGACGATATTTGCGCACAAATGACTGTCAAACACAGTAAGAAACTGTATTTGAAACGAATGATGGTATTTGCTGACTTTTTCATATACGCAAAAGTACAAATTATTTTTCTTAATCAAAACTCACAGTGATTTTTTTAACCGCCCCGTAACAAAACCTGTTCGATAGTTTTCGGATAGTATTCATGTTCGAGTACGTGTATTTTTCCGGCAAGGGTTTCGGGCGTATCGTTTTCATCTACCGTGCATTTTGCCTGAAAGATAACAGCGCCTTCATCATAATTTTCATTCACATAATGAATGGTGATGCCCGATTCCTTCTCGCGGTTTTCGATAACTGAACGATGCACATGATCGCCGTACATTCCTTTTCCTCCGTATTTGGGAAGAAGAGCAGGATGAATGTTCACAATCTTTTTGGGAAAAACGCGAATGATTTTTTCGGGAACTTTCCACAAAAAACCTGCAAGTACGATCAAATCAGGATGAATATCGTTTAATTGGTTAAATATAAGGTCGTTTTCGTAAAAATCCGCTCTGCCGAATACTGCGGCGGGAATATTCATTTGACCGGCTCGCTGCAGTACATAAGCATCTGCACGGTTGGAGCAGATCATAGATACCCGTGCGATATTCGATTTGGAAAAATATGCTGCAATTTGCTGAGCATTTGATCCTGAACCGGATGCAAAAATCACGATCTGTTTCATTTTTTCTTCTTTGTTTAATTTTCTTCAAGGCTGGGGTCAAGGTAATGTGCCATGACTGTTATTTGCTTCATACAAAATACGTGTACAAAAGTAATACAAATTTTTTATTTCTCATTCCTTAGCAAAGTCAAAATTGTTCTTACCTTTGCAGATTATAAAACACGCATCTAATTAGACTTCTTATGTTCAGACGGATATTGTTGTTGTTTCTCCTTTTGGAATATGGGTTTTACGTGTCAGGTAATGAAAAAGCCAACGAATTGCGCAAAAGCATGTATCAGGCGCCCGATACTGCACGGGCAGCCATATTGGTGAATATTGCCAAACTGTTTCAGTATGAAAATTTGGACAGTTGTATTCGTTATGCGGAAACCGCTTCCGAAAAGGGATACCGTACGCATCAGTATCTTCCGGTAGTGGAAGCCCAAAAACTTTTAGGCAGGATAGCGCTCGAAAAAAGGGATTATACAAAAGCAACCAATCACCAGCGGGAAATTCTCCGGATCACCCTCCGCGAGCGGTACTGGGACCTGGCTATGGAAAGTTATAATGACATGGCGCAAGCGTGGCTGCTCAGAGATAACTATGCCGAAGCCGTGGAATATCTGAAAGGAGGAGGTAGAATTGCCAAAGACCGCAACAACCTCGAAATGTCGAAATATTTCTATCAGTCGTTGACTGATTCGTACCTGAAACTTCGCAGAGCGGATTCCGTATATGTATATTTCCAAAAATTGATGGATGTCAACCGGCTGATTGACGCCGAAGCGTCCGACAGCCGCATCAATGCCCTGCAAACCGAGCGCGAAACCCTGATCGAAGAAGTAGAACATGTAAAACGCCTGTGGCTCCAGCGTTCGACTGTTTCAAAGGTATTTCATATCCTTGCCGTTTTGTGGGCTATATTGGCAACAGGAGCAATCGTCATGGCTTATTTTTGGTTTCAGCACAAATTCAAACCTGAACTTGACGGACTGCATCAAAGATTGAGCGTTAAGGAAAATGAACTTGATTTACTCAAAAAAGACCAGGAAACCTCATTCCGTTTCCTCACCACTCACGTATATACCAATATCAATTCGCTGGCGCATAACATCAATCTTTTTGAAGCGCAGCACGGCGATTTGCCTGTGGCAAAAGGCAGTCCGCTGATACGTATCAAAAACGACATTTATACGCTATACGGCTTTTTCCAGAATTTTACGATTTTGTTGCAGGCGCAGTCGGGACAGCTGAATCCCGAACAGGTTGCGGTCAATATCCCTCAGTTAGCGAACAATCTGCTTGCCGATTACGAGGAGTTTGCCGCCGCCAAAGATATACGGCTGGTCAATGAAGTGCAGAACAACACGTTTGCTATTGCCGACGAAAGACTGGTGGACATTGTACTGCGCAACATGATGTCCAATGCTTTCAAATACGCGCCTGTCGGAACCGGTCGTATTACGGTAGGTACAAAGATTGGAACTAAGGTAAAAACCGCTGACGATTTCATTGATGATACCGGATATATTGAAGTATGGGTAACTGACGATGGAATCGGGTTATCGCCCGAACAGGCGGACATACTATTCAATTTAACGGATAATCTCACTCTGCCCGGCAACATCGACGCCAAAGGCTACGGGGTTGGACTGGCTGTCTGCAAAGCGATTATTGAAACATTGAAAGGTCGTATCTGGGTGGAAACCAAATCCGGCGAAGGTTTCTGCATTCGCTTCAGCCTGCCGAGAACAAAGGAACAGGAAGTAAAAACCTTGAGTTTAGCCGAAAATACTCAGGAAACCATCAACACCATCAGTACCGAAGATAATCCCTTATTATTACCGGAATGAAAAAATTTATTTTAATCATCGTTTGTATGTACATGGCATATTCATGTAAGCAGGAAACCGTCAGGCATCTGCCCTATCCGCAGACAGTCCGGGGCGACGCAATTGACGACTATTTCGGAACAAAAGTTGCAGACCCTTACCGCTGGCTGGAAGACGACAACTCGCCGGAAACTGCCGACTGGGTAAAAGCCCAGAATGAGGTAACGGAAAACTACCTGTCGCAAATCCCGTTCAGAAACCAGATCAGGGAGCGGCTTACCGATATATGGAATTATCCCCGCTATTCGACGCCATTCAAAAAAGGCGACTATTATTACTTTTTCAAGAACGATGGACTTCAAAACCAGTCGGTACTGTATCGGCAGAAAGGTTTGGAAGGCTCCGCCGAAGTCTTCCTCGACCCCAACGCACTGTCCACTGACGGAACGGTGGCTTTGGGCGGCGTGTTCTTTTCAAACGACAACAAGTACATGGCTTATGCGATTTCGCGGGCAGGCTCGGATTGGACGGAATTTTACGTCATGGACGCCGAAACCGGAGAAAATTTGGACGACCACCTGCAATGGGTCAAGTTTTCGGGCGCGGCATGGAAAGACAACGGTTTCTACTACAGCCGCTATGACGATCCGGGCGCAACGGGACAGTTTTCAAAACAAAACCGGTTTCATAAAGTTTTTTATCATACGGTTGGAACTCCGCAAAGCAGCGACAGGCTGATTTATGAAGACAAAGAACATCCCCTGCGCTACATCAATGCACAGGTAACCGATGACGAGGAATACCTCATCCTGTCGGTATCCGAAGGCACTTCGGGAAACGAACTGTATTTCCAGTCGCTTGTGCAGCCCTACGCCAGAATTGCTCCTTTGGTAAAAGGGTTTCAAAACAACAGCTCCGTGATAGACCATTATCAGGGACGGTTGCTGGTGCTCACCGACAAGGACGCCTCGAACTACCGCCTGACGTCCATCAGCGCTACCGAACCCGATACTGCCAAATGGATTGACGTCATTCCCGAAACGGTGGAACTTCTCGAAGGCGTATCCACCGGCGGAGGCAAACTCTTTGCCTTTTATCTGAAAGATGCCAGTACCAAGATATTGCAACTGGATTATCAGGGGAAAATCGAAAAAGAAATCGCACTGCCGGCTATCGGTACGGCAGGAGGATTTGATGGAAAACGCGACGAAAAAACGCTGTTCTATTCTTTTACAAGTTTTACCACGCCATCCACAACTTACCGTTATGATGTGGAAAGCGGGCAATCGGCGCTGTTCCGCCAGCCCGAACTGAAATTCAACCCCGACGATTACGAAATCAAACAGGTATTCTACACGAGCAAAGACCAAACCCGCGTACCGATGTTCATTGTCCACAAAAAAGGGATAGCGTTGAATGGAAAAAATCCCACATTCCTGTACGCTTACGGAGGATTCAACATCAGCATGACGCCATCGTTCAGCGCTTCGCGGATGCTATTTCTCGAAAACGGCGGCGTATATGCCCTGCCCAATCTGCGCGGAGGCGGCGAATATGGCGAAGAATGGCACAAAGCCGGAATGCTGGAAAAGAAGCAAAATGTATTTGACGACTTTATTGCCGCCGCCGAATACCTCGTCAGGGAAAAATACACATCCTCCGAAAAACTGGCAATCAACGGCGGCTCAAACGGCGGGCTGCTGGTTGGCGCAGTCATGACGCAGCGTCCCGAATTATTCCGGGTGGCTATACCCGCTGTAGGAGTATTGGACATGCTCCGCTACCAGAAGTTCACCATCGGCTGGGGATGGGCTGTTGAATACGGCAGGAGCGAAAACGAAAAGGATTTCGGGTATCTTTACAAATATTCGCCATTGCACAATATCAAAAGCGACATAGCCTATCCCGCAACACTCATCATTACTGCCGACCATGACGACCGCGTAGTACCCGCACATTCGTTCAAATATGCCGCCACCCTGCAGGAATTGAACAAAGATGCGGGTAACAACCCGATACTGATTAGAATCGAGTCGAATGCCGGACACGGCGCAGGCAAGCCGCTGTCAAAATCCATTGACGAGGCTACGGATATGTGGAGTTTTGTGTTTTATCAGTTGGGGATGAAGAAGAAGTGAGGGTATAAATTTTCATGGCTCATGCACGACATACAAGTAAAAAGCCGGATACAAAATCCGGCTTTTTAAAATGATGATGACTCAAAGTCTTTATTTGGCAATTCTTTCTAACCATTTCAGCATAAACAGCATGGTAAACATTGAAATAGTGCACGCTGTAGCAAAAAGCACCCACGTCAGCCATATAGGGATGGATTCGTAGAAAATTGCGCCAATAACCAATAACAGGTTACCCACAGCCGTAGCGCTTAGCCAGCCTCCTTGCATGAGCCCCTGCATGTGCGGAGGAGCCACTTTTGATACAAATGAAATACCGAGCGGGCTGATGAATAATTCAGCAACCGTAAGGATAAAATACGTTCCGATCAGTAGCCATGGCGTAACCAAAACGCTTGATCTGCCTACAATTTCCGAATGAAGCGGCAAATTCGATATTTTGGAAACAACAGCCATCAATACGAACGCTGTTGCCGCAATTCCCATACCGATAGCGATTTTTTTCGGAGTTGACGGTTCCATATTTTTCGCGCGAAGCCATCCAAAAATCCCCAAAATTACAGGCGTAAGAAATACCACAAGGAACGGATTAGCCGACTGGAAATGTTCTACGGAAATAGACATGCCAAACAGTTTCAGTTCGGTATAATCCCTCGCAAAGAACGTTAAAGTCAAACCGTTTTGATGGAAAGAGAACCAGAAGAAAATAACCACGCCAAATACAGCAAACAAAGCCCAAATACGTTGACGAATTTCATGAATTGACATTTCAACGGCATTGGTCCCGGCTGCTGCCTTCACTTTATTTTTCGGATCGGGGAAACCTTTTTTATTGGTCATATATATGACCACAGATATCAACATCGCAATGATAGCCACTCCAAACGCATAGTGAAATCCTTTGGTAAAAATGTTCAAATAGTTTGCGGCAAAGGTTGAAAACTGATCAACAGGAACCGCATTTCCTGAAACCTGTTGAGCAAGTTCGGCAAATTTAGCAGAACCTTCGCCGGTTAGGGTTCCGTTTAATTGTTGATGACACAATGTCGGAAGACCGGCTTCGTAAAGAAATCCGTTGGAACTAAGCCACCATTTGCGAAGTTCAGGCGCAACAAGCGGTGCAAACATCGCGCCTACATTGATAAACATGTAAAACAGTGAAAATCCAGAATCGCGCATTTTACCGTATTTCTCGTTGTCGTACATTTGCCCGACCAACGCTTGCAGATTTCCTTTAAACAACCCGTTACCAAAGGCGATCATAAACAACGCCAAACAACTGAACGTAAGAAACAGCGCCTTGTTTGGAACCGGCGTCTGCGTTGGGATAGAGAGCAGCAAATAACCTCCCGCCATAACGAAAAGACCTGCGAGAATGGTGCCTTTGTAATTGCGCGTTTTATCCGCAATCAAACCGCCGACCAGTGCCAAAACGTAAATCAGCGCATAAAACATGGAATAAATAAAACCGGCATTTTTCCCGTCTAAACCGAACTTGGTTTGAAGAAACAAAACTAAAATCGCCATCATGGTGTAGAACCCGAAACGTTCGCCCATGTTTGCAAGCGCTGCCGCTATTAACCCTTTTGGATGATTTTTGAACATATAAAGTGATTTATTTATGGTTAAAATTTCGCATCAAAAGTATTCATATTTTTGGATATACCAAATGAATGATTGATATAAATCCCGATTATCCGAAAAAAGTTCCAACACGTTTTGCCTGCTTGATCAGGAAATGATCATACGGAACCAGCCGTGTTTTTCCTCCTGTTTCTTTTAACGAAACAGACGTCATTTCGTTGTTGCGGAGCGCTACCATAGTTCCAAATTCCTGCTTGTTGATCAGCGCCGTTGCATACGTACCCATTCGGGTGGCAAGAATACGGTCGAACGGCGACGGACTGCCGCCGCGCAGGGTGTACCCCGGAACGGTAACCCGTGTTTCGATCCTGGTTTCTCTCTCGATTTGACCGGCAATATAGGCTCCTGCCGGAATCCCAGCCTTTTTCGCCGTTTTGATACCTTCTGCAACAACCACAATCGAATAGGGTTTCCCTTTGCGCAAGCGTTCGAGCAGCAGTTCGTTTACCTTGTCGATGCTGTACTCCCGTTCGGGGATCAATATCACGTCTCCGCCGCCGGCAATCCCCGCATGAAGCGTTATCCAGCCTGCATGATGTCCCATCAGTTCGATCACCATCACCCGCTTGTGCGAGTTGGCTGTGGAATGTAACCGGTCAATCGCTTCGGTAGCAATATTCACTGCCGTATCGAACCCGAAAGTAATATCGGTACCCCACACATCATTGTCAATCGTTTTGGGAATACCCACCACATTGATCCCTATTTCCGAAAGTTGTGCGGCGGTTTTTTGCGTACCGTTTCCGCCGATGCACACCAGACAGTCAATTCCCATTTTGGCGCAATTTTGCTTGATCAGTTGCGGCTTGTCTGCAATCAGGTCTCCTTCTTTTTTCTTGAAAGGCTTCTCGCGCGAAGTACCGAGAATCGTGCCTCCCAATGTGAGGATACCCGAAAGTTGCCGTTCGCCCAATTGAATATAATCATTGAATATCAATCCCGAAAAGCCGTCGAGCACTCCAACGACTTCCATACCATAAGTCATGGCGGCTTTACCCACTCCGCGTATTGTCGCATTAATACCCGGACAATCGCCTCCTGATGACAAAATTCCTATTTTCATTCGTTTGATTAAAATTGTTTATTTATTGCACCCATGCACGCCAGGATTCAATTTTTGCAAATGTATAAGAAAAATATCACACGGCAATGGTTTTAATATTCCCTTCCTTTTCGATATAATCCATGAGCAGTTCTTCAAAATTGTCGTAAAGCGCTCCCCACTGGTCGGGCGTAAATTCGTGAAAGGCGTCGTAAACAGCGCTTTCGCCGTCTTTCAAAGGGTTGACAAAAACCAGAAATTCCTGCGTATGGGTGTGAATCACGGGGACGCAGTCAGGGTAGCGGCTGCCAAATCCTAATTTAACGTCTTCTAACGGCAGGATGTTGTTGCTGTTCCACTGGATTGTCTCAAACAGAACGGCGTCCTTCAACTCGTCCGGCGTCCAGCTGTCGTCGGCAAAAAAACCGCCGTTGAACGCCAGATAAAACGTTCTGAGCGAAACTGGAAATGTTATTTTTAACCTTTCTTCCACATCTTTTATGGTATCCTCGGTAGCAGGCGGATTAAAAAACGCCCGTTCGCCGATGGCGGCAATTTTTGCTTTCAACAGATTGATGGTCGTTTTCATTATTCTATTGCACTGTCATTCAGGAAATCGTAAAAAGTTTTCCGTGTGAGGTCGGAAATTAGCAACTGATAGGTAACAAAAGCATCGAGATGGATACTCTGAGCGGTGTTCAGTCTTGTACGTTCCGAAGCAAGCGCCTGAGTGTCTATATCGCCATCGGTATAGCGTTTGAGGGTGATGCCGTAACTCCGTTCGGCAACGCTCACGTTCTTTTCTAACAGTTGAAGGCGTTGTAAAGTGGTGCTGAGGTTGGCTACCAGGTTGCGTACCTCCACTTCTATACCCCGTTCTTCATCTTCTTTGCCGAGATAATTTTGTCTTTGTCTTGCTTCGGCAGCCCTCACCAATGAACGGTTTCTGCCCCAGTCAATAATAGGAATACGGAGCGTCAACCCAACCATATATTGGGAAGGACGCTCACCGAGATTATTCATTGTGCGTGAAAGCGAATTTGGAAAAGTTTCGGAAATATCCAAATTGCTTACCCCGATTTTTTCCCACGACGCTTCGAGGCTGGCTTGGGGCAAACCAAAGGATTTCTGCTGGTTGATTTGAAGTTGCTGCAACTCAATCTGAATTTCCCTGTCCCTGATTTCCAATCTGTTGCTGATGGCTAAACTCACAGCCTTATCAGGATCGACATTCACTATGGAGTAACCTGTCATTTCGCTTTTTAGTGTAACGGTCGCATTCAATTCCATTCCAATCAACCGTTTGAACGAATTGGTGGAAGATTGAAAATTCAGTATCGTCATATCATAACGGTTCTGCGCTTCGGCAAGGTCAACTTCGTTTTGAAGGTTTTCTACTTCCCGTATCAGACCGGCTTCGTACTTGTTTTTGGATATTTCATAAGCTTCGGTTAGCCGTTCCAGATTCATCTGCGCTATTTCCGCTCCTTTTTGCAGCAACAGAAGTCCGTAAAACGAACTGCTCACTTCATATATCAGATTCAGTTCGGCGCGTTTCAATGCCTTGTTTGAGCGTTCGTAGTTCAAACGGACACGTTTGAGGTCAGACCTGACGGAATTGTATCCCCAAAAAGAATTGAGCGGCTGGCTCAATCCGATACGGGTATTGAACGTAGTGGCGCGTTTATCGAAATTGTAGTCGTTGATAGACGACAAGCCGGTTGAAATCGTAACCGTTCCGTCAGTCGGCAGAGGTTGACGCAGATAGAGGTTGCCTGTTCCCCTGAGCGTTTTTACTGAAAAGTATGTGATACCCTCCGGATTTTCCCATTCGCGCACCGTTTCAGTATATTGGGGCAGTGTAAAATTCATGCTGACATTGGTTCGCAGGAATGCTGTCGCGGCTTTGAGTTCATTTTCGGCAATGATTTTGTCCTGCAACAATCTTTGAATGTCAAAACTTTTGCTTTTGGCGATTTCGATACTTTCTTCCAGCGAAAGATGATAGGTTTGCGCGTGGGTTGCCGTATGACAAACCATTGAAAAACAAACGGTCATCAGGTAAAATACTGTCTTCTTCATATTGTTCTTTTAAGTGTTCTATACCATAACAGGCTTTTTGCAATACCGCAGTACAAAAATAGATGAAAAATTCGGCATTACACACAGACGGATAAAAATTTGTTTGACGCTTACCCTGTCATTTTAACAATTGCCTTATATTTGCCCTAATAAGAATAATGGCGTTATAAAATTCTGTAGTTTTGCAGTTATAAACCTATCAAATGATGAAATGACCGAACAGGAAATACGTATAAAAAAAATCC
>Ga0082212_10008729_pt1 | contig 13188 bp, 11 predicted proteins | sample TergutNt197P3_FD_71548 | JGI IMG/M metagenome (GOLD analysis project Ga0082212, IMG submission 71548) | Neocapritermes taracua P3 segment gut microbial communities from Petit-Saut dam, French Guiana - Nt197 P3 | ecosystem: Host-associated > Arthropoda: Insects > Digestive system > Gut ... | reverse complement strand
AAAAGTCCATTCGCCCCGTTTCACTATTTCGTATGGGCTTTCGAGCGCCTGATCCTGCAAAATGGTTTTGTTGAATATCATCGCTTCCATCGCGTCGTTGTCCATTATCAGCAAGTCTCCCTGCGCGACAAAAAGTTTGTGGGAAATCGACAGATCCTCGACGCAGCCTTGATTCCACCACGGCTGCCGCAAATCGAGATTTGGCGCGCGGAAAAGGTCGATTATATATCCGTTATAGGCAAAATTGGCGAATTCGGATATGAGATGGGCGCAGATCGCATCGTATGCATCGTCGTCGGCTTTGACCACCTGGCTGATTTTTTGCGAAAAGCTTGAAATTGGCAACACAATCTCATTTATTTTTATGTTGTATTTTTCTTCTATCTTTTTGTTTCTTTTATATACCGCGTCGTTTATCGTCTCCCCGTTTTCCCTCTCGGCAAATAAATCCCTGTGGTCCCAATCAGCCCATCCGGATCCGGAATAGTCTATCGTCCATGTCCTCGACGCGAAAGCAAATTCGTAGCCGCCGAAGTCCACAGCTTCAAGATCGGGGTACGGACGCGTTTCCGCCCCGGAATCATCTGGGTCGGCATGGCTTGGGCCGGCAGTTTCGTCGGCATTGCCGCCGCTGTTTTTGCCTGTGGCATCGCAGGAAGCCAGCAGCGCGAGGGTCAATGCCGCAAGCAGCATGGCTGTAAGCATTTTTTTTGCAGTTATGTTCATTTTTGTTTCCCCCGTCGATATTTTTTGTTTGCTGTAGGGAACGCGCCCCCGCGCGTCCCGTTCATTGCCAAAAATTTATATTTCAACAATATTGCGTGATTTCATTTTTACCCGAGAAACACCAGCTTGTCCCATCATGCGGCATTTTGTTGGCCCGCATCGTTTTCCCCCTGTCTTTTTTATTTTTATTATACCACATATCGGCGGGTTATTCAATGCTTTTCCGGCATTTGCGAAAAAAATTATGGATTGTTTTGGCGTTCGTTTTCGAGCCGTCTTTACTTGACAAAACGAAATAATTATGCTAAACTAAGATATGAGTTTGGATTTGCATAATTATTTTATTTTGTATTATGCTTATTAATGAGGTATTTTATATGTTTTACGATAGAACAATCGAAAAAACCCTGCGAAGCGTAAGCTCGTCGTTCCCTGTGCTGATGCTGACAGGGCCGCGTCAGGTCGGCAAAACTACCATATTGGAAAAAATCAAGGACAATGACCGTAAAACAGTATCTCTTGATAATCCAACAATACGGGCGTTCGCAAAACAAGAACCAGAGATGTTCTTGCAGAGATACGCGCCGCCCGTATTGATTGACGAAGTGCAATATGCGCCGGAATTGTTCGATTATATGAAAGTATATGTCGACGCGCATAAGCGATGCGGCGATTTTTGGCTGACTGGTTCGCAGGCTTTTCATTTGATGAAAAGCGTTACGGAATCACTTGCGGGGCGCGTCGGCGTAGTTCGCATGCTCGGCTTGTCCAACAGCGAAATCATGGGAAATCACTTTTCGGAATTCATAGTAGACCCGCAGGAGCTTATGCGCCGCACGGGGCTTGCGCCCTCTATGAATGTCAATCAAGTCTTTGAACGTATCTTTAAGGGTTCTATGCCGCGTATATACGAGATCGACAATGTGAGCCGCAGCGAATATTACGAATCCTATTTAGAAACATATATCAGCCGTGATATAAAGGATTTATCGCAGGTAGCCGATGAATTATCGTTTTTAAATTTTATAAGTATTGCGGCGGCAAGGACGGCTACCAATGTAAACTACGAAGCGTTGGCAAACGAGGCGGGAATATCGGCGCCGACAGCAAAACAATGGTTGTCTGTGCTTGTATCCGGCGGACTTGTCGCGCTGATACCTCCATATTCAAATAATGCGTTGAAAAGAGTGATAAAAGCGCCGCGCATGTATTTTCTTGATACCGGGCTCTGTTCATATATCACGCGCTGGAGCAGCGCGGAAGTGTTGGAACGCGGTGCGATGGACGGACAGTTTTTTGAAACGTGGGTGGTTTCTGAAATATACAAAAGTTATCTGCATAACGGCAAGAGACCGCCGCTTTATTTTTACCGTGACAGCAATAAAAAAGAAATTGACTTGATTATCGTGCAGGACGGGACAGTGAATCCTATTGAAATAAAAAAAGGCGCTGCGCCGAAAAATGCCATCCGGCATTTCTCCGTCCTCAAACCGATTGAAAATGAACCGAACGAAGACGATGTTTTTTCGGGAGCGGCTCATTTGAAAACAGCAATCGGCACGGGAGCCGTTATTTGCATGCCGTCGGATATAATTCCGATTGACAAAAATAATTGGTATGTTCCCGCATGGTTGATTTAAGCGTCCATATAAATTAATTATCAAAACTTTCGTAAGCATCAATCGTTTTTTGTATTTCGCTCTTGATTTTTGCCTCTATTGATTCAAGAGAAGAAACTATATTGGGCGAGTTTTTTTGCATCGCCTCTGAAAATTTATTTATTAATCCGCCCCAGTTGTATATGCTGCCCAGATCGTATTTCCTGCCCGCGAAAATTATATCGAGCATTTCGGAAGATTCGTCGTCCCTCGCTATCTTTGTCTTTAACTGAACGTCATAATACGCGGGGATCAAAGTATACAAAGACTCGGCGGCGAGAGCGTCCGTTATGATGCCCGTCCGCTCAAAATCAGGCACTGTTACGGGCATACACAACGAATTGGTCCACATGACCGTTATGTTGCTGATATATTCTTTCTGCGCTTCGTCGAGTTTAGGCGACGGTATTATGCCGAAATCGGCTTCCATGTTTCTGTAAGTCTGGACGTTCGCCATATTTGTGTCAAAGAAAAAAATCCGCCCTTCGGTAAAATTAACGTCCATCATTCCGAGCCATACATCGAATCCCCTGCCGTACCAGTCGTCCGCCCTCAAAGACAAATTCTTGTCCCCCAGCACCGTCAGAAGTTTATTAAAAGCCGTTAAGCCCGCGTCGTCAAGCCCGACATACACAGGCATATCATTGCCGTCTTTTTTTATCAGTTCCCTCCCCGCGCTTACCACCCCGTAGTACAGATTTTCAGTTTCGCCCGCGTACCCATATAAATCTTCTATGCCCATCTTTCCGTCGCCGTTCAAGTCTTTCGACACGTCTTTGCACATTTCCAGCATTTTGTCGATAGTCCATTTTCCGTCGCGCACCAGTTGATATGGATTTTCAAGCGCCAGTTCGGCGAGAATTTTTTTATTGAACAGATACACCCATGTCGCGTCTCTGGCTATCGTGCTTATATCGTTTACCGTCACGTATAATTTATTGGCGATAGTAAGCTGCTCATTTGCTTTTTGGTCATACCATGGTTTGCCCAAATCAATATACGGAACGTTTTTCAAATCCGTAAGATAACCTCCCTGGGATAAAGTTTCCGCGAATCCGCCCAGTCCGCCCATCATGATATCATAATCATCGTTTCCTGACGTTATGGATTTCTTTGCGTCGTTCAGCATATTATTTGACATTCTATTTGTTATTATGATATTATATTTTTCTTCTATCACGATGTTTCTTTTGTAAACCGCATCAATGAACTGGTCGCCTATTTCGATTTCTGCGGTTATATCCCTGGCGCACCATCTTTCGTTCGATTCGTCCCTTGACAAAACCCTGTACTCATATCTTTCAAAATCCTTTACCGGGGCCTCGGAAAATATACGCTGATTCTGCCCGTTTTCCTGTTGTTCCCGACTGCCGGCGTTTTCGTTTTTGTCGCCGCCGGAATCCTGAATAGCGTCTCCGGTTTTGCTGTCGCCGCAAGCGACAATATTAAACAAAGACATCAGAATTATTGCTACCGCAATTGATACAGCAAATACTCTTTTCCAATTCTTCATCATTATGGCTCCTTTTGTACTTTTTATTTTTATATTATAGCATAAGATTTCACCAGATTGCAAGATATCGAAATAAAAAATACATAAATATTCTATTGACAAAACCATTTATTTCGGCTATAATAAAATCAGAATTTAGAATAGTCGGAGAGGTGTTTCAATATGTATATTAAACGGGCAATAGAAGATACCGTTATAAAAATATCCAAAACCTTTCCTGTGCTGCTCGTTACCGGTCCGCGCCAGGCAGGCAAAACCACTTTGCTCACACAGCTTGCCGAAAGCGAACGCAAATATGTTACATTAGACGATCCAAATGACCGCATGATGGCGAAAACCGACCCGGCATTGTTTATGCAGCGCTATACACCGCCCGTCATAATTGACGAAATACAGTATGCACCTGAAATACTGCCATACATCAAAATACACGTTGACAAAGAAAAACAACGCGGCAAGTATTGGCTGACGGGTTCACAGGCATTTCACATGATGAAAAATGTAAGCGAATCTCTTGCCGGCAGAGTAGGGATTGTAAACCTATTGGGGCTGTCAATGAACGAGATAAAAAATATTGCGTCTGACCCATTTACAACGATGCCTGATCGGTTGATGGCGCGTATAAACCAAGTGAGTCCAATGGGATTAAATAAGATTTATGGGCATATATTCAAAGGTTCCATGCCTGCGCTTTATAATGAACAACCTCCGGAACTGGAGGATTTTTACCGTTCGTATATCAATACCTACTTACAGCGTGATATTAAAGATTTAACACAAGTTGCCGATGAGACTACGTTTTACAACTTTATGATTATCGTTGCGGCTCGTACCGCTCGGACCATCGTATATGATGAGATTGCCAAAGATGCAGGTATCAGTCCACCGACAGCGAAAAAATGGCTGTCTGTTCTGGTTTCGTCGGGAATGGTTGCACTTGTTCAACCATATCATAATAACATTTTGAAACGCGCAATCAAATCGCCGCTATTGCATTTTTTAGATACGGGTTTATGTGCGTATCTGCTGAAATGGGGCACGCCGCAGACATTGGAAGCGGGACCTATGTCGGGTGCATTTTTCGAGAGTTGGGTATTTTCGGAGATATATAAAAGTTATCTGAACGCAGGAAAAGAACCGCCGTTATATTACTACCGAGATAAAGACAAGAGAGAAATCGATTTATTGATATACAAAGACGGGACACTATATCCCATCGAGATAAAAAAATCAGCTTCGCCGGGGAGCGAAGCGATTAAGCATTTCAAAGCGTTGAATCCTGTGACAGAATCTGAACGGTTTGACGATTTAAGCCAATACAAGACAGAAATTGGCAATGGCGCAGTCATTTGCATGGCGAACGATTTAAGGCCTATTGACAGCAAAAACTGGTATGTTCCCGCTTGGTTGATTTGATGAATAACCGTCGATTGCATCCTGATTGTCTTTGCCGAACTGCACGAACGACGGACCTCCGAAATCAGCTCCCGGAAACATGGGTTTCCAGCCTTTGAAATTTTTTCTCTGTTCTTCGGTTGTAAGCCAAATTCTCTTTTCTTCATTCCACTGCTCCGCAACGAGACCGGCTTGTATGCCATTCAATTCCGGCTCCCATGTTTTTCCGCGGTCTTTTGAGCAAACGACAGTCGCGTCCGAACCGTGCTGAGAACCGGCGCGGTGCGGCAATGGCAGTTTCTCTGCCATTTATGTGTAAAAAATCATAATCTTTGCCCTATCATCAACATTAACAAAACTCCCGCAAAATATCTTGTTTAATTTCGAGACGCATAGTTTTGTTAGCAAGCTCGCAAACCCGCAGATTACCGTAAAAGCCTACCACAAGCCCTGCGTCAACGTGCGACAGATTATACTGCGTTTCGAGTATATAACGCATATCCGAAACCGCCAGCGCGCTCGCTTCCTCAACCGTTGCCGCCGTTGCTGTCGTCGAGATTATATCGTCTGATATTACCAGTGGTCTGTTTACCTTCATATCTTTCCTGACTCTGACTGTAATATCAACGTCGGCGCACATTTCCATTCCTTGGTCGAATATCTCACCGTCGCCCATAGCACCGTGAACGTCGCCGATACCTAAAAGCGCACCCTCAATGAAAACCGGCATATATACTTTTACGCCTGCTTTTATCCCGCTGTTGTCCATGTTACCGCCGTAATCGCCTGCTCCCGTGCTGTAATATTCGCCGGCTGAGCCGGACGCGACCGCAACACCTATCACGCCGATCATAGGATTTGCGGGCAGTATTTTCCCGTCGTTATTCAATACCCGCAAGTTTCCGTCAGGCGTGGCCTCAGCTTTTATAAATTCATGACCGTTTTTCGTGAAATTTGTTGAAATTCCGTCTTTCGTGTTGGGTATGTGCATATAGCCCGTGCCGACTAATTTTATGGCGTGTATCTCGACTTCGAGCGTATCACCCGGCATCGCTCCGTTTACATATACCGGACCCGTGACAGGGTTCGGGCGTACATATACCCAGCCGTCCAAGAACATACCTCCGGCGGCGTCGAATGTTTCCACAGTCAGTCTGTCGCCGGGCGATATTACTCCGCGCGGCTCTGCGTTGGGCAAAAACTGATAATATACTTTTTCGCTGTTTCTTGTTATTCTCATTGCTACTCCTTTTTATTTTTATATATAATTGATTTTGACGTTTTATAAAATCCACCCCACCCCCGATTGACAATAGTTTGTTTGCATGGTATAATTCTATCAAAGAAATGTGAATAAAGTTAGGAAAAAATATTTATGACAAAAGAAATTCCGCAGGAAACAATTAACCCTTTTGTGCATTATCAGATTGATACGGCTGTACGCGGCGCACCTCTGGGAAACAAAGTCAGCGATATAAATATATGGAGCGCGGCGAATATTGATGAAACAGTTCGTCCCAGTCCGCTGGCTGACATCAGAACTTTTGCTGAAACTATCCAGATTACAGACGCGACTGGCGGAAACCCTGAGCGCGACTTGTTTCATGACCCGCTTGACCGGACTACTCTGACCGACTATGATTTCGGCAAACTGTTTACAGCCTGCCGCGCAATTCTGTCGCTTGGACTGAAGCCCTATCTCAAAACCGGTAATGTGCCGTTTAAACTGACAGCCGGGGCTGTCACCAACCAGTCATTCGGCATCAACTGTTACCCGCCGGATAATTATGATGACTATTATCGCTATATACGCGATACAGCCGCCGCGCTTGCGAATGAATTCGGGCTGGAGGAAACGCGTTCATGGCGGTATTGCGTGCTGACCGAATACGATAATGTCGGTTGGTTTCACACGGCTGATAAAGACCCGGAACGCTCAATGCAGGCGTACTTTACGTTGTATGACACGACCGTCGCCGCATTACAGGAAGTGTTAGGCGAGGAAGTATGCGTCGGGGCGCACGCGATGGGCGGCGCCGCAGATAATCCGATTCGATTGTGGAATCCGGCATTGTTGATTGAACACTGCGGCGAAACAGGCACACGGATTTGTTTTCTTACTGTTTCATTATACGAATGGCCTATGTGCAAGGGTAATGTTAAAGAAGTACGGAATCGTTTTGTATCGTTTCGGGAAATGGCTGAAAAGTATGGCTTGCGGCTATCGTATGGAATAGACGAGAGCCGGATAGGAATAACGGAATCAGGCGGTTCGCTGCCAAATTCAATGCGTTTTCACCCATCCAATCACATCGTCGGTCACACATATCAGGCGGCGTATGACGCGCAGTTAATCAAGCAGCTTGTGGACTGCGGTATAGATTATTGCTCCGCGTGGGGCTATACAAGCGCGCACGGCGTGAGCTGCAAGAGTGACGCGCCGGATTGCTATCCGACCGTATCTTTTCATGTGGCGAACGAATATTACAGTATGTGTCACGGCGGCAGGCTTCCCGTGAACATTATTAAAGATAACGCCGTTACAAAAAAAGAAATCTGCCAGACCAAAATTGATATGGTTGCTTCCGCAGATGATAAATGTGTGTATATAATGGCGTTCAATTTCGGCAATTCGCTTGAGTATGACACGGCAGTTAATATTGCCGTCGATATTGACCTGCCGGAACTCGACGGGCAGACGCTTGAAATAACGCGCAGGGTTATCGGCGACACGGCTAACTTTTTCCCCGAATGGCTTCGCGACAGAAAAATTCATGGAATCGGTGATGATTGTTTCCTGCGTTCGCCGGAAAGCGCAGCTCTCGACGCGCCGAATACGCTGAAACGAGGCTGGGCGCGAAATCTTTATTCCCGCGAACTCAGAGCCAAGTATGTTGAAATATCAAAATTAGTGCCGGAGAAATTGACGGAAACAGTGGAGAGAGGTATATTGTCGCTGAGAATAAGTCTATCCGCAAACAATGTTGTATTTTACACAGTAATGAAAAATAATTAACAGGAGAATATATATATGATAAAATGGAGTAAAAAAGTACCGCAGGAGTTAATCTCCCGCCTGTATAATCAAAGCAAATCAGGTATCGAGGATAACGAGCTTGCGGACGAAGTAGGTTATGCTTTATACGCGCGATGTGAAAGTATCATTTCCGCAACCCACGGATTCGAGAGAAAATATTTAATATGCTTGAACTGCGGCAAAGACGTTCCGCTTGCGGAAAATATTTTCAGTTGCCCGTGCGGATTTAATGCTACATGGGACGAATTTAAAAAATCATTCACAGGAAAACAGCTTTACGGAACCAACGCCCTGCCGATTTTTTTAGCTTACCACAGGGATTTTCCCAAAGCCAAAACCTACGGCGAAAAACTTATCTGCATTGATACCCTGATACACTCTTTTCATATCAGATATGCAGATGATAAAGGTTTGGCAAATTTTGTTGTAGAAAAAGAAAACATAGATGTCAACAGACCTACTGGCGCGAATTTGATTGAGGGAACACTCTCGGAGGTTATATTATTTCTCGATAAATTATCGTCTATCGAGGGATATTCGCAGGGGAAAGAGCAATGGAGAGGTATTGTCGAAAGAGCCAACGGCGGCGAAGTATTGACACGTAAGGAATCCATATATGATATATCCCAAATTAAATATGACAAAAACAAAATTAAGTGGGCTCCGAGAGCGAAACGAAAAGATATTCGGGAAGTATATATGCTGAACGCGAAAGGGCTTGACGACGAGGCGAAAATCGACAATCTCGGAATAACGCTGTACCTGCGGTGCGTCGATATATTATGCGTGAAAAGAGCAAGGTCAAAAGGCGGCATCAGATGTCAGTCGTGTTACTCGAAAGACGGAATCGAAACATATATCCCGTTTGACGGACTTTTTCACAAAGGCGCGGAAGAAATTATGATAATCTGCCCTGTCTGCGGTTTTTCGTTCACGAATATAGAATTTTACAGGAGCGTCAAAGACAAGCAGCTCAACTCCGGCGGAGCTGTTCCGGCGTTCGAGCATTTTGTAAAATACTACCCAATCGAAAAAGATATGGGTAAAAAGATGCTGCTGATAGACCGCCTGCTCAATTCGTTTCACTATCATTTACTAAAAAACATGAAAGAAGCGACGCGTTCAGTCGTACCGAATCTGATTGAGGGTAAACCGTCGGAGGCGTTGGCTTTTCTGAATGAACTCAGTGGATTATAATAGTTACTGAATATTATTCTTCTCAATTTTTTCTTTTTTCTCAAAGACGGTTTTACTCAGCCACAGGGATTTTTTCGCGTTTTCAAGCCATATTTCCATTTGCTCTTTATATACTTCCTTGTCGTTGCCGTATGCTAATTCCAAGATTAAATCTATTATATCTTCTGCTTTTCCCTCGATAAAATTTATCGCCGCAGGTCTTGTCGTGCTGTCTGTAAACTCATCATGGAATCTGTGTATGAGATAATCTATCGCCATCATTTTATCTGGGTAGCTGTCTTTCGCCAGCTCCCATTTACGCATAAATTCCTCGCCAAACAGAGCTGCTGATATGCTGATAAACTGTTTCCCTTTGTATGAAAGATGATATTCTTTTTGCGAGATAAACCAGCCGCAGTTGCATTTATACATTTCATTACTTTTATATATTTCGCCGTTACACGAGCGGCAATGAATCATATCAGAATAATGCGTGCGGTTTATTTCTATGAGGTCTTTTGCCCGCGCATATAAACCGTACCCTACCTCGTCCGCCAATTCATCGTCTTGCATATTTTTCGCGTCGCTTTCATATAATCTGCGAATCATATTTCGCGGCAGCCTTTCCGCCCATTTTATTTTTCTCTCCATAAAAGTTACTCCTTTGCTATTCTGTAGGCTATTTTATTCCCTTATCCATATTGAATCAGCTTTTGCTTTAATTTTTTTCCAATGCTCGAAATGCTCCTGCATTTCTGCTGTGTCGCCGTATGCAAGGTCAAAAATAAGCTGCGTTACCGTATTCATAGTACCCTCGATATAGTTGACCGCGACAGGTCGCGTCGGTTTCTCGGTCATTTCCCAATGAAACCGATGAATCAGATAATCAATCGCTATCATTTGCTTGGCGGGGTCGTTCAGCGCTCTGTTCCAGTCGGCGACAAACTTATCGCCGTATTCGATAAGCGCGGGACCTGATAACTGTTTACCCTGATACGTTGCTTTAAGCTCTTTTTCGCTGACTGACCAGCCGCAATCGCAAGTATAAGTAAGGCTTTCTCTGTTTTCATGTATATCATTTCCGCATGACGGGCAGGTGAGTATGTGAAATTCAAATATTCGATTAACGGCGCGAATACTTTCGGCACGCGCGATGAACGCATAGCCGACTTCCTGCAATAAATCATAGTCAAGCAGATGATTCGCGTCGCTTTCATAGAGCTTTTTTATTTTTTCGCGCGAAACCCTTTGCGCCCATTTTATTTTTCTCTCCATAGTTAGCTCCCTTTATTTTTATTTTGTTTTTTATCGGTGCTTCCTTCTTTGAATGTACCAGTAGCGGGGTCGATATGCCGGTGAATCGAACGCTTGTGCTTATCAAGCCATATTTCTAACTCCTCCGCTGATACCGTACTATTTTCTCCGTATGCTAAATCAAAAATTAATTTTGCTACGTCCGCGTTGCTGCCCTCGATTACGTTCGTCGCTGTCGGTCTTGACGGCCGTTCGGCAAGATTGCCATGAAACGTGTGTATTAAAAAATCAATCAGAAGCATTTTTTCAGCATAACTTTTCGCCAACGGGTATTTTTCGTAAAACTCTTTCAGCTCGTTCAACGCGCCGTAGCCGTGCAGTGTCTGCTTTTTATAAGAGTCATTGAACTGACCGAACGGCATAGACCACCCGCATTTCGGACATTCCAGTAAAAAAACTCTTTGGTAATTATGCGGGATTTCAGTGCGGCACTCTATGCAGATTGCTTTCCCAAGATTCGACGACGTAACCATCAGCATACTGTCAACCCGTGCGTATAAACTGATTCCAACGTCGTCAACGAGTTCATCGTCATATATGCCTTTTGCGTCCTGTTCATACAGCTTTTTGATTTTTCCGGGCGGCACTTTTTTCGCCCATGTGGGTTTTCTGTGTTCCACGTTATTTCCTCCTGCATAATTATTATAGCATATAAAGTAAAGAAACCGTCAGATGCAAATAACAAACCTGCTGCGTTAAAAGACGCAGAAAATGAATTATTCATATCTGACGGCTGTTCACCGTCTATTAAACTATGGTTTTATTATATCATAATAATTTATCATTGTCAAGAGAAAAACATTTAAAATTTACTCGGATATTACTCCCTGAAAATGATATTTTTACTTTCTTTGTATAATATCAACCTGTGGTAATAGTTCTTAGGGAGCAGCCAATTTTTATAATTTAGAACGGGTAAAATTGAGTTTTTACTTTCAAACATAGCATTAAACGCAGTTGTTAAAAATTATAAAAGTGAGAAATTGGTGTGTTGTTACATTTTCACTACTATCTATAACCACAGGTCTGCAGAGGCGGTTAATCGCGGTTGTTGCCGGAGTAATATGTTCCATACCGGTTTAAAATATTTAAGCAAGTTGCTGAATGAGAGTTCCGCAGGCAGAACTGTTGTTGACATATCAACGGTTTTAGCATTGGTTTACTGCGTTTTCTCACTCGCCGTAGGTTCGTATAACCCGTTTATTTATTTTATCTTTTAAAAATTTATACCTTTTAGAAATATATGGAAAAACGCGAAAGAAGTCTTTATATAAAGTATAAAGACTTCGGGTTTATTTATTTGAATAAGCTACACCACAGATAAATAAACCCGAAGTCCTTAAATGCTTCGGTTTTTTATTTGTTTAAAGCTATATTTGATTTTTTAAATATTTATTTTATTATATATGGATTTTAAACAAATATTATGATATAATATACTTACAAAATAAAGAGAACGGGGTGAGTGTATGAAAACCGATAGCAGAATAATAACGAATGATAATATTGCTGAAAGAACTAAAATAGGTTATATCCGGGTGTCGAGCATGGAGCAAAACGAGGCGCGTCAGTTAGAGGCGTTCAAAGAATTATCGCTATACAAGATTTACATTGAAAAAATATCAGCTAAGACCGCCAATCGACCGTTGTTACAGCAAATGCTTGAATATTTGCGAGAAGGCGATACTGTATATGTCAAAGATTTTTCAAGAATAGCGCGAAACACAAAAGATTTGCTTGAAATTTCCGAAGAACTGAACCGCAGAAATGTAAAACTAATATCTCTGAAAGAAAATCTTGATAGTTCCACCGCCACAGGAAAGCTGATGCTGACCGTTATCGGCGCAATTTATGAATTTGAGCGCGAAAATCTGCTTGAACGGCAACGCGAGGGGATTGCGATTGCCAAACGAAAAGGATTATACAAGGGACGAAAGGCTATACAGCGACCATCGAATTGGGACGAGATATACAGCCTGTATGCGACACGGCGGCTTTCGGCAAATGAAGCGATACAGCGTACAGGGCTGAAGCGCAATACTTTTTATAAGTTCGTCAACGAGGAAATGGCGAAAAATTAATTTATAAACAGGTTGACAAATATGAAATAATATATTATAATATACTCATAAGTTGCAAACTTATGAGTATATTATTTTGAGGTGATGTTATTGTTTTACGGCAGAGAATCAGAATTAAAAAAATTAAATGAATTATATAAAAGTAACAAATTTGAGTGCGTTATAATATACGGCAGACGGCGTGTCGGCAAAACTACTCTCATAAAAGAATTTATAAAAGATAAGAAAGCCGTTTATTTTGCCGCGCGAGAAGCGAACAGTCGGATAAACCTGAATATTTTCAGCGGA
>Ga0082212_10008728_pt1 | contig 13189 bp, 8 predicted proteins | sample TergutNt197P3_FD_71548 | JGI IMG/M metagenome (GOLD analysis project Ga0082212, IMG submission 71548) | Neocapritermes taracua P3 segment gut microbial communities from Petit-Saut dam, French Guiana - Nt197 P3 | ecosystem: Host-associated > Arthropoda: Insects > Digestive system > Gut ... | reverse complement strand
GATGCTTATGGAACCATTTTCAGGCGTGAATTTCGCCGCGTTGGACAGCAGTTCCGAGATCACCCGGGCCAGCCGGCTCCCGTCGCCGACGAGCCTGTCGGGTATCGAAGGGTCGATCTCCACTGTAAAAGATTGCCGTTTGTCCTGAATGGCGGCGTCGGCTTCGCTCAGCACATTGCTCATCATTTCTGAAAAACTGAACTCCGAATCGGCAAGGCGGAATTTTCCGTCCTCGATATCGGACATATCCAGGATCCCGTCGATGACTTTCAGCAAGCTGCCTGAAGCGGTCTTTATCTTATCGAGCATCTCGTCCCGCTTTTCAGTATCCGCGGCGCCTTTCGCAAGGGAGGTCATGCCAATGATAGCGTTCATCGGCGTTCGCATCTCGTGGCTTATGCGCGACAGGAACTCGCTTCTGGCGCGGCTGCTCTTCTCGGCGGTCTCCTTTTCGATTATGAGCCGCGTCTGGTTGATGATCTTCATCTGATTGTTCACGCGCAGTTTAACTATCGTGGGGCTGAAGGGCTTGCCTATATAATCCGCGCCGCCCAACGACAGTCCTTTCTCCTCATCGCCGGAATCGCTCAGCCCGGTGATGAAGATCACAGGGATACTCTTCGTCGCCCCGGAGCTTTTCAGCGCGGCGATCACCTCATATCCGTCCATTTCTGGCATCATGACGTCCAGCAGAATGAGGTCGGGGAGGTATTTCTCCGCCGCCGCTATCGCGTTGCGTCCGTTTTTCGTGACGTAGATCGTATAATCCTTGCCCAGGATATGCGTCAGCGCCATAATGTTGAGGTTCTCGTCGTCAACGATCAATATGCTGTTTTTTGTCGTTTCATCCATATAAAAGCACCCAGGTCTTCCTCAAATCTGTCAGCGTCAGGGCGGCGGTCTCGTAATCATAATCCTCGATCTGCCGCGCCAGTTCTTCCGCTCCCGGAACGGCGCGTATCTCATCGAGCATATCTCCGCATTCCGGGTTTAGTTTTTCAAGCATAGGAGCGATTTTGTCAAACAGGTCAAACGCCCGCTTCGAAGTCACGCTATCATACCTTGCCCGCCGGTTGTGCCCGCCGAACACCCTTTTCAGTTCGTCAAGGACTGAAACCAGTTCGGACTTGAGATGGGTCATCAGGCTTTCGTGTACCGGGCGCTCGCCGTCTTTGAGCAAAGCCTCGACTTCCGCCGCCGCTTTTTGCAGTCCGGCCATCCCTATGAGCCCCGCGTTCGTCTTAAGCGTATGCGCCAGCCTGTGCGCCAGGACCAGATCGCCTGTCTCGATCGCTTCCGATATCTCCTCATGCTTTTTTTGATTGTCACCGAAAAAGCTCATCCTCAGTTTTTCCGTCAGCTCCGCGTCATGCGTTTCCACATCTCCGCTCACCGTAGTAACGCTCACCGGTTTGAGATACTTGAGCATGCACCGCCACAACTCCTGCGATGTGAACGGTTTCGCGATATAGTCGGGCATGCCGCAATCTTTATAGTTTTCCAGATCGCCGGTCATGATGTTCGCTGTCATCGCGACTATCGGGACGCCCGTGCCCAGCGCGGTTATCTTTTTCGCGGCTTCGGCGCCGTCCATCACGGGCATGAACATATCCATGAGTATCAGGTCAAACTGTTCCGCACCCGCTTTTTGGCGCTCCCGGACCATCTCCACTCCTGTTTCGCCGTTTTCAGCGACAACGGCGCGCAGCCCGATCCGCGCGAGATGCTCGGTTATCACCTGCTGATTCATGGCGTTGTCTTCGCAGACGAGGACCATGCCGTCGAAATGCGGTTTTTCGACCACGCCTATCTCGTCGCCTCCGGAGTCGCCGTCAGTATCGTCGGTCGTATCAAATGTGAGTTCAAAGCAGAATACGCTGCCGGAGCCGGGTTTGCTGACGACCTCCAGTTTGCCTCCCATAAGCTCGATCATGTCTTTTGTGATCGACAGCCCGAGTCCCGTACCGCCGTAGTTTCGCGTCGTGCTGGCGTCGGCCTGCACGAAAGGTTCAAAGATCCTGTCTATCTGCTCCGGGGTCATTCCGATCCCGCTGTCCCTGACCTCGAAATGTATAGTCGCCTTATTTCCTTTTTGTTCTTTGATCGTTGACGACATCCGGATCGCGCCGCTGTTCGTGAACTTTACCGCGTTCGACAAGAGATTCAGCAGCGCCTGATAGAGCCGGACCTGGTCTCCAAGAAGGTTTTTGCCTTCAGGCGCCTCGGCGCGAGTTTTGAGTTCGAGCCCTTTTTCCGCCATGCAGGGATGGATGACCGTCTGGCAGCGCCGGAACACGTTATGGAGGTCGAACGGCGCGAGTTCGAGTTCCATTTTACCCGATTCGATCTTCGACAAATCAAGTATATCATTAATTACGTCCAATAGCCATGTTGAATTTTCAACAATTTTTGTTAAGTATTCTCTTGTCCTGGGCGAGACGTCGTCGTCCATCGCAAGCTCCGAAAACCCTATTATACTGTTCATCGGCGTGCGTATTTCGTGCGACATGTTCGCGAGGAAACGGCTTTTCGCTTCGTTCGACGCCTGCGCGGCCTCTTTTTGCAGCCTTGCCTCGCGTTCCCTTTCGGTGGTCGCCTGAATTTCCAGCTCACTGGCTTTTTTCTCGCGCAAGTCGCGGATATACCCGACGACGCCATGTTTATCGCCATATTTTATCCGCGCCAGCTTGACCTGGGCGGGGATGGTCTCACCTTTGAAGTTCTGGTGCGTCCATTCAAAGACGACGCTGCCTTTTTTGTACGCCTTTTCCAGATATTCTTCGGCCTTATCTTTTGAAAGCCTGCCGTCGGGCTGACATACGGGAGAAAATCTTGAAAAATCCTCTATGATCATCGATTTGCGCGGAACTCCGAACATATTGAGCAGCGCGTAGTTGCATTCTGAGATACTGGAGTCGTCGTTGAACATCAGGCAGCCCAGGGGCGCGGCGTCCAGCATAAGCTTTCTCTGCCGCTCCGCTTCCTTCTCATGGGCTTCTTTCGTCATGATATCGGTCCGGTCATAATAGTACACGACCAGCCTATACCCGGAAAGCCAGGAAATACGGGCTATCGTCACCATAAAACAGATCGGGGCGCCGTCCGCTTTCTTCAGCCAGAACATGCCCTGTGAAAACCCGTTCGCAAGCGCTTCGTCGATAAGGCCGCGCCTGATTTCTTCCGTGCTCTTCTTGTCCGGCTGACGCTCCGGCTGGATAGCGCGGAAGGCTTGCGCGAACTCTTTGTCCGTTGAAGATTCCGGCAGGCCGAAAGCGCGCGCTATTTCCTTGTTGAACGTTATTATTTCGCCGTCCTCGCCGAATACAAGGCAGGGCAGCGTCGTCGAGTACAGCAGGTCGCTCAGCCGCCTGTTCGCCTCTTCCAGCCGAATGCTGGTGATGAGCGCGTGGATCTCATTCGAATACCCCTCCATGGGGGACGAATGAGTATCTATACATTCGTTCATTGTGTTTATCATGTTCTACCCTCTCCTTAAGAACGCGACTATATAATGTTCGCAAGCACGACGATCCTCGCGCCGTCGAACTCGTATGCGCATGTTGAAAGCGTCACGACGCCGCGGTTCGTATCCGGCGCCGTGTAAACGCGGGCGTGATCCCGGACATACTCGAAGAATTCTGCGCTGTCCGCCGCCGGTGAGTATATGAGCGCGTCGGTCGACCGAACGACCATGAACGCGAATATTTCAAGCGTGTAAGTGCCGTATTCCGTGTACAGAGTCCCGTATCTGTGGTTGTCGAAGAACCATTCGTCCGCGTATCGGGGCAGTTCTCCGAACATTGTGTTGTTTCTCATGTTATGCCCGTAAATGATCGTGTTGAAATCCGAAAAGTCCCGGGCACAGCGGTGATCGATGAAGATCGTCCCCGCCGTCGCGACGTTCCCGTGGATATCATGGCTTACGTAATAATCGTTGTCCTGACACGATACGAAAGGATAGTCGATGCGGGTGTCGGGAATCGTGATCCATCCTGCGACTCCGGTGTTGATCTCGTTTCGCAGATCTGCTATGCTCTGGTTGACTATGGGCGGTGCGTTGTGCGCCGCGTGAGCGCCGTATGCTCCGTGCGCGTCGTTTTCGCCCGGCGCGATGTGCGCGGCGTTCGCGGCGTTCGCGGCGTTTGCGGCGTTTGCGGCGTTTGCGGCGTTTGCGGCGTTTGCGGCGTTTGCTGATCCGTCTTGCGCGCCGCCCTGCGATCCGCTCTGTCGCGGCGGCAGTGATCCGTCTTGCGATCCGCTGCCTGACGCGCCGCCGTTCGCTGAGTCCGTCCGCAGGGCCTCGCCCGGCGCGCCTCGCGCGCCGTCATCATGCGGGCGGTACGCGGAAAGGCTGTCCTTGATTTGAGCTTCGCTTATGTATATGGCGGACATCTGAAATAGTTTAAAGCCGCTGAAGCCGATGATCGCTATCAGGATGAGTATGACTATTATTCTTCCGGTGTTCCTCATGATTGTCACCTCGTTTTTTTTGATTCCCCAGCAACAACTCCGACGCGAGTCTGATGACGCGAGTTGTTGCAGTGGAATCATGTTTGCTTCCCCTCGAAAATTCGAAACCTGCGCCGCAACTGTCTGTCCAAAGCGCCGTACCGGCGCTGAGCGGAGCGAAGAATGACGCATAGTCAGCGTTTACCCAGTGTCTAACCGCATGAATCAGGCATATATGTATATCTTCCACTAATTAATAATACCAACAAAATGGAGTTTGCCGATCTTTTGCGGTTAGACACTGGCCACTGCGAGAGACGCTGCGCGTCGCTCGCGTTAATCAAAGATCGAACTGTGTACCCAGAGCGCCGGGTAGACAAGCGCGGCGGTCCCTATGGCTAACTGGAACGCCCTGCCGCCGTCATGCTGCAGAGTCCCGGAAGTGGTCGTGTTGGTTCCCGCGTTGCGCAGCCACAGATAATCTGTGAACGCGTGAGGCGTAAGCCTTCCGAAGTTTGCTATCGCCAGCGCTGTGCTGGGCGCGACGCCGCCGCCGGCGTTGGTGTTATACTCTCTTGAGATAAAGTTTGCCGCTTCGGTAAAGCTCAGGGCGAACGCTATGTCATTCCCCGCGCCTACCAGATAGCCGGTCGGCTTGCTGAATCCGTTCGTGAGGCCGCCGGAATCGCTGCTGCCTGTCCCGAGGACATTGGAAGCGTTGTTTGACGCGGTGAAGCTTCGCAGTCTGGCGCCTGCGGCAAGGTTATCCAGCGCCGAGCCGGCCCGTCCGTTGAACCAGTTATTGATATGATCCCGGACCTCGGAGCGCCCGTATACGCCGTTACTGCCGAATGGAGTGCCCTGCCATGCCGCTTCGCCGATGCGGCCGTTGTCATTTACATTGATGAAGTCAGTGCGGACGATCAGCGAATAGTCGCCGTTGCGCGCGATCTCCAGCCAGTTGACCGTGTCGCCGGTCTGTCCGGGTGTGAGCACCCTGCCGTCGTCGGTTCCGGTCGGTATTTCAGTGATCGGCTTCGGCGGATCAGGCGGCCTCGGCGGCATCGTCGTGGTCATGCTGCCGTCTTCATTCTTGTAGTACAGAACGTCGTCGCCCTTGAGCCCCTGAGCGGGATCGGGGTCGCCTGTGCTGTCAAGCTTGCCGTTGCCGTCCGGCCTCGGGTCGCCGTAGTAATACTCGTTGCCGTTCTCGTCGGGGCCGAACGGGCCGACGTAATACCTGCCGTCATAATCGGTGTTGTCATAGATCGGGGTCACCGGGTCGGTCGCCGGATTGCCGTCCGGGCCGCCGCCGGTCAACGGGCCGAGCGGGCCTCTCGGGTTGTTTTTGTCATACTTCTTCCAGACGTTCTGGCCCATATGCACCCAGTACTCATCTTCGCCGTCGTCGTTTTCGAACACGCTTACGGGTTTGTTGTCGCCGCCGTTAGGTCCGCCGTCGGGCTTTCCGTCCGGACCGCCCCAGAACTTGTTGTCCTCTTCGAGCGAACCGTCGTTGTTATTGATCGGCGTCCAGATGTTTTCCGGGTCTTCTATGTAGAAGTTGCCGTCCCCGCCGAGGGTCGCCGGTATATCGTTTCCGTCTCCGGGGTTGTCGCCCGGATTGTAGACGTATTCGGGAGGCACGAGCGGGTTCCCGTTGTCGTCCAGTTTTTCATAGACGTGCGGAGGCCTTACGAGCGGGCGGTACTTACTGCCGTCGGGGCCCGTGATTATCGTTCCGTCACCGGTCCCGCCGACGACGACGAGGATGTGGACCTCCTGGTCCCTGCCCCACTTGTCGACGAACGCGCCTATGATGATCGCGGAGCCGTTCGCGGCCGGCGTGATCGCGCCTGCGCCTGAGACAGTCGCCACATCGCTGTTGGTGGAACTCCATACGACGTTGGGGCTGCTTACGTTGAACGTCACGGGAGCGGCCATTGCCGGGTCGTCCGCTTTGTCGAACAAGGCTTCGCCTTCGTTATGGAGCGTGTAGGCGCTTACGTTGCGCGAGTCTGTGATCAGATAACGCGCGGTGTTGACCAGGCCTGCCTTTGTGCCGTACGCGACTGTTACGATCCCGGCTTTGACGCCGGTCGTTGTGACGTTATTGCTTGATAAAGCGGCGTCGTATGTCACTGTCGCAAGGCTGGAATCACCGCTTCGCGCCATATACAGGTTGCCCACGGTCAATTGCCTGCTCTCCCCGACTTCCATGATGACGGAGGGGCTGAACCCGGTCGGTTCAGTCAGAGTCACAGGTATGTCTCCGGGCGCCGCAAACGTGCCGCCGATACCGTAGCCGATCGCCGTAACCGCGATCAGTACTGACAGGACTACCGCAATTGTCTTGAGCGCCCTTTTATTCCCGGTTTTCACTGTGCTGTTCATAGTTGTTTCTCCTTTCGATTTTGCTTTGATCGTTTTTCGTTTTCTGTAGTATTGTTTCGCTTTCCGGTCTCCCGGCTGCCGCGCGCTAGCTGTATGTTACCAGGCAGCCCCAGTATGTCATGTTGATTTTTACCGTCGCCGTTTGGTCGCCGCGCGTCAGTGTTACCGAAACCTCGATGACGATATCGTCGTTGCCGTTTGCCGACCTCCATGCCAGATACTCGGCTTCAGTCGGTTCATACGAGTATACGACGGACGGTTTTCCGTGGCATGTGCCGATCGTAATAAACGCGGCGTATTTTGACGGGGCGGAGACTGTCACTCCCGCGTAGTTCCCGTCGGTGATGATGTCCTCAAGATGGATCGCGCCGTTATGTATCCACATTGATTGATCCTGATACAAGAAGTTGAAGATACCGTAATACCCGTCTCCGATATCCGGGTTATCGTTGAATATAGGCGTGAACGGGCCCGGGTTGACCGGGAGCTCCGTGGCCGGCGTCGGCGTCGGAGTGCCCGTCGGGGTTCCGGTCGGGCCGGTTACGTCAGTGACCGTTACCGTGATGGTCGCTGTGATCGCCTCGTCGCCTTCTCCTATCGTCAGCGTTATCGTTGAAACGCCGGGGGCGACTCCTACAAAGCAATTGTCTTTGTCCGCATCGTCGTCGAAATCGACCGCGGCTGTGTTGACTATCGACCACGTTACTTCCTTGTCGCTGTCATACCCCGCAGGCGTTACCGTGTAAGTCAGTTCGAACTTCTCTCCCACCGTGACGGTTTTGTTGCCGCCGTTGATCGTAACGCCCTTTTGCGAGCCGTTATCTTCGCCGTCCGGGCCGATTATGATCCATATTGTTTCAATACCGTCGTCGGAGGATTCCTGAGCCTGTTTCGGGCTTCCGTCCACCGACTCGCCGCCTTTTATCCACATCTGTTTCGCGTCGTTTCTGTCCACAACCTCGGCGATAACGTTTATAGCATAGTAGTACGACTCGTTGGCGACGTTGACCGCTACATGGTGCAGCAGCAGGCCGGTGGCCTCGTCCGGCGCCAGAGGCTGCGACCAGTACGCGTATCCGTCCGTCGAGTAGATCCAGCCTATGAAAGCTTTCTGCCCGGTTTCGCTCATAGCGACAAACTCCGCCGCTGTTATGATCGATGCGTTCGGGGTCTGGCGCGCGCCCGGGGTCGAGCTCGTATACTCGTTGACGTCCTGCATCACGTTGCCCTTTATATATTCACCGGCGCCGGCCGCGCTTGCAGGTAAGTACCACTTACTGCCGCCCATCGTCCATGTGAAATAGTTGTGGAAGGCCCTGGTCTGATGGTTGACGTTGCCGCAGTTTTCCGGCGAACCGCCCTCGTGAGTGTGCGTCACCCAATGAGAAGCGTTTTCCGGGCGCCACGTGTAGCTTCCGATGCTCATAGTTTCTTCGAGTTTTACTCTGACGTACAGCGTGGTATTTCCTGTGTTTTCCACATATACGTCTTTCTTGCCCGTGCCGGGGTCGAAATCGTCGTGCAGATGCGAGCCTTTTCTCCTGCCCATGAATTCGTTTTTCTCCGACATGATTTGCCCCCACGCGAATGTGCCTGTCGCGGCGATCGCAAGCGCGCATACAAGGGCGACGATGACTTTGATTTTGTTCCTCATGATGTTTCTCCTTCTTTCTTTCGTGATTTATTCCCTGCACTTTTTCCGTTGAATAATGCATGTTTCAGTAAAACCGCGCTTATCGCCGGTATGACGAGCCACAGCCTCGCGTCCGTGTCGTCGCCGGTCCTCGGAATCCCTCCCGGACCCCCGTTCCCGTCCGGATCGTCGTCGTATTCCAGGCCTCCGCCCGGTACGTTCGGGTCGAATAAATGCTCGCCGTCGTCGGTTGGCTCCGGCGTCGGTGACGGCGTCGGAGTCGGCGTTGGCGTCGGCGTCGCGGGCGTCGGAGTCGGAGCCGGCGTTTCGGTGGGTGTTCCCGTCGGCGTGCCCGTAGGCGCCGCCGTCGGAGTCGGCGTTGGCGCAGGCGTGCCTGTGGGCACACCTGTGGGCGTCGGCGTCGGTGTGGGCGTTCCCGTGGGCGTACCCGTAGGCGTTGGCGTCGGCGTACCCGTAGGCGTCGTTGTCGGCGGGTCTTCACGTTTTGTGTTCGTGATCGTAAACCCGCCCGCCGCGCCGCCGCTTATGCTTTTGTCGTACCCGTCCGGAACTTCGACCTCGTCAACCGTCCATTCGTACTCTTCAGAGTTTGCCAATCCTCTCCACGTGTACGTCCAGTCATTGCCGGAACCGAGTTCCACGCGGCCATCGACCCTGTGTGAGACAGGTTCTCCGTTACAATATAATTGTACGATCACCGGCCCGTGATCCTGCCCCGTGCCGGCCCATACTTTTGTAACGCTTATATCAATAGTGTTGCTGGAAAACTCGTTCAGGCATGTATCTGTTGTTCCGAGGGCGTACGCGATGTTACGCAGAAATATCAACGTGAGAATGAGTACTACCGCAAAGCGGATCAGCCGGTACAGCCTGTTGTATTTTCTGACCATGCAGCGTCGCCTCCTTTGTTGGTTTCCGCGCAGGATCCCGGCTGAGGACCCGCCCGCGGCGGATTGTCTTTGACGCCCGGTTGTTCAGAGTTGCGCATTGCTTACACCCCTTCCTGTAGTTTTTTCTTTATCGGCTTTACGAACACCCCGCGCAGGCAGAACGATATGATCACGCAAAGCCCAAAGATGATAAATACAATGTATACGTTCGAAGCCAGATAAAGCAGCATCGCGCCTACGCCCGGAAGGGAAAGTATGACCTTTCCGACAATGTTTTCATCAAAAACGACGTCGCTGTCCGGGTTTGAGTTGTTGACGCCCTGGGTCCGGAACCCCCTTTCGCCGATGCCGTTGTAGTTCTCGTAAATATCGACGATCTTATGGGTCACCGATGTGGTCCTGTCGCGCATATATGTAATGGTATCTCCTATGTTCAGCTTCATAGGGTCGATGTTTTTCACCAAAATGAACGCCCCTTTCGGGATCTCGTCCTGCATACTGCCCGACATGACAGTGAAGTATGAGTACCCGAAAATCGTCCTTGGAGAACCATATTCTGTTCCGGAAGTCAGCACTGTCACCAGGATCAGCGCAATCGCGAGATAAAAGATAATGTTCGAAACGACGCTGAACGCGCCGGCGCTTTTCTTCGCCGCGCGTTGTTCCGGCTGCCGGTTGAAGGCGGGCGCCGTTTGCGCCGCTGCGACGGCTTCTTCCAACACCGGGGGTTCCTCATGCGCCGTTTGCGCCACTGCGGTGATTTCTTCCAACACCGGGGGTTCCTCATGCGCCGGATGCGCCGCTGCGGTGGTTTCTTCCAACACCGGGGGTTCCTCATGCGCCGGATGCGCCGCTGCGGTGGTTTCTTCCAACACCGGGGCGGCGTATCTCTGCGATTTCTTATTAGTTCCCCATTCCGTTATAAAGTCGCGGTTAAACTCCGCTAATGATTTCATTGCCATTTCTCATACCTCCTAATGCCGTGCGGACGCGCAGCCCGCTCTTGCCCGATGTTCCCTGATACCTTACGCGCTTGCGTGTTTATACGGTACAAGGACAGGCTTGTCCTGGATCTGCGGGGCGTCGGCGCCGGAGCGCCCGCACGGCAGCATCGCGTGGAGTTTTTCGATCGCCATCCTCAAGTGCTCGTCGGCCTGCTCTCTGTCTTTCGCCGCCTGCGTCGTTATCTGGGAGGCTTCGATATAAGCGTAGTCGATCACCTTTTTCGCGTTCTCCAGGACTATCGCGGCTTCTACGCTTGCCTTCGTTATGACCGATTCCGCAGACTCTTTCGCGCTTGCCGCTTCCGCGTACGCTTCGTCTATCAGCTGCCGGGCCTGCATTTTGAGCGCGGCTTTTTCCGTATACGCGCCGTCCGCTATCCTTTGCGCTTCGTCCCGCGCGTCGTCGATGATTTTTTGCGCTTCGCACCGGGCCTCGTCTATGATCTTTTGCGCGTCAGCCCGCGCCTGCGTACCCGCCGCCGCCGCTTCGGCGTTCGCCTCTTCGATGATTTTGCGCGCCAGCGTCTCCGTGTCAATGAGCGTTTTCGCTATGACGTCCGCGTTAGGCCTGCTTTGTTCGCGCGCCTGAAGGCTCTTATGTTCGTCCAGCAGGGCGTTGAACTTTTCGCACGCCGCGGTATACTCTTCATACGCGCTCTGATACGCCGCCGACAGGTTCTTTATGTAGCTGTCGACCTGTTCCCTGTCGTATCCGTTGAGCTGCTTTTCAAAAGCTATGTTCGCGTTTTGGTTTGTCGTAGTTTCCATCATCGTTTTGTCCCTCCTTTGTTAGTCCGCCGATCGTTTTCCGGTATGTCCAAAGTCTAATATTTGAAGCTGCTTGAAGGTCAATATGTTTTCTGAAAAAAAACAAAAAAAATCGCCTGTTCGGCGAAATCATTGGTACGCAAGCGTTTTTCAAAGATTAATTTGGATTTTTACCCCTTTCGCCCGCAAATAATTAAAAAAATACGCGTTTTGAGGGGCAATATCCTGAAAGTAACTTTAAACTTTCCCCGTTACTATTCAGGGGGCGCCGTGGCTGTACTCTGATTCGCATGAAAAGTCGCGTGGCCGGCTCAAATAGCATGCCATCGCTCTATCCCTACCCCGGGATGTGCGTCTGCCGGCCTCCGCATGACGATTCTCGCATCATCAGAGTTCATCCACGGCGTCCCCTGAACAGTTACCTTTCCCCCGAGAAAAAAACCGGCGGAAGTTACTTGAATCCGCCCCGCGAGTATGATAATATTACCAAAAGCGTTTTTACACATTTTCACACTTAGACATTGATAATCTAAACATTCGGTCTGCGGGCTGCCGGGAGAGAGAAGGTTTGTAAGACGAGCTAACAAACTTATGAATGGTGTCCGCCAAAGGCGGACGGATTGGACGAGTTATGAAAAATAAGATACGGGCGGCCGCGCTCGCGGCGCTTGTGGCGGCGGCGTTCATCTGCGCGTTGATCGTGTCCGCGTGCGACGGCGGGAAAGATGTGACACTGACCGTCTGGTGCGCCGAAAAGGAACAAAGCATGATCTCCGCAATGGCGGAAGAGTTTATGGCGGCCAACCCCGGCGTGAAGGCGATAGAAGTCGTGGTATGCGAGGACAGCGAAGCTCGTGAAAGGTTCGAAGGCGCCCCCGGCGAGGCTGCCGACGTGTTTTGCATCCCTCACGACCAGCTCGGCGCCCTTGTCGCGCAAAACGCCCTGCTTGAGATCACCGACGAACGTCATCTGACGGCAATCGGAGCAAACAGCGCGCCGTCTGTCAGCGCGGGGCGGATCGAAGGCAGACAGTACGGCTTCCCGTCGAGTTTCGAGACGCATATGCTGTTCTACGATAAGTCGATCGTTTCCGACGCGGCGGCGCGTTCACTGGACGGCATTTTATCCGGAGACCCGCCTGAAAACGGGTTCCACTTCGCCATGAACCTCGGAAACGCTTATTTTTCGGCAAACTGGTTTTTCACTTTCGGATGCAGATTGTTCGGCGAGAGCGGCGAGGACGCGGGCTTTTGCGATTTTGACAGCGCCGGCGGAATCGCGGCTATGACTTACCTCATCGAGCACAAAGACAGGATCGGCAACCTGACCACCGACGAGGCGATAGATCTTTTCAGGCAGCACAGGCTCGGCGCTTATATTGACGGGCCGTGGAGCGCCGCCGGAATAACGGAAGCGCTGGGGGGCAACTATGGCTGCTCGCATCTGCCGGTAGTTTCGGGCATGGATATGAAATCATTTGCGGGTTTTAAGCTGTATTGCGTCAACGCGAACGCGAGCGACAAAGCGGCGGCTCTCGATCTTGCCGCGTGGCTCACGAACCCCGCCAGCCAGAAGACACGGTTTCAGGAGCGCTATCTTATCCCCGTCGCCACTCAGCTTGTCGACGACCCGGACGTTGCCGCTTCCACCTCCGCGAAGGCGCTGATGTCGCAGGGCCCGCACGCTATCGCGATGCCTTCCATACCCGGGATGAGCAACTTCTGGACGCCGACCGGGGACTTCACGCTGGCTTGCTTCAACGGCGAGATCGCCATCGCGGAACTGCCGGAAAAGCTGGGCGCGCTGGTCGCGGCGATCAAAGGGAACTAATGCGGGCTTCGCCAGCAAGTGGCTGGTGGCTGGTGGCTGGTGGCTGGTGGCTGGTGGACGAAGATAACGAAACAACTTATTGTGCCTGCTTAAGCGATACTAAGGAGCTGTAAGACAATAAGTTGTGAATAATTGCCGCAGGATTTTTGTCGTCTGGCGGTGTGGCAAAGCCGCAGGAATGCATCCGCCTTTCAAGGGT
>Ga0082212_10008727_pt1 | contig 13190 bp, 10 predicted proteins | sample TergutNt197P3_FD_71548 | JGI IMG/M metagenome (GOLD analysis project Ga0082212, IMG submission 71548) | Neocapritermes taracua P3 segment gut microbial communities from Petit-Saut dam, French Guiana - Nt197 P3 | ecosystem: Host-associated > Arthropoda: Insects > Digestive system > Gut ... | reverse complement strand
ACCGTCTTCCCGCTGCCGCTTAAAACCGTACAGCCCTCTGTCTTCGATAATGATCCCTGCGGCTGAGGGAACCAGGCTGCGCCAGGCCGCGCCCGCCGCAATTTTTTCCCTTACGGCTGCCGAAGAAATGTTCATAACATCGTTATATATCTGGACATTGGGGTAGGAAACATTCAGTTTATCCGAATGTACGCGGCGGGCGATGATAATATCCGCCATTGCGAGGATATCGTCACTTCTTTTCCATTTTGAAAAATCCGCCGCCAGATCGTCGCCGATTATCAGGCCGGGCTTGCCGTCGGGAGCGTAACGGAGGATAAAGTCTTCGATTGTTTCCGCCGTGTAAGAAACGCCCCCCCGGTCGATCTCGCAGCCGTCAACGGCGATGCGGTGATCGCCGGCAACTGAAGCGGCAACCATTTCCAGGCGGTCGTTGGCGCCGCCTTCTATGCCGGCATCCGATTTGAAAGGGGAACAAAACGCGGGAACCAGAACCACGCGGTCGTAGTTCAGCGTGGAAAGAACGGTGTCCGCCAGAAACAGATGCCCCAGGTGAACGGGGTTGAAACTGCCGCCCAGTATCGCCAGTTTCAAGCTCTGTCATCCTTTTCCGGGGATTCGGCAAGGCGCAAAAATAATTTCGCCAGTTCCTGTATCCCGTCGCCGGTAAAAACAGAAATCCCCAGTACCTTTTCGGCCGGGTACCGGGCGGCAAGTTCGGCAAGGCGGCCCTCAGTCTCGGGCAAATCGGTTTTGGTTCCCGCAAGAATCCGTTTTTTTTGCGCCAGTACCGGTGAAAACGCCTCAAGTTCCCCCAGAAGAACGTCAAAAGCGGTGAGGTAATTGTCGGCGGAAAGATCAACGAGGAAGGCCAGGGCCGACGTCCGTGAAATATGCTTGAGAAAACGGATGCCCAGGCCGGCCCCCTGAGAAGCCCCTTCGATAAGGCCGGGAATGTCCGCGATAATAACGTCTCTGCCGTCTTCATCGCCACCGGCGCCGCCGACAGACAGCACCCCCAGATTGGGTATTTTTGTGGTAAAAGGGTAAGCGGCGATTTTTGGCCGGGCGTTGGTAAAGCGGTCCAACAGGCTGGATTTGCCGGCGTTGGGAAACCCAACCAGGCCGATATCCGCAATAATCTGCAGTTCCACTTTCAATTGAACCGTTTTGCCGGGCTGTCCGGGCAGCGCTTTACGGGGGGCCTGATTCACCGGCGACTTGAAGTGGATATTCCCCCAGCCGCCGTTTCCGCCTTTCAGAAAAACAAAATCTCCCTGGTCACAAACCTTCGGCTTGGGAGCTGCCGGTTCGAGAACCGCCGGTTCGCAAACCTCCGGTTTGTCGGAAAAATCCCGGATAACCCTGCCCGTTTCAGCATCCCTGATCACCGATCCCGGCGGCAGAGGCACGATCACGTCGTTCCCGTTCCGCCCGTAACGTCCCGCGCCTTCTCCGTCATGCCCGTTGTCAGCCTTAAACGTATGCCTGTACCGGAGATGGGCAAGGGTACGCAGGTTGCGTCTGATCGTAAAGATCACATTCCCCCCCCTGCCTCCGTCTCCGCCCGCAGGTCCTCCGCGCGGGACATACTTTTCCCGCCGGAACGCCACACAGCCGTTTCCGCCTTTTCCCGAGGACACTTCGATTAACGCTTCGTCGGCAAATTTTTCCACTATCAAAAAATATCAAAAAAAAAGGTGACTGTCACCCCTAAAAATATTCGCGGAGTTTTTCTTTCCAGTCGCCGCCTTTTTGAATGGTTGCCTTAACCCCCAGTTCTGCAAGGGTCTGGACCCGTTCGTCATCTTTGCTGCCCGTTACAGCAATAATCGTCATAGAATGACCTGAAAAGAGAAGCTGTCTGATTAATTCCTCGCCGCTCATATCTGCAAGTTCCAAACCGGTTATAACGCAGGATACTTTGCGGGTTCCGATAACGTCCAGCACATCTTCACCCCGGTCAAAACCTTCACACTGAACGCCCAGTTCCTTTAAAAAAACCTGCATCACCTTGCGAAAAAACCCGCTATTATCTACATGGATAACCTGCATGCCCCGCACCTCTCTGTGATCATCATACACAGAAGAAACCGATAAAGCAACAACTTCCATTGACAAAAAAACAAAAGTAATATTTAATTAACAGGTTCACAAAGGGAACAAAAAAATCGGCCCGTGAATTGTGAAAATAAAATAATAATTGCAGCATATCAAATGGAGTTAAATTCCGTAATAAACGGCGATTGCACTGAAGAACTAAAGAAATTTCCCGACAGCTCTGTAGATTTGGTATTTGCCGATCCCCCCTATAATATGCAGCTGGAGAACGCGCTTTACCGGCCGAATAATACAAAAGTAGCCGGTGTAGACGATGAATGGGATAAATTCGCTTCCTTTTCGGACTATGACAATTTTTGTACAGCATGGTTAAAAGAGTGCAGACGTATATTAAAAGATACGGGTTCAATATGGGTAATCGGCAGTTATCACAATATTTTCCGTATCGGAAATATCATGCTCAATTTGGGGTTCTGGATATTAAATGACGTGACATGGCATAAAACCAACCCGATGCCCAATTTTTTGGGGAAGCGCTTTACCAACGCCACCGAGACATTATTATGGTGTTCAAAAAAGAAAGAATGTAAAAAATACACTTTTAATCACAAACTAATGAAAAAATACAACGGCGATAAACAAATGACATCCGTATGGAAGATCGGCCTGTGTATCGGGGAAGAAAGATTAAAAGGCGGGGACGGGAAAAAAGCCCATTCAACCCAAAAACCCGAGGAGCTGCTTAAAAGGGTAATTTTATCCACGACAAAACAGGGTGATGTTGTTCTTGATCCGTTTTTCGGAACCGGTACGACCGGTGCTGTCGCCAAAAAATTAAAGCGAAATTTTATAGGTATAGAAAGGGAAGCCGGATATATAACACTCGCAAAAAACAGAATTGATAAAATTATTGATTTTTTTGAAGAAGCCGATTGGTAGCCGAATAACGGCCGATTTCCCGGATAAGTGTCTTTTTTCATATAAAACGGTGTTTTGTCACTGCCTCCTTGAAAGATTCCGCTTGACAAAACCCTGATCATGCCACATACTCAATATTTCCGGAAAAGTATAAATGTTACATTTTAGGAGGACGAAAATGAAGATTAAATTATTTGTACTTGCACTTGCTGCATGTCTGGCAATGGGTTGCGCTACCGTTCCATTAGCTGATGAGGCAATGGATCTATCCGCAAAAAAATTCATACCGAATGAGAATAAAGCAAATATATACATTTTCCGTAAAAAAGCTTTTTTTGCTTCCGGTGTTTTATTTCCAGTTAGAGTTGATGGTAGAACGATAGGTTCTATTGCGCCCGGAACCTATTTTATGGCGGAAGTTGAGACGGGAGAACATAGTATTACGATTTCCGCACCCCAAAATACGCATACCATAAAAATGGTGCCCGTAATTGGAAACAGCTATTTTTTCAGTGTAAAAATTAAGGCGAATCATAACACTCCCAGAGCTACTTTTAAAAGTGTTTCTGAAGCTAATGGAAAGAAAAAGGTAAATAAATCGAAAAGGGCAAGGGGAAATTTTTGAAGCAATTTTGCCGTGGCTTTCTTTCCTAAAAATGTTGATGTGAATTATATGCCAAACTAAGAATTAAGGCGGGAAACATAAACGAAAGAAAGAGAATAGGGGGCTGCGCATCTTTTAAAAAGGAGTTTTTTATGAAAAGTTTATTAAAAATTGTCGGGATTACTATTTATGCGGTGATAAGCGGACTAATACCGGCAGGGTGTGCTGTTATTCCTCCTATTACTGATATTGATATTCAACCTCGGATACAGTCTTCTCGGTTATACAATACGAGAGATATTACTGATACAGATTTTGCTCCGACTTCTCAACAAAGAGACGAGATAATGCGAACAGGTTTTCTTGACGATAAAACCGTAGAGTACGGATATTACCGCTTCTATACCATAAGTAACCAGGTTGGATATTCCCTTGATCCATTGCTGGCTTCTATTCATATATTAACCTTGGGTACTTTAAGTCTTTTTGGTGTGCCTACCGATCATACCCGCGGAGCGTATATTTTTCATCTGGACTTTTATGACTCTAACGGTACATTTATAAAGGGCTATCAAGAAAATTATAAAATAGCAATTAAAAGAGGGTTATATTACGGTAACAAGAATCAGGTAAAGAAGAAAATGGATCAGGAAATTTCAGCGGCGTGGAATCGACTGCTCCAACGAGTGAGTGCTGATAGTAGTATTCCGTTAAATCAGGCGTTTGAAAGCGCCGGTCCTGTCACCGAAGAGAAGAATGTATCCGCAATGTCAAAAATTAACAGCGATGTACAAAGGAATAAAAGATATGGATATGAAATATGGGAAGGGATGAGATAGATTCAAACGACGGATTATCATGAAACAACGGCCCTTATGGGTTGTAAATAAACACCAGCGGGTGTAAAACGTGAAAACTTATCCGGGGAGAAAAAAATGAAGGGAAAAAAAGGTTCTTGGAGAATAGCAGGCATTGCGTTAACATTTGCAGTTTTTTTGTATGGTTGTGCATCAACTCCTGCGGAAATGGCAAATGATAGAGGTGTCGCACTCGCCCAGCGACAAGATTATGAAGGTTCTATAATAGAATTCTCAGAATCAATCAGACTTAATCCTAAATATGTGTTGGCATATTATAATCTCGGTCTTTCGTATTATCATCTTGGCGATTATGACAGTGCCGTAGAAAACTTTGTTGAAGCTAACAGGCTCAAACCCAGACGTTATCAGAAAGATTTAAAATTTGCCGAAGATGCGAGGGATTACGGAACTACAGGGGGAATATTTGTTTTGACTGATATTCCCGCAGATTATAACGGAAAGTATGCGTATTTTCAGGCAACTCTTTCAAGCGGAGAATACATTTTTGGCTTTGCGAGTGCAAATTCGTCAACCAAAGCACTGACATTGGTGCAAATTACCAACGGACAAGTAAGTTTACCCATGTGGGCAACACTAACATATAGATATTTTGGTAACGACACCGTTCTCAGAAATGCTATAGGGATTTTTGATAACCCCACAGTTACTTCCTCTGAAATTTCTGATAGTATGCAGGCCGCAATTCCCTTTGAATCTATTACCTTCTCAAATGGTAATGTAACAAAATCTGTTAATGACGGAACTGTGATAAAATGATCCAATACGTTTAATTAGTTTGTTGAATTTTTTATTTCCATTTTTCATAAAATTCATTTGGTAATATATCCATATAAACAATACTATGTTTTTCTAATTTTCTGAGTAATGCTTCCCGTCTTTTTCCAATATATTTAAATCCTATTTTTTCATAGGATTTTATTGCGCCTTCATTATATTCATACACCTTCAGCATTATATTGTGGAAATTTAACGCCTTGAATCCATAATCAATTAGCAACGATAATGCTTCTGTTCCGTATCCTTTATTCAGAAATTTTTTATTTCCGATAAATATTCCAACTTCAGACGTCTGATTTAAATAATCCATATCCGGAAAACCGCAATTTCCGATTAATTCATCCGTTTCCAGGTCTATTATTGAATAATTATGTTCTTTGGACAAATCAGTTAAAAATGATTTTTCGTTTTCAAGGCTAATCGCACTTCCATACAATTGAAGATTGAATAGTAATTCCATATCATTAAGCCATTCGGTAAATTTTTCAGCGTCATTTGTATCTATCGGGGACAAATAGCATTTTTTTCCGACAAGTTTTTTAAAGTACATTATCAAAACAGTGTATCATTGACAGATAATCTGAACAAGCCGCCTGTTTCCCATTTCCGGTTTTTATGCTATGCTTCCGCAATGAAGTCTGAAAACGCCGCAAGCACTCTGGTGGAAGGCGCGCAACGTATCATCAAAGGCAAGCGGGAATTTTTGGAACTGCTTGTAACGGCGGCAATTGCCGGCGGCCACATCCTTATCGAAGACAACCCGGGCCTGGGAAAGACAACGGTGGCAAAAACGCTGGCGAAACTCATAAGCGGAAAAAAAACCCTTGTTTTCAAGCGGATTCAATTTACCCCGGATCTTCTGCCTTACGACATTACGGGCGTTGATGTTTTTGATCCCAAAACGCTCAAGTTCCGGTTTATGCCCGGTCCGGTGCTGGCAAATATAGTACTGGCCGACGAAATAAACCGCGCCACGCCCAAGGTTCAGTCCGCCCTGCTTGAAGTGATGGCGGAACGCCAGGTGACAATCGGGCAGTTAAGCCACCGCCCCCCCGAACCGTTTCTGGTAATCGCAACGGAAAACCCCATTGAAAGCGAGGGGACTTTCCCGCTGCCCGCAGCCCAGTTAGACCGTTTTATGATGAAACTTTCGATGGGCTATCCCGACCGCGACGCGGAAATTACGATTCTCGATGAAAACCCGTCAGGCGAACTGGAAAAACTCACGCCGGTTATCAAGGTGACGGAATTCATGGAAATAAAAAAAGCGGCTGCGGCGGTTTTCTGCCATCAGGCACTGAAAGAGGCGATTGCCGATATTGTCAGAGACACGCGGATTCACAAGGGCTTTACCCTGGGGGCGAGTCCCCGCGCCGGCCTGCATCTGTTGGAAGCGGTCAGGGCGCTGGCGACTGTACGGGGCCGTAATTATGTTATTGACGAAGATTTGGCCGTTCTAGCCGCGCCTGTTCTCTCCCACCGGGTGAGGCTCCGCGATCCCAAAGCCCAGGCCGATAAATTTATCCGGGAGATATGCCTTGCCCGAATTGACGGAATCAAAACCGAGTGACAAACCCCTCGGTACGAATAAAAAATTGCGCATAACTTTTCTGCTCCGGCCGGCGGGAATCGGTATTTTATTTGTCATCATACCGGCATTTATTTCCGGAGCGATGCGGCGCGAATTGTCCCTCACATTACTCGGGACGGTGTTCCTGGCATTATGGGTTTACTGCCTGCTTATGACACTGTTCCTCGCCTTATTACACCGCCGCCGCACCCGCCGCGCTTCAATACGGGTAAGCCCCCGTGAAATTTCCACAGGCGAAACGGTACAGACGGTTTATTCGGAGGGGAACACCGCAGAACCGGACAAAAAGATATTCCAACTGCCCGGGATTTTGATCCGCTGCCGTCTGCTTCTTTCAACAAAAGATGGCCGGATAATAAAAGAGGATTTTTTCCCCGAATATTCCACGGCGCATTCATTCACCGCCAAAAAACGCGGCGCGTATTTTTCTTTGGCTGGGGACGAATTTGCCGTATTTGACATTCTCGGTTTTTTCCGTTTCGCCTTCCGTCTGAAAGCCGAAAACGATGCGCGGCTGCTGGTAAGCCCCCGTGCCGCCGATGAACCGCCTTCGGTAAACGCCCGCGCCGGGGATTCTTCTTTGAAGCCCGAATTTTCCTTTCAGCGTACCGACAACCTCATCGACCACCGGCCCTATATTCCCGGCGACGATCCCCGGAGGATCAACTGGAAATTATACGGCCACGGCGGAGGGCTTTTTGTCCGCGAAGGCGAACGCGAACCGCCGCCTCATTCAAACATCATCATTCTCATTGACACCGAATACGATCCCCTGCTGTACAGCGCCCCGGCTGCACGGCGCGGAATCGATCTGTTATGTGAAAACGCCCTGGCAGCGGCGGTTGCCTGTACCGAATCGGGAATGGACGTGATTGTCGGATTTTCCGGCGGTGCCGTTCACGGAGGAAATGCACGGGAACTCGCCTCGGCTCTGGCCCTGCCCGCCGCATTGTCGCATACCGCATCAGCACCCCCCGAACTGCCCGTTACGCCTGACGATCGCGGCATAATCATTTTGGCTTTGCCCCGAACAAACATGGAAGATTCAACCATCGATCGCTTTTTAAAAAAAATTACCGACAAACAGGCCGGGAATGAAACCCCCCGCAGGGTTAATATTATTTTCTTCTGCGGCGATTCTACTGACGATAACGGTAACTCATCCGCCGCATCCCCCGTTTACGGCAAGCGTTTTGCCGCCGCTGCCGCCTGCGCCGTGTTGTACAGCCGCCGTCCCGGCGTTACCGCAAGAACGGCCGGAGTATAGCCTATGGGTGTACCTGTGAAAAAAATTTCTACAGAAACCGGCTTTGTCCCGCCAGAACTTGGCACGGAAAATTCCGCCGTTATTTTCCGTTCAGTCGCCCTGTTCGCAGTTCTGTACCAATTCCGGCTTACCGCCGGGGAACTTGCTGATACAGCTGTTTTTACCGCGACTCTTTTTGCCGCGTTTGCGTTAGCGGTTTTCCTCGCCTGCCTGAAAGTATACGGCAAAAAAATTAAACCTGTTGCGATGCTCACAGTCGTCGCTTTGATTCCATGGACTGCCCGGGCTTTTATCGCCATGCCCCGGTTTTTTATCTCCGGCAGAACCGACACCGTTGCGGTCGGCATCGATTCCCTTTTGCTCAACTATGACCGAAACAACTTTGTTTCCCTGCTGCCGTTTTACTGGTCAGCGGTAACAACATGGTTTTCGATCAGATCGCGTACATTTTTTCGGGCAGCAGTAATTGCCGATTCGGTTTTATTGACGTTGTTTTTCAGTATCGCCCACGCTTCGGATATAGCGATGTACCGGTGGCCCGTTGTAATGATCGTGTTTTTTTCCAGCATTGTTTTTTTGCAGACCCTGGCCCTGCTTTTTTCATTGCCGCCGGAAGTTAAATTACAGAAAAGAGAAAAAATTGCCGCTATTGCCGCGCTGCTCGTTTTGGCCTTCCTTGGCGGTCTCTTTTTTCTGAAACCCGCACAGAAACGGGCCGCTGAAAAAGGCGGGGGTCTTTTGGAACCCAAACTTTTCAGTTTTGATTTTTCGCAGATACTCAGACTGGAACCGGAAATCAGCATGAACGACGATCTGATAATGATTGTAAAAAAAGATCCGGATGATTATCACACCCTGCTGCGCCGTTCGGTGATGTCCGGATACGGGAAAAAACGGGGTTTTTACAGAATCGAAGAAATTGATGAACGGATCCACCCGCAGCGTTTACCTGCACGGGCAACGGTTCTTCCGTCACCTGATTTTCGGTTTACGCGGCAGGTTAGCCAGGAATATTTTTTGGTAAATTTTGACGCGGCGGCGTTTATCGGCATGAAAGAACCGGTAAAAATTATCCCCTGGGAAAACTGGGACTCATCATCATTCAAATCGGCCTATGCTGTGGAAAGCCTGGCAAGCGACGCCGATGAGGATGACCTTTTTAATTCTGTATTCAAGGCGGACGACCCCCGCTTCCGGCCCGGAGCGGCGGAACTGGGATTAAGCGAAAAAGAATTTGCAATGTATACCGATTACGGCATGGACGAGCGGATTCGGGAATATGCCGCTGAAATAACCGGTAAATATGATAATTACGCCGATAAGGTGGCGGCGATCTTCTACAGGCTGAAATACGGCGAATACAGTTACAGCCTTAGGCCGGGTATTGCGCCGGACGGGGATCAGCTTGCGTGGTTTTTGTTTCAAACCAAAAAAGGTTACTGTTCCTATTACGCCTTTGCAATGACCCTGCTTCTCCGTTCTCTGGGGATTCCGGCACGGGTTGCGGCAGGTTTTTTTATCGATCCCGATATGCAGGTTTTTGATTACTACCCCGTGCGTTCCGATATGGCCCACGCCTGGGTAGAGGTTCTTTTTCCCGGCTGCGGCTGGATAGAATTCGATCCCACTTCGGAAAATATGGCCGAAGGTGAAGAATTTCGTTTTTCATCGGGGGTTGACCCCGATCTTTTTGAAAAACTCATGCGTGAAATTCTGGAAAACCGCCGAAATCTGCGGGAAAAAACGGGACAAGCGGCAAAGGACGCTTTTTCCGATCCCCGTTCATTGATCCGTCTCTCCGTAACAGTAATAAAAAAAATACTTCTTCCGGTGTTACTGGTACTATTAGTAACACTATTTGTGTTAATGCGTTGCGGATTTATTATTTTATTTGTTTTGTATAATAAGATTTACAAACGCACGCACCAGCGCACACAGGCGGTGCTTTTATGGAAACATACAAAAAGGCGGCTCGCCCTTGCCGGCATCAGCCGATCGTCATCACAGCCGGAATCCGAATGGGCCTTGCACTGCGAAAAAACTATAAAGGGAACATATTCCGTGTACCTGAATGCGGCGGCGGCCCGTTTTGCTCAGGATTATAATTATGACGATTTTGTTGCGATGAAAAAAACCTATCATCAATTTTCCGAATCGTACCGGAAAAATGTCGGCGCAGGACGGCGTATACTTGCCTGGGTCTTGCCGCCCCTTGCCCTGATCATCCGGGCAAAACCTAAAAATGATTTGAAGCGGGGCTTGAAGCAAAACTTTAAACTGTTTGCCCTGGTGTTTTTTGTTTTACTTGCAAGCTCCGGCGGGGAATCCCAGGAGGCGGCGGAGACCGGACCGGATATTTTTCGCGAGGCGGACGATCTGTACCGAAGCGCTTTGGAGGCGGAATTTTCCGAGCTTTGGGATCGGGCCATAGACCTGTACAGGGAAGGGAGCGAAAAATTCCCCGGCGATTACCGTTTTCCCCGCTCACTCGGCAACCTCTACTACAACCGTTCCCTCTTCGGCCTTGCCTGGGATGAATACCGAAAGGCCGAATCTATTAGTCCCAATAATATTTATATTCTGCTCAGATTGGCAAATACAGCCGGCCATCTCAACCGAAACAAGACATCGGTGGAATACCTGGAAAAGATACTGTTTATAGATCCTGATAACAGGGAAGCTATCGGCAATCTCGGCTGGATGTACTACAAAGTCCACCGGCTTTCCGACGGTGAAAGAATCCTTCTTTCGGCGGTTGACCGTTTCGGCGAAGACCCCGAACTGAGCATGACGTTGGGGACAATCTATTCAAATATGTACCGTTACGAAGAAGGAAAATACTGGTACAAAAAATCCATAGACTTAAGCGAATCGGTGAGGGGATTTGCAGCCGTAGCACATTACAACCTTTCGATTCTGGAATCGCGTTTTTACCGGTATGATCTTTCAATGGAAGAGGCCAACGCTTCGCTTGACGCACAAATACGCGCATCCGGTTACCTTTCACGGGCGGAACTGTACATGCGCCGGCTGGATTTGGAAAAAGCCCAGTCGGATTATAATGCCGCCCGCGAGATCGATCCTTCCCCGCTGGCAAAAATCAACCTCGCACAAACATACCAAATTTCGGGCAGACTCGAGGAGGCCCGTTTATACGCATTGAACTGTCTGGAGGCCGGGGATCTTTCCTGGATGATAAATTACGGAATAGACCCTGTCCGCTACAAACGGGACATTTACGAAATTCTTCATAAAACATATTCGGGTTTGGCACATACCGAAAAATTCGTACTCTGCAGAACATTAGGTGAAAAAATAATCTCCCTGTTCAAAACTGTTTCTTTCCGTTTTTATTCTTCGGTCTACCGCAAACTCTACCAAAAATACAGCCTTGCCGCAGGAGACGCATACCGCACCGAACTGGACCGCATCGAAGATGCGGAAATCGTTGATGCGGAAAATAACGGAGGCTCACTTCCCCTTGATCAATTAATTCAGTATTACAACGCTTTTGAAACATATCCGCACCGGGCAATAAACTATTTAAACCGCTCACGAAATATGGAAGTTATTATAATACCCGAATCGGAAGCTTCATACAATCTTGAAGAGGGGATACTTTTTAAAAACGGTACACTGGTAAGCAAAGCGTTGAATACACTCGATCATGTCTGGGAACGCGAACTTGTCTCCAAGTGTTACCGTGAATTCGCCCGCAATTCCGGCGGATCTCAGGCCCGGCGAAAAGAAGCAAACCGAAATGCCGCCGAAAGGCTTTTTGCGCTGAACCGGGGGGCGCTTCTTCAAAACGCGATCAGCCTGCCTGCTGAAGTACGGATTAATTTCACCGGTGAAAACGGCAAGGCCGGTAGCCATAGAAGGGAAAAAACGGTGCGCAACGCTCTGGAAAAAGCAGGTTTTACCTGTTTGGCCGGAACGGATGCGGCACGATACACGCTCGATATTAGGATAAACGGTTCCACTGCGCCGGGTTTTGCCGCATCCTGCACCCTGGTAGACGCAAACGGGGCAGTTAACCCGCTGTACAGAGTGATACCCCTCCGTTCCCTCTCCCGGCGGGATATATACGATTTTGCCGAAACTTTAAGCGGATTTGTGTTCAGGGTGGAATAAAGGGTATTTAACCCTTCGTTGGTCAATGAAAAATCCCGAATATGCGTGCTTCCCTTCTGGTAGAATTTATGTTATTATACTCCTTGTTGGATCTGTCTGTGGCTGACATATAAGGAGTAAAAGATTGATATTCTGCAAAGTATTTACCCGGAATTTTGGCCCGCCATCCGCCACCCGGTTGTTATTATTTTTAATCGCCGTATTTTTCATTTCCTGCGGCACAAATCAAGCCGCTCCCGAGCCGGAAGTCATTTTCGTTCACGATACCGAACCCGTTGAAGTCCCGATAGAAATCCCCCATGAACCACTCCCGCCTCTCATCGAGACGGTTTCCATACCCGGCGGCAACTTCAGAATGGGCAGTCCCGAGGGGACCTTCCGTAATCACACCATTCCCGAGTTTCCCGTCCACCAGGTAACAGTCCGGAACTTTTCTCTGGGAAAATACGAAGTAACTCAGGGACAGTACTATGAAATTATGGACACTTACTTTAAGACCAGGGAGACAAGACCGAGTCAGTACAGAAACAATCCGGAAGATACAAGCCCTGAAGGATGGAAGAACCTTCCCGTTGAGATGGTAAATTGGTATGAAGCGCTGATGTTTTGTAACGCACTAAGCATGAGGGAGGGACTGGACCCTGTTTACCGCATAAACGGCAGTACCAACCCCGGTGAATGGGGAAAAGTTCCTTCATACAAAGAAGGAAAATCGTTTGAAAATCTCAAGGCTTTGACGGCGGCGGCGATTCAGAGATTAAATATCTCACTTGAGGAGATCAAAAAAAGGCAGGATACATGGGATGAACTGCTGAAAAAATGGGATAGTGTTGAAATGATCAGCGGGGCTAACGGTTACCGCCTGCCCACTGAAGCCGAATGGGAATATGCCGCCCGGGGTGGCAAAAACTCTAAAGGCTTTAACTTTGCGGGGGGCAACAGTTCTAGAGATCCCAA